>JAAUXT010112550.1_pt1 | contig 33909 bp, 32 predicted proteins | sample 7278171 | NCBI WGS metagenome assembly JAAUXT01 (sample SAMN14350112, study PRJNA611818) | marine sediment metagenome | isolation source: surface marine sediment (1.8m) | place: French Polynesia: Moorea | collected 2018-08
ATATATTTATTGTAAAAATATTCAGAATATTTAAAATTGTCTGTAGAGGCCAGTGCCCCCTGGTGGGGGAGGAGTGTGGTGTGACACACCAGCTGTGAATTTAGAACCACCGCTCACCAGATGTCAACACTGTACTCAATAAATACGGAGGTTCCCACCCTCGGGGACAGTCTCTCCTGAGATACCAACCAGTGTGTTTGTGATATCACTACAAAATATGGTGGGCGGGAGGTTTTTGGAGATGTAACCTGAAAGAATGCCGACCGTCAAAGGTGTCAGCGAAACTAGGGAATCCGTCCACTTTCGTTCCAGTAGAGTATATCCTTCTTCTGATTGCAGGGCTACAGATTTTACTGTCTGAAGATGATTCCCCAACTGCAGTACTTCGACTTCAGTCTCGTCACCAAAGCTGACAGGAAAACTGCTGAATGTTTCAAGCCAGACTTCAAAAAGAAGAAGAAGGCGCAAAACACTTGAAGCGAAAACAGACACCAACGACAATAGACAGCAAAACTTGACACTTGGCAAACATGCGCGTTGCCCACGTGATACGCTCCATCTGAGCACAAAACGACTGCCTGGTTTGAGAGAGCGTGCGTGAGGCAAGTCAACGCAGCTTGCGTTTTGTTCTGGAAGCCACGCGCCTTCACGGAGAATCACCAAAGTAACTGAGGTTCCTTCTGAGGAAGGAACAAGAAGAGATGAAAGACCAACGTGACCGTCTCCTGTTGGCTGTTTTGGGACATAACCTGTGAAGTTTTCCAAAACAAACTGGTGTGCAACCTGTTGCCTCAATTTGTCTGACATATCCCAGTTGTTGTTTTTTTTCGGGGGGGGGGGGTTGAATTTGAACAGGACATTTGTGTCCGAGGTTGAAAAGCAGTGTGTGTGTGTGTGTTTTGTCAAGTCCGGGACATTACGTGTTCCAGTTCATTTGGAAAACTTGCGTTGGTTTTCACTTGCTGCAGGCGCCCTGGCACTTCCTCGTCTGTGAGAAAGTACTTCCTGTACACCAAATGTCCCATGGCAGGGGAGGGGGGCAATGACTTTGAAAGGGGGTCAGATTGACGTCCGAACTTGCAGAATTCCAAACACCACGGGTGTTGGAAAAGCGCACGAATTGTTGTGACGCCATGCCGTAAGTGGAGAAAACGATTTGATTCCAACCGGTCGTACTGCAACTACACTTGTGTCGTGGGACTGACAGCTTGCAGAGCCAAAGCCCACATCAATTCCTGAACAAGATGTTGAAAGGAATATCTGACAAGAATGAAGGCTGATGACCAATCAAGACATTTTGTGGCGAAGTTTATTGATGTAACCGACGTTCATGTCATGTAGGCAGTTCATTCTTTCTTTTCACACTGACATCACAGAAATGAACGAACATGTGGGAGTCGCAGAACTAGCGAAACAACTGTACAGAAGAGAAACAACGGAACGAACACACACACACACACAGACACACTACCGCTTCGGCACTTCACACCTGTCCAAATCGACAATTTCTCAAATATTCGCTTCACAGAATTTCTTTGGTGAGTGACCACTGAACTCTTGCTCAGCCGAACACCAAAAGCACCACAATTCAAAAAGAACCCCACTTAAAATTTTGATGCCCAAAAAGAAATCGTCACACACACTTTACAAACTGACAGCCATCGAATATGCTGACAACAATTCTCCACTCAGTGCGCTGCAATACTGACTGTGTCCATAGCACACAAAAACCGACCGCAACAGATCAAAACTCTCAAGCCGACGAAATTTTTTCCGACAAAAGCAATTCATGTATCAAAAAAGTTGAAACACACCCAATGTGTCAAATTTGAAATCGGTGCACTCACAAAGCCGTGAACGGAATCAGTTCGACCCATCACAGAAAAGTAACACCTCGACCAACATGACATACCGAAAAATATTCCGCAAAACACAAGACATTCGACGTGGCCGGCAGAATTATTGCACAATTCAAGTGGTGGTCGAAGGAAATAATCAAGTAAAGATCAGAAGACACTGCTGCTCACATCACGTCCTTCCCCCTTTTTCGCTGCATCAATCTGACTGCATTCAGTGTCAACATTCGCACTGGCACATGGTTTGAACTCGTTTTTGCATTGTCGTCCACAAGTTTGCACAGCATCAGGGAACTCCGAATGGAACAACCAGATCTTCCTTGTGCTTCACTTTAATGTCAGCGACCGTCCTGTGGATCTGTTCTGCTGCAGAAGTGATCTGAAGGAGAAAGAAGCGATTCAAATGGCAGAGCATCCGCGATTCTGCCCCGACTGCCGAAAGGAAATACCGTAAAATCCCGCGTATAAGACCCCTTCACGTACAAGACCACCCCCCTTTTTTCTGCCACAAAATTAGTTCAAAGCCATTTTTTACATTTTCAAGAAAATTATTTTCCCATGCAAATTTGAAGTTTTTCTGAATTAAAACCCAAGAAATTACTCTTAAAATTACTTTCTCCAAATATTTTTTTCAAAATAATAGCAACAATTCTTATTCTAAAAGTTATAAATACATACTTTTTAGGTAATTTTTTGATAAATTTCCCTTTTTTTTACTCAATTTTAATACTTCCTTGACTCATCCTACTCTCTTTTAATACTTGAAAAAACTAGCTCATTTCTACTCTTCACTTTGATACAAAAAGTCAAATCCTCCATTTTTGGCATTAATTTTTGAGCATCAAAAGGGGGTCTTATACGCAGGATTTTAAGTCGCAAATGAATTGCTGCTGCAATCACAACTCGTCTGCAAGTTCACCGAAACATCAGAACCAGCGATAGGATTGCGCGAATTTCTGCACAAGAATCCGTTCACTGGTACCAAAGAGCAAAGCTTTCGCTTCTCAAACCTGTTCACAGCGTCTTACCATCTGGATGTCAGCGAGCGGAGGAGGTTGACTGGCAAGGACGACTTGAGGTGCTGTGACGCCGGCCGGCAGAGCGGGCATAGTCCGTAACCTCTGTGAACTGCTGCATGCTAGCGCCAACCTCGTGCTGTCAGACCAATCAGAAGCACGTGACACATCATGTGAAAAATGACAAGCAAATTTCAAAGTCCCTTTCTCCAGAAGATTTGCAATGTACAAGGCGAGGAAGCTTCCAACGACCACAATCAAGCTCTACTGTGTTGTGACAGTCACGTTGTGAGATCAAAAATACACGGACTTGGCCTTGCAAGAACAAGGTTTTCAATGAACGTACCTGTACTGCCGGGCTCTGTCCATGTATTCATGTTGCTCCATGGTTCTGGAATCCATGGCAGAGACGTTTATCACATTGCTGAAAAGACGGAACAAAGAAAAGCCGTTTTGTGCACAAGCTGACAGAAACAGAAAAATGAATTACATGCCAAAATCTAAAATACAAAATAAAAACTCACTCTGCAGTTCGAGCGAGTATCTTGACGAGCGCAGACTGCTCGTCTGCCCGTTTACGCGATGTGGCAGTACTCGACTGAGTATTGTAGCTGAAAAAACAACTACGTTATTTTGCAGCCACGAACGCAGGTGACTTGCTGGTATTTTGCAATTTCGCGTTCCACTTTTGGTGTCAATCGTTTGTGTCTGGAATGACAGCAGCGGGTGTTTGGTTTCCTTTGCGCAACAGATTTTGAACATTACTGTTTATGACCCGCATTTTCCCAATTTCTATGAACTTGTGAACCAGCAAACACTGCGTTGAAAGGTCAAAAGTGGTCGTGTGCATCTGCACATGACGGCTTCAATAAAAACCCTGGTTCAAATGAACAGCTGCGAGGCGCACATGAAGCCCAACATATCTCCCTGTGACAACTTTCTGTGAATGTTTTCTTCCAAGGTGTCACAACAACAACAAAAAGAAAGCTTGAGATTCTGCCACAGGAATGTCGAATTTTCACTGAAAATTTTCACTACTTCAGGAGGATTTTTTGCTGCACCTCCAATAACGACGACATCTGTCTCACTTGTTTCCCCAGGAAAACAGATTGTTCAGCGAGATTGGGTCAACAAACCTTATTTTTGCAGGGTTTTGTTATCATAAAGATTCCGCCACATTTTTTTGCTGCTTTTCTGTGCTCTCAACACTTTGACACTCGCGAGGGTGGTATCGTTTCTGTCGCTCAACATGTCTTCAATTGCAATCGATTTTATTGTCTGCGGTCATCGAAGCGGTTTGAACATCGTTTTGAACTTTGCTTCTGATGACGAGTGGCAGAAATGGTGTTGCCCAACGTTGTACAACAAGGGAACTACGAACTCACTTTGACTGCGGTCGTGCTGGTCTCTCTGGATTGACCGGGTCCAGCAGCGGTCTTCTTTCACCCTGCTCTGGACTCTGTTGAATAAATTTTTTGCCGACCATCTGAGATAGCTTGGAAAAGTAGATCTTACAGATCTACGTATTGCACTGTAGGTACAGCGATTTCTGTCACTGCTGTGTGATGCTCGTAAGTTTCCCAACGAATTTCCATCCACACTCTTTGGCACAGTGGCGCAATCGTTCAATGGTTTGCTCGGACAGCACAATCTGCAGTCCACGCCAATTTAGCAGATCTAAAGACAGCCTTCAACGGCTTTCATTGTTGGGGGCTGAAGGCGTCTCTTGGGTCTTGAAGTGGAACGAAAACAAAGCACAGTACACAATTCACAGTACACCATTTCTCTACCTGACCATCCGCGTCATCATCGTTGCTGAAGCAGCACCCCATTATAGGTCACAAAAAGTGAGAAATCTCGGAAAATGTATAAAACTGTCGCTTCCTAACTACACTTGATCATGTGATTGCTGCAAAGCTTTTCCAGTACAAAACTTGGGCTCACAAGCGCGTTTTTTGCCGGGTCGGTGCAGGTCCATTGTACCATATGCCAACAATTTCAACACATTCAATATTCAATAAATTTAGAAAAATACAACATACAAAAATTCTGCAAATCAAAAGGTTGGACTATAATCAAGTAGAACGGCTCCAGCAATTGTCTGCCTCTTAGTTTTCGTTGAAAAAAGTTACCGGAAACGGAAAATGCGCAACAAATCCCTCCAGTGTCACTGGAGAAACAGAATCCCATGGTTGAAACCGGCATGTGACATGTCTCTCTGGAATTCGTGTAGGGTTTGTCGTGTGGGACAGTTGTTCAAATTCTTCGTGCGAAATCCTGAGAAATTTTTGAAAAGAACCTACTCATCAATTTCTGTGCGAGATATACTGTTGACAGAAGATTGCGTGGGAAAGCAAGTCACAGTGAAGGTGAGTTCCAGTCTTGTGCACACACGGGCAGGATTGAATTTTGTGGCCAGTGATCATCTGCTGCAAACTGCTGTTGCAGGGATGGATACAGTCACGGCGAGAACACAAAGATGTGACGTTCCTGAATCTTTCGGATGGATCGTGTCTGAAGCTGCTTCAAGCTGTGGCCAGGACGGAAAATGTTCCCAAGTGAGAATCAGTTCTTGTCCTGTGCTGAAGACGTGTGGTGGTTGAGTTTACATTTATCGGTTCGCCAACTGCCAGCAGTGGAACAGTTGGTTGTGTCGGATGAAAGTTTGAACCCATTTTGCATTTCCAGAGATGCAAATTTCGGCAGCTGTGTAGAAATAGAAGGAATTATGGTTGCGAGTCCTGGGCCTTCTCAACCGACAGAGATGCAGGCAGAACGTATCACTGTTTGGGGTCCGTGTGATGGTTTGGTGAGGACTTGACTTGCTTGCTTTTTGCTTCACGAAATAAACACTAATTTGACACTGAAACGGTCAATATGCTTTTGCCATCGCCACAGGAATACCCAATAAAATACAAGAAGCATCACGCAAAGGAAATTTTGAGGCAGAAGCCCCATTATCGAGTCAGAACCAACTTCGGTGCTTCCATGCTGAGAATCAGGAGCGAAGCTTCAAAAGCCATTCATGATTTTTTTCACGTGAGTACATCCAAGTCTCAGTGTTTCCGTATTCTGTTGAAATTTAAGCAGCGCGCAAGTGTGCCTGTCTTGAAATCGACAGTCAGTGTCACCAAGGCTGCTCAAAGAAGACATCAGCAGCCTCAAGCGGATCCGAAATTGAGGGCACAGGGACATTGAGAAATTTCACGTGAAAAAAAAATGGAGGACGAACATTTTATCGGGTGTGTCAGGACGGACGGCCGGACACACACCACACATACATACACATACATACATACATACACACAATCACACATACACACACTATCATGCGCGCAGTGGGTGCAGTGTGAAGCAGAGATTGCAGTTTGCTTTGCTACTTGCTCTCCTTGCAGAACAATTCGTTTGTGCAGATTCACACGCCCGTGTTGACATCGAATGACTGCGAAGGAGCCGGAGAGGTTTTCCAAGTGAAGGTACGAGGCCCTGATTGCAGCTCATTGCTCCAATCGAGGTCAATGTCTTCACAAACGGAAGTCTCCTGTTTTATGTCGGTCCAAGTGATACGGAAACGATTATTTCTCTCCAGTAGAACGTTGTTCGTGGCGCAGTGTGAGCGTAGATTGTGGACAAGAGTTCGGCTTTTCATTTATTGAGGAAACGGGGTGTCAGGCACTCACCTTTGTTGAGATTCAAAGAATTCATCACAGTTTTTCGTGCGTCATTCCGGGGAGAGCTAGAAAACTACTTCTCCTGCAGCCTGCAGCAGAGGCCATTGTGGAGGAGAAGGACGAAGCCGGCAATGTGAAAGAATTCTTCAACACCCAAGTCTATCTCACCGTGTCTGGGCAACTGCATCTCGAAGCGGCAGCAGGGTAGGAGGCGCGCAAACTGCATCCAATTAGAAACAGTTGTGGGAGTGGAATCCACTGGTCATGTGCGAACAGAAGTCAGGGGAAGCGAAAAATCCACGAGGCGGGAAGTTCGTCACTTCTTTGTGATGTCCGACAGACAGAATCTGTCTCGAAGGACAAGTTCTCTGAAATGAAAGGAAGTTGACTTTTCGGTATTTCACGAGTTGTGCCTGAATTTGTGCGTGCCTAATCGTTCCTGAAGTTCTCGTTTTCATGCCATAGAGCGATGCAGCGCGTGTACACGTTCAGCCCGACGTTCCGCGCAGAGTCGAGCCGCGGCCGCAACCACTTGGCTGAGTTCCACATGGTGGAGGCCGAAGTCGCCTTCGTCACCTCCCTCAGCGACCTCATGGAGGTAGAGAACCAGGCTCAACTTGGAATACTGACAGAATTGAAATGTTGAAGTGAACCTGTTGAATTTGAACTTTGAAGTGTCTCGTGAAAGAGTGGAACTTTATGTGCGACACGAAAACAAAATAGGCATCAACGTTAGTGTTGCTGGAGTGGGGTCATGATCTGTCAGCACTCCTTTTGCGAGCTGAAGGCAAATGATCAAGGTTGCGCGCTGACGAGTAACCACAGAACGACCGAAATAACAAAAACACTCTGCAGCCAGAGGGTGTCTCCTTCCGCCACAGGAAGTCGCTGCTCGAACCAGAAGCAGATGTCGCAGTGCAGCTTTGTCCCATTTTATTCCATGAGCAAATGGCGGGCAGTTAGTGACATCGAAACGCACCAAATCGCAAGCAACCGTGCAACTTGATTTGTCACATTTTGCACAGCGTCATTTTGAAATTGTTTACGACACTCGAATTGCAAATGTCAAATAAAGCAGGATTGAATGGTTCTTTACTTTTTGAGCTCGGAATCTTTCCAAAAATATGTCTGAAAGAATGACAGATCCTCTTATATTCCACGCTCGTAAGCCTTCTCGACATTTCTGGAGCGACAGCAAGACCAAAGTGGCACTGACTCTTCTGATCTAAATTTGGTGCTCATGATCACACAGATCAGGTATCGCTCCCTTTCGAAGGACGCTTTGGCTCACTTAGACAGAAGGGAGAATCCTCAAACGACCCCGTCATTTCAACGACGTCTGACCGTTGGCAGTCTCCTTGGACAAACTTCTATGTCGGTCCTTGTGATTCGATGTGTCTGTGCAAAGCCCCTCTTTTTCAGAATGACACAAACCTTGTTTTCTTGTGCTCTGATACTTGTCTGGGGATGTTTTCTTTCAGACGATGGAAGCCCTGATCAAGAACACGACAGAGCGGGTGTTGCAACACTGCCCCGACGAAATGTCTCAATTCCACAAACGCTGGGGGGAAGCCCCGAAGCACGAGGTACGTGACCAAATTTGTGTGCAGCAGAAACTTTTGTTGAAAGAAGACAGGGTATTGTTTCAAAAATCTTCACAAACGAAGACTTTCATTCCAGGAGACTGTCAACAATGTGGCGACGAAAGAATTCAGCAGGTAGATCTGCATCACCAACAGAAATCGCTTTGTCTCCACCACTACGTATCCATTCAGTGAACAGAATGAACAATGCCGTTATTTTCAGGCTGCAGTACTCTGAGGCAATGGAAATCCTGGAAAAGAACAACGAAAAATTTCAATGTCCCGTGAAGGTCAGCCTGTGGACATTTGTCTTTTATTTCTTTTCTGTTGTTGGCGTCGTTTCTTTGGTGTTTTTTGGCGACACCCAAAATTTCCACTAACCGGAAATGAATCTGAATTTGTTTGTGTCCACGCAGCAAATCAGGCACCTCAGTAATGACAACACAATCTATAACCAAGTCTTTTGCAGTGGGGTGATGACCTGTTCAAAGAGCACGAGAAATTCCTTGTGTCGCACTGTGGCAACACACCAGTCTTTGTGACGGACTACCCAATGGAACTCAAGCCGTTCTACTGCAGGGTGAACGACGACGGAAAAACGGTGAGACCGGAGGATCGTGCCTCTGTTATAACGGGTACAATTGAAGCAAAAAGTTTTTGCTGGAGCTCTGTTGAAACTGTCAGACCAGTCTCAAAGTGTCATGACACCGGAGATCTCACCAACCCAATTCGCACAAGACCACTCAGTGTACATTCAAAACACTTGCAGTCACGCCTCTGAGCCAAAGTGGCTCTCTTTTTCTCATTGCCCGCGTGACGTGCTGCAGGGCGCCGCAGTGGACCTGCTGGGCCCCTGGGTCGGAGAGCTGTGCGGCGGCTCCCTGCGTGAGGAACGACTCGACGTGCTTCAACCCAGAGTCGAACAGCTTCAGCTGCAAGACAGACTTGGCTGGTGAGTTTGCTGTCCACAGTGTGAACACGTTTCGTGTTGCATTGTGAACAAAGCTTTTTGTCACTCCAGTTCCCAGAAGGCTTGCAGTTCTCATCTTGGATTGTGGCCTTTTGCGTGGGTGGGAAACTGGAGCTTGATAGCCATTGCGCCCCTCCAGCCAGGGTACTTGGCACGCGGTCTGCTTGCTGCGCGTCTGTTGCAACTACCATAGATTCCGTCTTGCGAGCGGTCCCTGGGGTCGGGTTTACAGTCGGAGTACGTGTCTTTTCCCTGAACGACAGAGGTTTTGCAAGAAAGATGTTTTTCTGCTGTGAAGGACATACCCGTCTCTCGCGTGTTGTTTGGAGCGCCACGTGGCTGCGTTTCTTGTAGGTATCTGGATCTGCGGCGGTTTGGCTCGTGTCCACACGGAGGCTTCGGTGTGGGATTCGACCGCCTCGTCCAGATGCTGCTCGGCGTGAACCACATCCGCGACGCGACGCCCTTCCCGCGCGCGCGCTGGGTCTGCAAGTTGTAGCGGCGGCTGCACGCCGACCTGAGAGTGTAAACTCTGGGTGTTGATCTGGGACTGCAACTGATCAGCAGGATCAAGCGACGAAGTTTCTGAAAAGACAATGGCATTTTTCTGTGCATCTGACAATTGATGCTCTTTTTGCTCGTATTTGGAGTACATGTGCCGTGCAGATTCTGCAGACAGGAGAGAATTTCACCAGAAAACGGAACCGTCGAAAACAAGCAAAATGGACCTGGCCGCAGAGGTGAACAGTAACATTTCTCGGGACCTGGTGTGCTGTCTTGTGGTTGTGTCCAGGTGCCGGTGGAATGAAAAAGATAAGACACGGGTTCTACCTGAAATGGCTTCACATAGTTGTCTGGCCGTTTCAGGTTACATTTATTGATCACTTGGAGTCTTGTGTCATTGGTTGCTTGGGCATTTCTGGTGCAACCTGAAATGGCCAGACACCCATGTCAGTGGAACGAAAGAGTATGAGGTGCGTGTTAACACCGACAAGTACGTTTGTTCACAAATGCTTGCAAAACAGAAGTGCCATTTTCCGTAGGGTCTTCGTTGTTTGCTGTTTGATCCAAATCATCGGCTCAGATGATTTTTGCGTGGTGGGGGTTGGGGTACAAATGACGGTGGATCCAGATTGCACAAGGGGTACATCGAAAGAATTTGGGGTTGTCGGCAGCAATTTGGGGTTTTGGTAAAATTTTGCAAAAACCTATGACGAGAGCTCGATTTCAAAGCGAGAGACAGTCAATGAAACTTGAATTCAAGACAAAACAGAAAATAAAAAGACTCACTCAGACTGCTTCCTGAATGTGAACTGATGTTTTCTTGCGGGAAACGATTTTGCTTGTTGAGGAAAGTTTGCAGAAGAGAGAGGCCTTCATAAGAACTCAACTCACTGCAGGTCCATTCGCTGATAACAAAGTTGATACCAAAGCTGTTATGCTCGAGTGTTGTTCCGGGCAATGTGCTGTGGTGGTTGCGGAATCGGCCGACCGCCGATAATCAATGAACATGAAGCAGATTTGTGTTGAGTTGACAGCAGTGCTTGGAGCCCTCTTGAATGTGGACGTACAGTGCTGAGCTCTGTGGACTTTGGGGTGAGAACTTATTGCACTGTTCTTCACACATCTGGAATTTGCCTCGCTCTGCCTGCTGAGCATGCGTACAGGGATAAAAGGCGCTGATTTGTTTCGCGTTGAGAAGTCAGTGTCAGCGTTTTCATAGCTTTCACGGTGCTGTCTTGAAGGAAGTGAAGACCGAATTCTCTTGCCGTTGCTTTATTTCGTTTTCACATACCCAATTAACACGTGCATTGATTGAGCTGTTTGAAGTCCAACACATTGCTGCATTGTGCTCAGATTACTATTTTCAGATTCATGTGTTTCAGGTTTCAAACGTTGACGAACAAGAAGAAGGGAAAATGCACCGTCAGAGAAAGGTGGTTTTGAGACTAGGAGTTATTTAGTTTGGATTATCCCTTCACTCACGCACCTGTGTGGCGGAGGACCCGCAGCTTCGCGACTCAGAAGCTGCCTCCATATGAACGTTCGCCCGCGCTACGCACCACCAAAGGACGAAGCTGGATCGACCAACAACATCACAAATTGCTTCTTGAATAGGTATGGTTATTTTTTTCCTTGTCTGTGACTGTTGGGAGCTCATGGCTTTGCGTTCTGCTTTCATTTCGAAAAAGGGCTTTGCCTCCGTCAAAAGAAAAATTGCCCAAATTGTGGAAGGATGTTGTCAGTGCAACAATGGATCAACGATCTTGGTACCTTGTGCGTTCTTCAAAGACTGCCATTGGTAGCCAGGTGTTGCTTGTTGTAATTCACTCCAAGTGACATTTAGCGAGACAGGTGAGGTTCACTCTGACAGGATTGGTTCTCCTAATCAGCCTTGAACGATTTGACAGACTATCTTACACATTATGCGTCCGTGCATTGTGTTGTTTTATGGACTAATGGCCCACTTTGGGTTGATCAGTTCTGTCAGAGAACGAAGTTCTTGACAAGCATTGGTTCACGCATGTTTGTTGTGTGCGTGCTTGCGTTGCCTTCGTGCGTATGAACGGGAAAGACATCATCTTGACGTGCCGCTTGCCGCGCTCTCGAAAATCTGCCGTATGGATCTACAAGCTTGAAGTGGGTGAACCACAAACTCATTCCAACCTTTTTGTGCTGAAGTGGCAAACTACACAGCAGACGTCATTTTTCAGAATGTGTGTCGAAAGCAAGTGGAGTTGGTTTTTGGCACCTGGCTTTCAGCACTCAGAAAGAGACGAACATATTTCGCCCAAAACATCAGCGGTGATTTACCCTTTGATATTTTATGCAAACATGGAGAACAGTCTGTTCATCGAGAAAGCCAAGAACCACTCCAACTCTGACTGACTCCAACTGAAATGAGAACAACGTCAGCGTGCGTGGGAAATTTTGCCACAAAGAAAATCACTGTGCACGAACATCAGAATTCAGTTGGAATCTCGTGCGCGGCTGGTTGCTGAAACTGCTCATGCATGGTGTCTTGATTTCACCCTCAATTGTGCACGAAGATGTACACACTCTCCAACGCTGACAGAAAAAGCGTCACACTTTTTTGGAAGTGATCAAGATTTGGCTTCTGCACTTCGCAATGGAAAAATACACCTTGCAACTCAAGCCGACGTCTGCCAAAAAAAAAGAGACCGCGATGGCAAATCTGGTGAACTTGAAAGAGGCTAATGCTCGTGTCCTTGAACGACTTATGTCTCAAGATGTCTACGAGCTGGAATTGTCCGAGAAAGGCAGCACTTCTAATTGGTCCTGAGGGATTTTGCATTTTATTCCAGGCACTTTGTGCGGGCGTCATCCAAATAGCAAAGACCAACATTCGTGGTACACTGTACATGCAAAGTGGCTTCTTGCCTCGGAGGGCACTTTTTTGCAAAAACTAGATCCGGGGTCGTTTGCTTTTCTCCCAAAATCATTTTGTTTTTTGTTTGGTGGGGAGAATTGGCTTTGCAATCACTCTTTCTCAAATTTTGGGGAAATCGAAGGGAAAAGAGACGTTTTAGACAGGAACAAGAAGCATTGTTCCCAAGCAGTGGGGTTAGCAAAACAAGGTCCTGCGGTCAAAGGCTATTCCCGTGCACAAAAATGAAGCTTGAGATATCAAAAGAACATTTTTCTGGCAGCAGCATTCCATGTATGGTGACTGGACCAATTCTAAAGGGAGGATTGTGATCCAAGGTGATTCCATCAGAAAAAAGACAAACTCTTTTTGTTCAGGACTGCATGTTCGCAGTTCAAAAGTGAACACCCTTTTTTCGGGGTGCCATTTGGGTGAACACAAGTCATTCTGCCGCTACCAAAAATCAAGTCCAGTGGAAATGGGAAGGGTGTGAGTTGGACAGGATGTGAACAAGATGTGACGTGGGACTTCCAGCCTGAGATATGTTGAGATGTGAGAAAAATTCTAAGACTGCGTTTCTGTCCTCGGGGACATCGCCCAGTAAACACAGTGGCAATTTTGTGTAAAAACTGAATCTCCAATTGCTTTTGTGTATTTGTCTGAAGCAATGCTCCTGGTCAAGAAAACAAACTGTTGCTTTGCCACGAACCAACCATTGCTTTGCCCGGGGGGGGGGTCCATTTGGTTTTCTCCAAAGCAGCAAAACCAAGCCCTCCCCCTTCTTGGTGAAAGCAATGGTTTTTCACTCTTGCAGGCAGGCAGCCATGGCCTGTTTGCTGGAACAATGCGTGTTCTGAGCACAATGCCTGCTCTTTACGCCTGATAAAAGGAGCTGCCGGCTCCTTGATTTTTGATCTGATGTTTCAATCAAAAATTTCTCCGTTTTTAAGCGCGCGGTCTGGCTCTGCCGATAGGACGCGCGCTGATTGTGGTCACACTCGTGTTCTTGTTGGTTGTTTTTTTGTTGTTGTTTTGGGTGGGGGGATACAGTTTGCCACAGGCCTTTGCTAGTCAGCCAAGTTTCACTTCAGGAGACGTTCAACCCAAAGAAAGTTACTGGTTTAAGCATTCTAGGATAAACCGCCGTCCATGATTGTTGCAAATGCATTTTGTGTTCTTGATTGGGGCTCCAGCAGTGGCACAGACTGTGACAGTCAGGTTGTCGTGACGAGCCTGTGTCATTACAGAACAACTCTTGAAGTGTTCAGGTCAGGTCTGGTGTTGTCGTGCACTTGAGATGCGGAGAGCAGTTCAGGGACCTCGAAGCTGAGTCTTTGAGATGTACATGTTTTCAGTGTCTGTGCCAATTGTGGGATGCATATGCCACCTGTCAAAGGCGTCGTTTTGTGTTCAAATTCAAAATGATTGACTGGTTCACTCACCGAGCCTGTGTGTCAGACCCTCACCTCGCTGTGAACAGATATGTCACACGCAGGAACACACGCGCGCACCCCCGGACAAGAATTTGAGGCGCGTCTTAACACTGATATGTGTGCATGTTCTTTTGATTGACGTTTTCTTGTACACGTAGCGTTTTGTAATGGCATTAAAGTAGCGATGGAAGTGACATTTCTGCTCACGAGAAAAGCGACAGATTCCGAAATTGCGTGTGATTCGAGGGAAACTTGGGAGATGTTCCCTGTGTATCGATCTGCCCCTGGAATAAACATGGCTTGCGCGCCCGAGACGTACAATCAAGAATGTGTCACGCTGGATCCAAAATGCAAACGAAGTTCGTCAGGTATGTACCACTTGGACTTGGCTGAAAGGAAGACTGCACTGTGGGCACAGTTTCAAAGCTGCTACAGGTGCAGTGTGTGCTGCTTCTTCTGCATGCAGGTAGAAGGCAACGTTGGGTACAAGGATGCGACGCACTTCTTCCGCAGCATAAGACAACCATTCTGTTCCATCCGGTTCCGGTGGGACGAACAGATTGCACCAGACTCATCGGTCATGAGAAAAGTGAGAAAAGTACTGTACAAGTAAAGTATTTTATCCAAAGGAGTGAATGCAAACAACCTCTTCTTTTGACTACTCTCAATTGATGAATTCTTCAGATCTTCCAATGCCAGCTCGGAATCCCTGCACTGTTGCCGCTGCAAAACATCTGGAAGATTTCTGTCTTGTTTCCCGCACCTGGTTTGTCAAAGAGGGCTTCTCGGCCATCAAGGATGCCAACAGGTCTACGAAGGGACAGGGCTTGGTGTCTGAGGAAAACTGAGTTTTGACCGTTGAGCGGAACCGTGTGGGTCGCAGTGCAGAGGCCAGCGCAGCGCGATGGTATTCTGTTTGTTGTGTGTCGACCATTGGTTTGCCAGGGGGGACCAGTGGTTCATTTTATGTTTTGAAATGACAAAAACAACTGTTCGTAAGTAGTCATTGCTTTGCCCCTCCTACAAACCAACTGTTGAGGTTGTAACATTGGGGGGGGGGGGGGGGCAAAGGTTTTTTTTGTGACTGGGTCAAAACAAGGAAACCAATAGTTATTTTGCCCCCTCCCCAACCTTGGTTTCAAAACCGATAGTTCTTGGCCGGTAAGCAGCCATGGCCTGTTTCCCAAAACAATTTTGTGTGTTGTGAGCACAATGCCTGCTGTGAGGAGCTGTGGGCTCGTTGATCTTTGATCTCTTGTTGCAGGAACTGTCCTGCTCCACTTTGTAACTCTGAGAAAAGCATTTGAATACCAAAGAAATTTGTTTGCGCCTTTTGAGAAAAACAAAGACAAAATGTCTGATATTTTTGAGAAACTTTTCTCAGTTGGCATTTTGTGCGACTCTCAATGGTCCTTAATGCCTTGCCACCGCAGAGATTATGCTAGCAGTGTCCCTCCAGACACTCGAATCAACTGTCTCACCTTGGCGACCTGGGCAGGGCATGTTTGCGTCTCCACTCTCTTGAAACAGATCAAATAACAATCCATTTTCTTTGATATGTTTTGGGTTTCGAAGACTGATAGTCATGCTGTGTGTGAAAATTTCAATTGTTAGGTGGGTGATGGCATGCGTCCTTGGTACATATACGGCCCCAGAATAGTTGCCATGGTTACAGCTCAACGACGAATGGTGTCGTAGCTACAGGTTATTTTCTTTGATCTTTGTTGTTACCTTTTCAGGTAAATTCCTGCTAAACTGACACAGATTGGTTTCATGATGGGTTCTTCTGCGAGTCGCTCTAATTTGGAGACACGCTCTTCCGCGGTTTGTCGCGGATGTCCGGGCTGGCTGTCTTTGTGGTTATGGAGACAACGTCTTGCGTGTCAGCATACTCGTGGGACATTGAATGCGTCAGAGTACACAAGTGACATGCGTGCAAGCTGTTCGTGAAGATGTTTCATCATTCCTGCTCATCAGGCTTCGGTGTCTCGGTGCAGAAAGATTTGCTGGTTCATTGTGTCAAACTCTCATTGGCGATTGTTGCAATTTCCTGTGGTTTCGTGCCCTCCATGCAAAATCTCAACAGGGAGATTTTCAATTCGCTAGCATTTGTTCAGTATTGATCTTTTGAATGTGGGGTGATCGGTGTTGTTGTTGTTGGGTGCGTGATTGATGAAATCGCAGATTTCTGGGTCGAAAACAATTCCCCGTTTTCGCATCACGGAATCGCCTGCTCCAACTTGATTGCACTTTGAAAAAATATCTGATGATGCGTTAACACGCGCGCAGACTCTTAAGTTGGCAAGATCAATGTGTTTGGCATGAAAACAGTCCTGTGTCTCACCTTCCAAATGTCTCAAGAAAGGTGTTTCTTTGACGATCAAAAAACCGCAATCCGATCGTGTTTGTTTTGTCATTTCGTTTACCAAACTTATCACAGTCGCTCGTATATACTATCCTACTTTCAGGATCAAGATGAGTCGAATTGGGGACAGGCGTTGTGTCTGCATGGCCGTGACTTGAACAGTGAAAAGATTCTCCACAATTGTCACCTGATATGGAATGACTTGAACCTGTATCAAGTGACCCAACATAGTAACGTCTGCCTTGGAAACATGGAGTAACGTCTTGGGGTCCCGAAGTCAGCACCGAGAACGCAGGCCGGGCACACCGCGTGCGCTGCACCTTCAGGATGGGCTGCGGCACGTCCAACCAGGGCTCACCGAGACCAAAACCGTCATCAGGGGAGATGAGCAACACCGAAAAATGTAAGTATTATAATGTTCGTCTTTCTCTCACTGTCTAGTCTGCGTGAAAGATAGTCGTCATCTCTCACGCCAGTAGATTCTACCTCCCAGGAAAAATAACCCACAAGAAATGTCATATCACTTCGTGCATTTGCTGAACTGTGATGTGATCTATTGATTGCAACCCCTTCCTGTGTTCAAAAGAGCTCGAACGGCTCTATCGGGTCCCTAACAATTGTCAGGTGGCCTTGCCACTTCAGTCGTGCCTGCCAGTGTTGTCAATGCCGTAATTTCCGCTGTGTTACCTTCATGCTGCCACCTTCACGTACTTTCACTTTCAATGGTCATTACCAGTGATTGTGGAAGCGCAGTCGGGGCCAAGGATGCTTTCGTTCGTTGGTAAAATTCTTTTGGAGAGTTTTCTCTTCCCAAGTTCCCCACCTCCCACCAAAATTTGTGTATATTCAAACGTTTCTTCCCTGCATGTGTGTTGCTGCTGTGTAAAGAGAAAGCGATTCCCAGGATTGAACTTGACTGCGTGGGTGCATGACCATGGAGTCTTGCCACGCAGAATTTGTTTGTCTGGTACAAACCAGCTCGCTTTCAGGAATCGAGCATGATAGAAATCAAGTTGTACGAGTGAGGTTCACAAAAATGCAGACAATTTCTTGTGAAAGGAAGGATATTCAAAACTTTCGATGTTGACTGTCCCCCCCCCCCACCTGCCCAGAACGATTGAGAGAGATTTGTTGCGTGCGACAGTTGGGCATTTGAAGGCATGCATTCGATGTTTGTTGGACCCCACCCCCAATGAAAATTGCCAGGGTCGTTGGTTTCACGTGTCAATGTTTACAGCCCTCTCGCCAGAAATTTTTCGTTCTCTGAGATAAGTTCAACCAGAAGGGTCTGACCAAATTCGATCCCGACCGTCTTTCCGAAATATCCGCTTCAAAACCTTGGTGGTCAGTCATTTCGCTTGTGATGATCAAGAACCCAGCTCTTCAACACCTCAGCACCAAAACTGAGGAACCCTGTCTGTACAGCCCCAGCTTGATAGATTGCACTTCTGCTTTTTCCCTCAATGTGAACCGCTTTCCATTGTGAGCAGTAGGTTTGGAAGGTACCCAGAGCACTGATGAGTTATTTCATAGCTTTCAAGAAGGACTGGCATTTACATTATACACCGTCCTGTGTATTATTGTCTATCCCGCCCCGATGTTGTTCCCCCCTGCCGTCTGGTCTGTTCCACGACGCATGTGTGAGAACCAAATCGTGGAACTGTCCAGCAGGGATGGTGCTGGGCGGCATATTTGCAATCCCAGCTATTTTTCATGCACAGAGATTTTGCGTCAAGTGGACTCCGTAGCATTCGAGTACGAGTATTTGGCTGAGCGCTTTTTGCGACAAGGCCCTCGCTGGATGACTCCGTCAAGTGAATCCGCAAGCAGTTGATCGAGGGAGTTGCGTGTTTCTTTTGACAAAGAATTCTGATAAAAATGTCCCGACTTGTATGTCGTGCAAATCCTGAAAACATCGGCAAAATGTATTGAGTTTGTACAGACACATGCAGAACGCTCTGTTGTTAAATCTCTGCTGCACAAAAACAAATGGGAATTATTGATGTGTTATTGAAGAGCAGAGCAATTTCGTAATTTACCAAAAAAAACTTTCATCAGACCACGACCTTGGTAAAAAGCAAGTCACGCAACGATCAGAAGCCAGGGTTCAGGCGTGGCGAACAAAATGTCGACGGATTGTTGAAGACGCGTCGTCCCTCGTTCCACATGCCCAATCTCGCCTCCTGAGGAAACAAATTTTACCTTCCCGTGCGTACGCTCGTAAGTTTTCGTAGACTGGGTTGGGACGGTGGTTCCACCAACGCCCACAAGCCAACGCCCCACGCACCTTCAGAAACGATGTTCCAATCCAGTATCTCACTCAACGCTGGCGTACCTGTGGCAATGCGAAACAACGTTCTCTTGAACCTTCTGCCCGTTGATTCGCAATGGACCTGGAACACAGACGCACGTTTGACAATAACCTTCTCTCAATTCCGTCCAGCAACCGCTAACCTTGACGACACGAATGAAATCAATCTCAGACTAAATGTAAACTGCACTGAGATAGGAACAGGTTTGTTGTCACGCACTTTCTGAAATTGTCTGAGGAAAATCACACACATTTGCACAAAACGAGTCACCTCTGCCGTGGGCAAATATGCGTAGATTAAGATGACAAAACACGTGCTTGCTGCACGCTTCGCTCACCAAACACGCTTCTCACGCGACACAACGCCATGGATCTGGTCCTTGCTGCTTGGGGCATCAGATGCTGAACAAATGCTCTGCTTTTGGAAAAGGGAGCTGAAAAGATCATCTGAGAATCCACGGGTCTCCGATCAGAACCTTGTCATGAAAAACAACGGATGCCAGGTCAGAGAACCTAATCATGTGTCCTGTTCGCCTTGGGCGGTGACTCGTTAGTGTGGCTGGTGCTTTCAGTACAATGCGGTGAAGAACTGGGCAGAAAGGACAGCAGCCATGGCAGAAGCTACAAAAGGACAGCTTTGAAATGTGTTGAGAATGATAAGGGTTCCAGATGTATCCAGCAGTTCAGAGAACGATGAGTGATCATTTCTGCTGCAGGAGAACCTGAAAAAAACTCCGAAGTTGAAGTCTGTTTTTAAATCTACTTCTCCCTTTTCAGCCACCTGTGGCATTCACACCTTGATTATCTTCCAACAGTGGAGCTATTCTTTTTGCATCCGACAATCCGAGGAAACAGTGATTCTCGGGTCCCGAGAGTGTGAAAAGAACAGCATATTCTTCTCTCGGGATCCCAGAGAAGGTCTGAGAGTCCGAGAGAGCAGGGGGCTCTTGGATTGTCGGGTCGAGAATCTCGGGTCCCGAGAATTCCCGGAAGTAATAGAACAGCATTGTTTGGCCCGTCAAATTGAATCAGAAGCCAAACACAGTGACGAAAACTCAAACAAAAACATGGAAAGAAGCCCTTCCGTCACAAATGTTTTGAGCAATTGACACATTTGTGTGGCTTCGTCTTTGCTGCAAAAATCACAAACACTGGTTTATGCATTTTCTCACTTTTTGCTTGGCGAAAAGCGTTGTTCATTCAGCATTTTGGCAAAGTTTTGTCTGCAGCGGTTTGTTTTTGTTTTCATTTTGTTTGCTGTGTGACGTTGCTTGTCGCAACAATGATCAAAAGTTTCTCCTTGGTAAGTCAACCAACCAACCTCCCCAAAAATGATTAATTCCATGAGTCCCAACTGAAAGCTTCGCCAGACACCTGGAACAAAAATCCATTCACCGAGCATCATTGTGCGCTGCACATGTGGTGCAGTATTGTGTACGAGTCGCTTTCTGTGTTTCAGCGATCAAGGCTGCGCTGCTGATCCAGCGCTGGTACCGGCGCTACGTCGCGCGCCTCGAGGTGCGGCGTCGCGCCACCTGGAGCATCTTCCAGTCGCTCGAGTACGCCGGCGAGCAGGACCAACTCAGGGTCAGTTTTGCAGCGCACTCTTCTCTTGTCCTCGGGAACCTTTCATGGGAATGTTTTCAGTCGCCGCTCTTCGTAGTGCGAAGTATTTTCGTGTGTGAGACAGGTTTTCTCAGGCTGAAAGAAGAACTCAACTTTGCACCGAGCCAATGTGTTTCAATGGAAGTATTGAAAACACTGTCTTGCCTCGTGCAGTTAGAGAGTCGTGTCTTGCGAATCCCATTCTCTGGCAGGTCGAACTCGGCGTGGGCTCCTCCCTTTGATGTCCACCTCATGTCCACATGACAACCTTGGTGTGGTCCGTGCTGGCACTTAAGTCATTGTCCGCTGGACATTTTGAACAAAACTACATGTTCTTCTGCTTGTAGTTATATAATTTCTTCAACGACGCCATGAGCCACCTTCAGTCGCAGAAAACGCCCAGCAAGATCGGCAGCATGAGCGACCTGGTCGGCGCGGGTTCACCCATCGGCAGCAACAACGGCAACAACATCATTGAGGCGCTGTCGCTGCCACCGAGATCCAGCTCCAGTGAGTCACAAGCCTCTCGTCATTTGCTGCTTTCCTTTCAACTAGTGTTTCATTTTTTGTTTTTGTTTTCCAACCGTGGTCATTTGTCGTAAGAATACCCGACAGTTCTGTTCCTCCAGTTCTCGATGCTGTGAGGTTTTTGTTGGTTTTGTGGATTTTTACCAGAAATGTTTAGATGGAATGCGAAACGAAAAGTAGTGAGGTCAAGACAATTGCAGATGCGATGTTCCCAGTAAGTTTGGTTTTGACGACAATGCACTTTTCTCAGCAACATAACGTTTCATCGGGTATTTTCACTTGAAGGTTTGTCGTTCTGGTGCACGAATTGCGCTATATGGTTCAGGAGCTGAGATATCATCCAAAGATAATTTTCTGCTTGTGCAGAAAGTTCTTCAGCCGGTGAGACAAGTTGAGTTTGAACTTCTTTGAGAACGACGAGCTGCGCAGTTGGGTTTTCGAGCCCCGTGGTGGAAATAACAGGGTGGTTTCAGGGGCAACCAACTTCTGTTCAAACAATGTTGGTTTCAAAACAACTTGTTTTTCGGGCCTCCATGTTGATTTTGATTCGTTTTGTTTGCTACTCGAGGTGGTACAAGGCACGATCTCTATTTAACCGTTATGTCGCCGTTTTTGGAAGACGGCTTTTTGTGTGAATTTTTTTTTGGCAGGTTGTTGAACATGGAGACATGTTCTTCACCTGGGACTCAATCATGTGTCAGTCACTTTTGTGTTTACGATCTTTTGACCCACTTCTATGTGTGTGATCCAAGGATCACGGCAGACAGCAGTTACTTTTAGTTCTGAGTGGCCATGACTGTGTGCTTCAGAATTTTGACTTTTGACAACATGTTTCGAGTTTTCATCACATTGTTCTTGTTCCTGGCTAACCCTGGCTTACACAGGCATGCAGAGCAACAGATCTCACTGAAGTTCATGGTGAAATCTGGCAAGACACTGACAGAATCGTGGCATGCCCTCAAGGATGTGTTCAGACAAGAGACCATGAGCAGAACTCAAGTCAATGTTTGGCACAGGTGATTCAGAAATGGACAGGAGAACACAAAGGACAAACCCAGGCCTGGAAGGCCCAGATCACAGCATGTGGACAGGAACATCGCGATGATTGCTGGACTAGTGCAAGAAGACCCACGCCTGAGTGTCTGGGACATCATCAGCAGGACAGGTTTGTCCTTTTGTGTGGTCAGAAATGCGCTCAAAAAAGACTTGGTGATGGCCAGGAAATGCTGCAAATTTGTTCCTAAAGAACTGAGTGAAGTGCAGAAATGGACCAGGATGGTGGTGTCACAGGACAACATTGACAAGGTGTGCGCACAGGATGATCCAGAAGCCTTCATGAGATCAATCATAACTGGGGACAAGACATGGATATCAACCTTTGAAACCAACACAAAAGCAGAGAGCTCCCAATGGGTGCACAAAGGGGATCCACGACTGAAAAAACCACACCAACTGACATTCCAAAGGAAGACAATGGCAACAATTTTCTTTGACTGTGATGGCCTGTTGTTGTGTGAGTTCCTGGCACCAAGAGACACAATCACTGCTGAACATTACATCAAAACTTTGGCTAATTTGAAGGAGGTAATCAGGAAGAAGAGACCAAAACTGTGGCAAGGACACAAGTTTATTTTGCACCATGACAATGCATCTCCCCACACCGCTGCGCTGACAATGAAGAATCTCCAAGAGTGGGGAATGACTGTCCTGGAACACCCCCCCTGTTCGCCAGACATGGCACCTTGTGACTTTGCCCTATTCCCCAAGTTGAAGAAGGAAATGCGTGGACAGAACTTCAGAAATGTGGCAAATGTCCAGCTGGAAACAAAGAAGATCCTGACCAATTTGCCCAAACAAGTGTTTGAGGATGCCATCTTTGACATAGTTGCCCACTGGCAAAAGTGTGTTGCAGTGAATGGGGAATATTTCGAGGGTGACAGTGTGGTGATTGACCCCTTGTTAGCCAAAGGAAACAGCTCAGAAGACAGCTCGGAAGAGGACTCAGACAACTAACTATGCCCTGTGATCAGTCGCTTGACCACAGAATAACTGCATGTGGACACGTTGTTTTGTGCTTTAAAATTTTACATTTGTTCATTCTTAGCATGCTCACAACATTCATGAACTTTTTTCAGTTGACAATAAAGTTTTGGTCAGCAAACAAAAGAAACCGCCTTCAAAAAACGCCTACATAACGGTTGAATAGAGATCGTGCCTCGTAAACGAGTGTCAAATTGTCCAAGGAAAAGGTCAATTTGAGGCGATTCCTCTGGAGCTCCGCCTCTTGAGTTGCTCGATTTTTCGTGGTGGACTTGTCTGGCAAAATGGGCTTGGTGCTCGTTGGTGGGTTGCGGAGAATGGCATGCGTGTGCGGACAGATGTCGTGGGAGCACAATCCTTCAGAAAGTCCACGTCATTGCAGTTTCAGATGGAAAACAGTGTCTGTTCGGTTTAGAAGTTCTTTCAGCAACGCAGAAATTTATGAACTATTCACCAAGAAAGTCTGCGTGAAATTTGCAAGAGGCTTTCTGTTTTACCCAATGATGTGATAGAACAAAGAGAACTGTGCTTTGGAAATATGATCCGACGTGAAGAAATCAATATTTTGCATAATTAGATTGCACATTACAATGTCGCAGTGGCATATTTTTGGAATGGAACAAGGCTATATGATCTTTGCAAGCCACTGTGAAAAAGCAAGTGCAAGAGTCTCAGTTTTCTGACGTTCCACATCGCGATGCCTCCTCGTCGTTTGCCAGTGGCAACAACTCTGCGTTGAGGTGAAAAAGTCCAGAATCAGGGGGATACTGCTCAAGAGCTTTCTGACCAAAATGGGGTGTTCCTCTGTATTCTGCCTCACGCCTGTTCTTCAAGAGGACCCTCCCGCTTTGTCGTGAGTGAAGTGCCGTCAAAGACACCGCGCAAATTCTCCTTGCTCGTTTGCGTCCTTTTCGAGGCCACGATCAGAACAGATCAATTTGCATCATTGTCCAACAGAATCTTGCAGCTGTGAACATGCAGGAAGAAAACCATTGTCGTTGCCGACTGTCTGCCTCCTTCTTCAGCGACACTGCAGCGCCAATCCACGGAAAAGTCGTGTTTCGGTTTTTGGCACAATGGCTGAAATGGGTCACTTCTCTCCACCAAAGCGCCAAAACAGAAGCATAAATCCTGAAATGGCTGTGAAATGGAATCGATGAACAGTGATTGAACCTCACCATTCAGTGTTTTCCACCCATTGATCGGTTGTGATTGCCGTAGCCTGGAAAATCAAAGTAAATATTGAGATCCATGCAATCTCGGCTTCATGAAATTCATATTCGATCACTTTTCTGAGGAAACTGTGAGTGTTGGAAGGCTTGTTTGGTCTCTTCCAACAGAGGTAAAAGTACATATCAAAGTGTTTGCAATTTCGCTCTCAATTTCCTTCTCTTTGTTGTCTTCTCTCTCTCTCTCTCTCTCTCTCTCTCTCTCTCTCTCTCTCTCCATTCCCACCTCTCCAACCCTCTCTTTCAAGGGAGGGCACGCTCCTGTCTTGGAGGCCGAACGTGCCAAAGAAGTCAGTTACGGTTGATCGGTCCAGAAATACGTTTGAGGTCACAGCATTGTGATCTTCAGTCCAGCACGTATCATGAAGAGGCTCTTTTACAATCACAATTTGAAACAGACTCAAGCTGTTGATCACTGGCAAACACTCAGACCAGTACAAGAGTGGCAGATCAGTCAGTCAGAACCAAGCACGGTCTGGGACCTTGTCTAAAGCCCCAAAGGAAGATTTTGGAAGCGGATCTATTCATCGCATTTTGTGTGTGAAAAAATCATGGAGATGTGGAGGAGCTTTGGAAAGTTCAACACGTCCAGAACGCTGATACCGAGCAACGTGGGTCGAAAAAACACAGAAGAGATGCGATTTGCGATACACAGAAAGCAGTGTCAGTGGTAATTGCACAGGATCCACTATTTTGACCTGGTACACCCCAAGCAGAGCAGTTCCCAAAGATTTGATGAAAAGGGTCTTCAGCGACTTTGAAAGGCAACGAACACACAGACTGTGGACACTGGAACTTCTCAGATTCGGGTGTTTCTGATCTCCAGACGAGACACAAGAACTGCCTTTTGTCCCTGGCCAATATCACAGTTGTAAGCATAGACAGGCAGTCCCAGTGTTCCTGTACGATTTCGTGTCAAATGTAAGTTGAGAGGAGAGCATCTCGAATCCTTCCTGGAACTCCGGGACGATGTAAGAAGTAACAGAACTGGCCAGAGCAGACGCGGGAGAAGACGGTAAAGTGCACTGCTTACAGACTGTACATTGTGGGCCTCAGAGGTCTGATCTGCTGTGAGTGTGTGGCATTAATGCGGAGGCCCCTGGAGAACAGGTGCATGATCCCTCCTCTGACGATGGGGATTGATCATGTGAAGTTGAGTGTACACTTGAATCTGGACAAAGTCTGAACAAGTTTGCGACCTCAGGCCACCCTGTGGACTTGTTCAGACGAATATGCGCAGTGTGTGTGTGTGTGTGTGTGTGTGTGTGTGTGTGTGTGTGTGTGTTTTGTCAACAAGGTAAGTCCTGGACACCTTACGCCGAGGCCCCTCCCTGGGACCTACTTTAGCCAGGGCCTTGCTGAACCCCTCAGGACCCACCTTGGCCAGGGTGAGTCCTGCAAGGTTGGTTCTTGCCGACCCCCCCCCCCCGAGCCTACCTGTTTGGGGAGGCCACACGGATTGCGCGCTTTCTGAACTCCGATCTCGTGACATTTTGATGTAACGGGACGCACTGCAACCGCCAAAGAGACCATCGAACCCTGCGAGATCACCATTGCGTTTACCGATCAGCTTTACACGGTTGTGGTGATGTTTTCATCTTCAGTGCATTTTGTATGCGCGTGTTTGTGCACGGTGTATTGCGGTGGTTGTCACACTTGAAAGGGTTTCCTCGAAAATTTATCATTCGGAACCTGAATAATACCAGATCCATTCATTCATCTGCTCAAAAGAAATCAATAGACGTTCAATGACGGGGCCCCGAAACGCTGTCAATTCAAAATCATTGCAAATCGAACCCAGCAAAAGCGTCATAAATCATTCCCGGTGTGACGTGTATTTTTCTGGTCTCCAAATGTGAAGAAGTTCTATCTGGACCCTTGGTGCACAGTTGTCCTGCAGCATCAAAGTTCTGAACTCCATCCCTCGGTTTTCCAGCTGTGTGGCCAATGCCCACATTTACCCCTGTGGACAGACCTGCTGCTTCTGGTCAACTCAGAGATCTACTATTGGTGGCTCACTTCCCAAACCAGGTACAAACCCCTTGTGTCAAGCCCCTTCCAAACTGTGGTGAGAGGAGGATGAGATCATGGTGACAGTCATGGCTGAGGTTGAGTTCAAAGTTGAGGAACCAGATACTGGGGTGACTCGTACAGTGCCACTTGTGATGAGGCTGCTGCAGACGCTGTGCTTGGATAGCTTGAAAGTACAGATCAGGAAGAGACAAGTTTTGAAACGGAAGAGGAAGGCCAGCATAATGCAGAGGGAGATGAAGGAGGTCACAAGGATGGCTTCCAGGAGGGAATCATTCAGGAGTTGATGAACATCAATCAACGACCCATGCCACTACATTCTCTCTCAGATGCCAGCATGTAGATGTGTTGGTGACGTGCAGGCTATACAGGTTGTGCAGAAAACTTCTTCAGCTCAGAAACATGACAATGGCATCATTGGATATGGCCCATGTGCGCATGTTCTGCAGTTCAGAGCAAAGGAGCGTGCAGCCAGTACAAATCTGCAAAGATCAGTGATGAGCCACGGACTCACACTGGGAGCAGATAGCAGTGAGCTAGTGATGCAAAAGTGCACAGATCTGTCTGCACTGCTCGAAAGTGGGCAATGTCTCACAGAACAAAACGCCTGAAGACAGATGCGAGAAGAAAGAGGAAACATTGGCAAGATAAGGAATGTCACGATGGACATTCCACTGTTGGCTGACGCCAGAACTGTAAGGCAACGACACTTGAAACATGAAGGGGCAGACGGTTTGTAATTTGCAATCAGAAGGAAGTCAGACCTGCGATCATTGAATTTCCATTTGCAGTAACGTAAAATCTCCCACGTTGTTTTCGAGGTTTTACAAAAACGGGGATTTTAAAAAGTGCCTTTTGTGTCGTTTGAAACTTGATCCAGAAGTCGAAGTGTCGCCCGCACATGCACGTGCTGACAGCGGTGCTCAAGGAGAACCACACATGCGCAGTGCTGTCTGTTCGCTGATTGAAGTGGAGCTGTTTCAGTGAAGATGTTTCGTTACATCATCGCTTCACCTGGCGTCTGATGACATTCGAATTGAAGGACACCTGAGTTTCGTGAAGGATCGCGATTTGGGTGGTCCTTTTCCGTCCCTCTGACACTACTAGTGCCTGTAGTCATTTCAGGTCTGAGGGGAGCTGGGTCTGGCCATTTCAGGCCCCAACCCTGAAATGGCCAGACACCTGTGTGTGAAAATACCAGTGTCTCCTCATTTCATTCCACTGTCAACGCGACATCCCATCCCATGTTCTTGTCGAACGTGTAATTTTGGATTGACGTTCTCAGCAGAACACTGATCACAGACAAGCCGGAAACTCAAAAAAACACCTGATTCCGCATAATTGGCTGTAGACATTTGCCGTCGTCGTCTCTCTTTTTGTGAAAGCAGCGCCGGAGAAGCAGTTCTGCTGTCTCCCCTGGATCTGCGGCGCAGTGACACAGCTGTTGGCAGGTAGACTCTAATTATGTGGCGCCCTTCAGCACATCGATTCGTCCATTATGAGTGAAAATGAGGCTCGCTGTGCACAGTACTCCACAGTACTTCAGTGGCCGCACGTTGCAACGTCCCTGCAGCACATGCAGGGTGTGAAAGAAGGTCACATTCTTTCCTTCACGAGGCAAATGCAAGGGATTTCGAAATGCCTTTGCGTATTTCAACTGATGGTTGGTTTCTTCTTGTGGGACTTTTGCGTTGTGTTGCTGACACCCATTTGCTCACAAAATGCTTTTGGCTGTTGCAAACAAAGGGGAAAAGTGTGAAGTTTGTTTCTGCTTGCAAAAAGATTTCCAAAAAACCAAAATAATCCAGAATCCAAAAATATTTGCAACCCATTATTTTGTCACAACACATGTAACCTGTGGAAATCTACAGGAAGGCAATTTTTCAGTTGACATCGGCTCTGTCTTCTCTGAGCGGTGGCTGTTAGTTTTTTGGTGCACACAAGTGGATGAACGTTACGTTGTTTGCTGGCACTTTTCTTGTTCCAACAGAGTTCCAAATACCAGTATTTTGTGTTCATTTGCCTCAAAAAGAATTAATCACTGTTGTTATTATCTTTCAGCCTTTCTTGTTTCACTCGGGAAGTTTGTGCCGGCGCGGCGCTCTCTCCTATTTCCTTGAAATTGCAGAGGTTTATTCATGCTGCTCGCATTTTCAGTTCACAGATCTTAGCCTATTTTCAGACAGGTGCGCTGGCTGTCAAGCCTGTGTTGTGTTCCTACAACAGGGTCCAAGGCCAAGGCTGTGGCTACCCTTGGATGGGGGACGGGGTGACACTGATGGGGGTGACAAGAAAAGGTGGTGTGATGACTGCAGTTTGGGCCTTGTTCACACTGTTGCTTTCAGACGACACCATGACCCGTGGAGCTGAGGCTAAAATAGAATCGACGCGTGTCCCGTGTTGCTTGAGACTATAGCCTTTGGGTACACATGTCTGTTATCGGGACGAAATCGTGAGGTGCTGTCAGTGAAGGCCTTTGAGAAAGTCCCTTGTCAGATGCAAGTTGTTTTGGGGCTTCATGAGGGCTTGCGTCGAAGTGCCTTCTTCCTTCCATGTTCTGCTTTTCAACGCTCAGGGAGGTATGGTGAGCTCAAACTTGTTCTGCGTTGCAACCAACAGCGAAGTATGATTCTCCGTAAACTTGTTGTGCTTGGCAAGCCTGAGTGAGATATGACCCCAAATCCCCCAACACAGAGGCATTTTGACCCAAGCGGAGGCACACTGACCCCAAGGCCACGATGCAGGTCCTGGCAGACCAGCCCCGGCATGGCAGTGTGAGAATGCTGGGTCCTGCACATTGACCCGCGGGGCATTCTGAAGCGCTTGCATCTGAAGGACAGTCTGACAAGGCCTGTCTTTTCACCTTTCTTGGTTGCAGCTGGATCTTCAAACAAATGAGAAGCCGTTGTGCAGAACGCACCTGAAGGAAATGGAATTTTTCTGCAGAACCAGACAATTATCACTCAAAATGAGTGCATTCTTTTGTTGCTGCCGAGTACGTTCGTGTCGTTTTCCTTTTCACGCGCCGATTTCCCAAAGCATCGGTGCGTGTAAGATCGGGAAGCTACAGAAGTACATTCTCTGGGAGGGTATCTGGTGTGCAAAATGTTGGGTGCGGAAATATTTCCTTTCTGCAGAGCCCTCATTTGTGAAGAATACTTCAAGCAGCTGACTGACCCCAGTACACAAATTGCGCAACATCGCAACGCCAAGTGTAGCAAAGTCAATTGGGCACCGCCGATCCCTGTCAAGTTTGGTAAAACAGGAAATATTTTGCAACTTTTGACCAGGGGTATATTATTTGACAAAAACAGCAGGGACAATGGTACTTAGGTACTTCAACTTTTTGTCCTTGATAGTTGTTATCCAGATGTGATTCCTTCATGTAAACTAGCCATTTTTCACCAAAGTCTTGAGGTTTTTCTCTTTCTCCTTCAAGATGTGGAGGGTATTTCCCACATACATGTTATCCTCGACTTCCTTCCTCAGAAGGTGATATCCATTCCTTCTGCCCATCACAAAGGCAGGAGCAGGCAAATGGAGCACAATTTGTGTATAGTGAACTCCAATCTCCTATCTATTCTAGTTTCCTTACAGAATACATTCTTTTGGCATTTCAGTACTTCTCCTTTGAGTTTGATTTCATTCTTGGCTGCAACTTTTACCACTTTCAAGAGCTGTGTGTCATCCTTCACAAGAACAAACATTTATTTCATACATGTTGCAGCATATTCCTTGCAGGCTTGCAGCAGTTATTTCCTGATACTCAGTTCTTCCTGACTGACATTCCTTCTTTTCTGCAGTTGAGCCATACTCCTGATGCAGGCATGTTTCTTCTCCAGTTGCTTCTCAGTGATGAACTTTTCCTTTATTGAGCTGCTCCATCTGAAAAACACAATGCAACAAGTACATTTACTCCAAATGGGTGACTAGGTGACATTGAAGGAAAATGGAGGCTGCTACAGACTTCAGTCAGGAAGACTTTATGAGATGAGACTTGCAACATCTGAAAGACATTTTGGCAAAAAGAGGAATTACCAAAATGGGCAAAAGGGCAGAGTTAGCAGCTTTGACATTTTCCTGCAACATGATAAAGAAGCCAGTTACAGAGGAATACAAAAGCAAGATTGAATAAACATTCAAGGACCATCAAAACATTCTGCAGATGCCTTGTGGATTGGTTGTCCCTGACTCCAGTACAATCACAGAAGGATGGGTTCCTGAAGCTGACGAAGGAATAAGATTTTGGCCACTACTGAACATTTTCCTGCGGCGCAGGCGGTTAATTATCCACCTTGTGCATGTACATGAAGAATTGTGTTTGGCTAAGACACCCGCAAAACGTGTGCACACGACAAAAGAACGAACAAGCACTCATTGTTTGGCTGCGTTATGTATTTTGAACCACATGACACTGCCCACCTTTGTGCTCACAATGAGAGTGTTTGTGCGCAGGATCGGACCTGGCGGAGGAGGACTCGGAGCTGCTGAAGCTGACCAACCCGAGAGACATCCAGGTGCCGCGCAGCTACCACGGCCCGCAGCTCAGCTTTCCGCTCTCCAACAACCAGATTGAGAGCCTCATGGAGGCCTTCAAGCGCAAACAGGTATAAATCTGACGTCCGAGCCCGTAAACATGATTGGCCAGGTTGGCTCCAGAAGAACGACACAAGTGTACTTCTGTCGAAGTCAACCTGGGATGCCACGTTCAACTGTTTGCACATCGATTGACCCAAAATGATGTGAAGTTAAACAACAGGGTTGGTGGAGCACAAAACGCCAGCGGAACCATGAAGGGGGTTGGAGGCCCACGTTCAGGGCGGGTTCAAACTCCCACTTCGAAACATTTTCTGGACACATTGCGCGTGCATCAAAACATCGGGAGGGGTGTATCTGTACTTGTTCGGGGGGAGGAGAAGTCCCCATGCCCCTGGATCCACCCGAGATGAGCCCCGTGGAACACGAGAATCCTGCCATTTTCTTGGCGATGTTGAATGCCAATTTTGAACCGCGTATCGGGTTTGATCACGTTGTCTTCGCTCCGCCTGCTGTCGCATGTAAATTGACTCTCTTTACCTGTTGCTATCCTTTGTCTTTCCACTGACGCTGTCCCTGCCTGAAACAGCAGAAGCGATTCCCATTGTCTTGTTGACCAAAATTGTCGATAAAGTCGGAGTAGACTCTGTTGGACCAGTAGCTCACTTCCAGAGAACATGCACGCGAAGGTCAGAAGTCCACAGCTGCCTTGCCTGGTGTAGAGCTATTTGGTGTTCAGAACGCACCTGTGCGCAGCGCGCGGGAAGTGGCCGATTGTGATGCAGCTGTCTTGTTGCGCACAGACGCTGCACGCTCGCTACATCCTGGAGCTGCTGCACGAGACGCGACGCGCGCTCAAGCGCCTCCCCAACATCAACCAGGCGTCCACGTCCATCTCCAAGCAGATCACCATATGTGGAGACCTCCACGGCAAGCTCGACGACCTCTACATCATCCTGTACAAAGTACGTGGTGCCAAGAACCGACAGTGGGCAGTGGGTTGGCGTGAACCTTCGAAACCTGGGGGCCTCAACTTCACCAACACACACACACACATACACACACATACACACACACACACACACACACATACACACACACACACACGTGTAAAAGTTGTTTTCGTACCTGCATGACGGTACAGTTGTGAGGGAAGGGTGGTTCTCGTGCTCTTCTCGTAAATCCACTGAAAGATGGCCCTCGTCGGGAAAAAGACCCTTGTTTGATTGGTTGTCCGTTGCGACGGCGACATATTGATGCCACCAACAACAAAATTTGTGCTTTTGTTCATTGCGGTGAAACACAGTACAGTCGCGCTCGTTGAGCTGTGGTGCTGGCGACAGGTTGAGAAGGAATAAAGCAACCACCAATTTGAGTGATCACCCCTGATGGCTGTTGAGAATTTTTGCATTGAATTCTTTCTCGATACGCGAACAGAATGGTCTTCCCCGCGTCGACAATCCGTACGTGTTCAACGGCGACTTCGTGGACCGCGGCCACAACTCGGTGGAGATCGCCGTGCTGCTGTTCGCTATGCTGCTCGCCTCGCCCAACGAGATCTACATCAACCGCGGCAACCACGAGGACCACGTCATGAACCTCAGGTACGCGCCGCGCACTTCACGCGCCTCAAGGACAAGTACGTAAGCACTTGTTGCTTTGTAATTTCAGGCTCAAAAGAGCATTCAACACTGCAGATGTGGTGAGTTGAATCCTGAACAACAAAAGCCCCGGGAAACAATAAAGCATAGCTTCCACAATGCACACTTCAGGTTGATAACATTTGCTCAACTTCATTTCGGGCGGTGACTCTTCACCAATCGGACATGCAGCCGTGAGCGCGAGTCTTCTTGGAGCTCGTTGGACTCGTCATGTCTCTTGACATAGAACGCGACAAACGCTGTTTTTCACACTCGTTTGAGTGTAGAAAAGAATTTGTCACGGATGACAATTGATGTGGTGCTTTGTCACGGAGCCAAAGAATTTCAAGAACAAAGTTCAAGAACAAAGTTCTTGAAGTTCGTTTGACTGAACAGGTGATGTAGTTTGACACACAAAACATACAATGTTTCTATCCGCATTGTACAGACACAAATTCTGCATTTCCAAAGCTGCATGACCCGCTGCTGTACACAGGTGGGGCTCTGATTTCCAACTCTTTTGAATGTTGATTCAGACGCGACAGTTTTTGTGGCACATCACAGCGTATCCTGACGATGGAAGTTTCATTGTTTTCTTGGATGAGAACGCGGGTCTTTTCTAGAAACTCAACTCCTTCAAAGAAGGGATAATGCGTGCCGACTGTAAACTGCCTTTTCTCTCTCTCCAGGTATGGATTCATCAAAGAAGTGATGTCAAAATACAAGGTAAGAACACATCCGTTGTTTCGTTCACATTGTTCACATTGGAGTGTCACGTTTCCCACGTAAAGGCTCTCATGGGTGCCCCCGGGAGCCAATGTTCTCCGTCTGGCTTCAAAGTGCTGGACTGTGTTCAAAGGCACAACACGCTGAGCTTTGGCAGGTGAAAGAAGTTGTTCAATGTGGGTGGCTCCGCTTTGCTGCAGGACCACGCGACGAAGGTGGTTCGCCTCTTCGAGGACGTGTTCAGCTGGCTGCCTCTCGCGACCGTCGTCGACCAGAAGGTGCTCATCGCTCACGGGGGGATATCCAGCAAAACTGACCTTGAATATCTCAGCAAGATTGACAGACACAAGGTACGTACAGCCGGATACAGTGTTGCGCAAGCCTAATCGACAGAAGCATGGAACAGTGCAACCCGATGCCCCAGTTGCCTCTTGCTATCGACACAACTGGAGGCAGTCACGTCAGAAGCACATTTCAATTGTCGCCTGTCGGTAAGCTGACAGCACCAGCGAATGCCAATGACTGCACACATGAAGCCTGAACCACTTTTTCCGTGAGGAAATATCACGGGACACCATGAATTCAAAACTTGCGTGGGGAGTGACAAACGACAGGGGATCGATTTCAATCGAAGAGTATCGAAGACAAAATTCAAGTCAGAAGCAAGATTGTACGCGGTAAGAGCCATAGAAAGAGTTCCCGCTGGTTCCTGCCATTTTTCGTGTCTTACCGATCCATCGCAGTCAGTTGTGAACTTTCCTTGCGTCCAGAAAAGAGAACATATAAAAATGATGTGTACCGTTATTGCGTGGGATTCTTAGCACTCTGGCCATGTCGAGAAGTTCTCGACACGCAAAGCAGAAGGCTTCAGTGGTCCGCCCTGTCCGGTAGGAATGTAAGGCTGCAGGGCCCTGAACTTCTGGTGCTTCCCCATCATCCCTTTTGTGTTCTCTGGACGGCCCCAAGGTTTGCTAGCAGGCA
>JAAUXT010074203.1_pt1 | contig 33893 bp, 36 predicted proteins | sample 7278171 | NCBI WGS metagenome assembly JAAUXT01 (sample SAMN14350112, study PRJNA611818) | marine sediment metagenome | isolation source: surface marine sediment (1.8m) | place: French Polynesia: Moorea | collected 2018-08
ATCTCAGTCAAAGACAAATTCCCTCACAGCTTTGCTTGTTGTGTCAAAATAAAGTTCAAACATGAAACAAAAATGTCTGAAAATATTTTTGGAATCAAATAAAAAGAAGAATTTTTTTCATTTGGTTGAAACTTGTCAGAAAAAGTGGGGTGGTCCGGTATTGGGTGGTTGTCTCTATACATACTTTTGGTTGACCCTGCCCACAGGTGCTTTAATTTGGGTTGATGATTTGGGTTGCTTTTTCAAGCGATCCCAAATCGCGCAACCCCACTCAAATAACCTGAAAATATTGACAAATCGATCTATGATTCACCGTCTTTTTCCACTTGTTCCGACACTTGGCCAGCTGAAAAACGTGTTGGAGTTCTACAGAACATAACTGTTCCTGGTCTCCCAACAAAATACTTTCTTCACAAGATTGGCAATGTCTTGAATAAAATGCAGTCATGATGACAAACATGTCTTCCGTGTACACATTCCACAAGAATGGGAGGGTACACATGCCTTTAAGATTTCAACTGGCAATTAGAGTCCATGATAAAAGTTCAAAAGGGGCCAGTGCCTTTGTTCATTTTGTTGGGATCTACAGAAAAGCAATGAGGTATTTTACAGCATTTAAACTATCAATTCTGAGATGTGACATCAACACAGCTTTTGCAATTTCCCGATGAATTTCTATTACATATAATTTGAATTGGCATGGTTTTCTGTTTACGTTTGCTCCCTGCCTGTTGTCCAAAGACTATTGATGTCATTTGCTTAGAACCTCCACTGGTTCTTTTTCTTGTGTTGACTGCTTCAGAGATAAAGGTCAATTTCAGTTGTATGATCCAAGTCAATGTCATGATTTTCTTCAAGTGAATTTTCTTCTGGTTGCATTTGTTCCTTCCCTGTAGCCCATGGTCTGTTAGTGATATTTTCTGTTGAACTGTTTGTTTGACGAATGTCCATTTCAACTGAATAATCCAATCCAAGGTTGTCATTTTCTTGGAGTGTATTTTCTTTACCAAAACTGATTGTATTCCTTGCATTTGTTGCCTCATTTGTATGGTTTTGATGATTTCTTTCGAACATGTGTTTTCCTGCCCAAAACCAAATTTCTGACAAAATGATAAACAGAAACAAAAACACAACAAACATGCTTTCCAACAAACCAAGGTTGTTCATGTACTCCACTTGATCTCCATAGGGATTCACTCCAAGATAGGTGAAGCAAGCCCTCAACAAATTTATGGCTGCCACTGCCACCAACAAACTCAGGGACAAAGTTTCTGTTTTGTTTGAGATACTGTATTTGAAAGGTTTCACATGAGAGTGGTGAAGTAGAAAGACAAGACACAAAGCAAAAGATGCTGAAAGTTGAATGATGGAAGAAGGGATGAGAGTGGTTGCTGAAATTAGCAGTCTCCTCACCATCACCACACACTCCCAGTACTGAGTACCTCTTTCAGATTCACTGTATCCTCCAACAAATTCTTCATATAGAGCTTTTTCTTGTTCACCGCAAAACTGAGCCTTTTCTCCCTGACTTCCATCAACCCCATTTCTTTTCACTTTGATTCCAAGCCAGTACAGGAGTCCCATTGTTGGACATAAGACACTGAGAAAGAAAGAAACTCGTGATATCAGTCTCCTTGTAAGAAGGTTCATTCCCAAATACAACATGAAAGGAAAAGGCAGAACATAGAAGAGTCCAAAAATTATCATTGCAATCTGCCACTTGCTGTAGCATTCAACAGACCCATCATAAAACCAGACATTGTGTTTTCCAACTTGAATGCAGGTCAGAGAAGAGAACATAATCAGTGTCAAGCCCAGGTATGTGTACTTTATGATTTCAACAAGACCAGCAATCAGTTTTAGCCTCAAATCTTTCAACCATTGGATCTTTTCAGCAACAAAAAAATTCAGGAGTTCTGTGATGAGAAACAGCATTGCCCAAACTCCAAATATTCCAAACAGAAACAAAAGTTTGAACAACATCTTATGAGTTGTTGTCAGGTCTTCAAGAGGACAAACTTGAGTGGAAACATATGAAATTTCAATGCTCAACATCAAGCCTGTGTAAGATTCTATTTGCTGGAAAACCAAATCAATAATTCTGGTTGAACTCTGAAAGATAGTAAGTCTCATAACAGCAGCCACCTGCACAAAATAGGTCAAAATCCCAAAGTAGCCCTTGTCAATGTAGAAAACATCCTCTTCAGAGGTTTTCAATTTTTTGAAAATCTTTCTCCCCAACTTTCCTGGAATTAAAAATGTATCGTTCTTGAAAGTGTACCATAACATGTACACAATCATTCCCATGACAGCCACAAACCAAACCCAGTGGTCAGTACATTCAGAGTTTGGAATACATTGGCTGGACATGATTGAAAGAGAATAGCCTTCTTTGCAATTTCCACACAAAGTTCCATTTCTATTTCCTGAACATTGATCAAAGCCCTGACAAGGCTCCTCCTGACAGCAATACTCCATAGCACATTGCTGAAACTCTACTTCCCCTTCTGTCTCAAAGCCCCAAAAATTAGATTTTGACTGAAGATCAGCTCCTGGACACTCAGCACCAGCAGGACAATTTGAACACTCCATTGCCAACTCCCTCCCTTTGGGGTCTTTGACCACTAGTTCTGTGTCATTGGGATTTCTTCTGAATAGTACCATGTAATCTCCATCAGACCTGATGTATCGTTTCTGGGGGCATGCCGCACACTGCAAGAGAGCTTTCTGTAAAATAGGTTTTCCATCTTTAAGAGAAAGTGCAAATTCCTGTGATGCTTCCAACTTGATCCAAGGAAGACATTTTATGTTCAGGTCAAGGTTTCGAATTTGTTCTTGGAGGCTGAGCATGTGGAGATCCAAAAGTGACGTAAAATGGCTGACATTGGCCAACTGAAACTGTGTTTTCTCAATTGATGTTGTGGAATGACTCTGTATGAAAATTCCTTTTTGTGGTGTTGTTGGTCTTGAAAATATCAGGTGAGAATTTTTCAGGAACAATTCAACACAACTTCCAGCAATAAAGATGGCACCTCCACTATTTTCAGCAAAGTTATCAACAAACAAGGAATCATTAACAAATACCAGAAGTGTTCCACAAAGAGTTGCATGTTCTGTTTGACTGTCAATGTGGAGTGCTCCACCAGATGAGCTGGTATGTCCTTCTGAAAAAGCCATGTTCTTGACAAATCTAGATGTATCAATTTCAATTGAGCACTTTGAAGGGTACATATTCACTGGTGCATTGAACTTTACTTCAAATGCTCCACCATTGCCCCATTTTGTATTTTGGTTGAATATGCAAGTTTTCATCCTGACCTGTAACCAAGACTCCAACACCCCAGATTCCTCTTTTGTCAACTCAATCCCTCCTGCATTTCCCTCAAATGTTGTGAAAGAGACATCCAAAAACACCTTTTGACCATGAACTGACAGAGCTGCTTCTCTTATTGCTGACCCTTCATGTGAGGTAATGTGGACATCACTCAAGGTTGCAAAGCAAAGAAAGGTGCAATTGAGATGAGTTTGTGTGTTTACAAGAGAAGTGCGATCCAAAATAGCATTTAAATGTTGAACATGTATCACCACACCACATGATTTCAAGAAAGATTCCCTGATCTCCAGAAAGGCCACAAAAGTATTGTTGATCTCAATGCCTGTAGATGGCAAATCATTGGTGAAATTTACTTTCACTAAACTTAGTTTTAACTCAGACAACTCACCTGGTATTGGAGACAGGTTGGAAATCTTAGAGTTCAGAAAATTGACAGACGAAAATTGGAGAAAAATGTTTTGAACCAGAATCTCCGAGAGTACAAAATCAACACCTTCAAACTTAAATGAAAGTCCTTCTCTGAATTGTCTGAAGAAAAAAGAGATCTTTGATCTGATGAAACAAGTTCCAATGCATTTGATTGTGATGGTTTCCTTTGTGGAATGAATATCATCAAGAAAAGCAATATCTTCAGGTATTTCTGATGTGTAGTTGCCTTCCATTAATATCCTGTTCATTTGGAGATTTTCTCTTAGGATAGACATGATAGCAAAACTGAAAGTTCTGCAGGGAAAATTGTCAGATCCTAAGAGGCATGTTGATGTATCATTTCCTCCAACTCTGGACAAGTGCAGATGACCTTTCTTTGTGGTTTCAAAAATTGCTGAAAGAGAAACTGAGAATTAGGACAGTTTCTCCTTTTTGAGTTTTCAAGACCAGTTTCTAAAAAACAAATACAAACATTTTGGGCCATTTGCTATTGCAGGAGAGCAATTGAAAAACTGATTTGTCCAAGAATCAGAAGTGCACAATGTATTTTTTGAAAGGGATTCACATTCCACCATATTGAAAACTTTGCAGGGACAGTCTTCCTCATCTGACCCAAGAGGACAATCTAACTTTCCATCACAAAACCAGAAGAGTGGAAGACACTTGGTCACTTCTTCCTGGCAAGTCTGAAGTTTGCAAACAAAACAACAGTTTGGTTTGTGATTTGATTTGTGTTTTGCTCCAGACCAAATTCCACCTGTATTGTGCTTATTCCTGTGTGGATTACCTTCATGGTATACCTTCCTTTGAAAGTGGCAGGAACACAAGAAGAATCACAAAGCTCATCTGAACCATCATTACAGTCCGATCCATCAGAGGCACAAACATTAGAAATCTGTCAAACAAGGAAAACTTTTCTTCATCAATTGTATTTTTCCTCTGTTTAGCAAGAAACATCAAAGTTTTAACGGTTATAACCAAATACGGACATTGACACATTCTTTTCCATCAGCACATTTGATGAATTCACTGATACAAGTCCAGTTCCCACAGTTGTGTTCATCAAATTCATCAGCACAGTCATATTCACCATCACAAACAAGTTTTTCGCTGACACATCTCCCATTTGAACATTTCCAGAAGCCAGTTGGGCACTTAAATTCTGCTGATATACATTCTACAAAACAAGCAGCAAGACTCATATAAACAACAAAACAGGATGTTTGGAACAGAGGATAAAATAATGTTTCTTACCTTTTTCATCTGACTGGTCCATACAGTTACGCACTGAATCACACACTTGTGCATTTTCAATGCATTTCTGGCCTTGATGACATTTCCAGAACCCTTCCTGGCAGAATTGATCACAGTTCATCTCATCTGACCCATCATTACAGTCTGTCATGCCATCACAAACAGATGTGCGAGGGATGCAACGTAAATTGTCAGCACACTTCCAAAAGTCTTCCAGGCAGTTAAACTGTGCACAGTTCATTTCATCTGAACCGTCTGTGCAGTCATCATCACCATCACAAACACTTTCTTCAATGATGCATCGGTTGTTGGCACATTTCCATCTGCCAGGAACACATTCCCAGTCTTTGCAAAGTTTAGGATCCTCATCTGAGCCGTGTGGGCAACTATCAAACGCGCCATTACACAGCAAAATAGCACCACTACAAGATTTTCCATCAGCACATTTCTGGTATCCTGCTGTGCAATTCCAGTTTTCACAGTTTTGTTCATCAGATCCATCAACACAGTGAAGAAGACCAAAAGCATCACAAACATATTCAACATCAATACATTCACCAGTTCCACATTTCCATCTGCCTGTACTACATTCCCAGTCTTCACAGTTCTCTTCATCCGATCGATCTGAGCAGTGGGGAGCTCCATCACAAATAAATTGTTCATCAATACATCTTTTATTGGCACATTGCCATCTTCTCTTACCGCAATCCCAGTTTTCACAGCTTTCCTCATCTGATCCGTCAGAACAATAGAAGCGACCATCACAGACAAAGTTATATTGTACGCAATTGCCAGCACATCTTCTGGCACAATGTTCACAGTCAGATTCATCAGACCCATCCCAACAATTGTGAACTCCATCGCACACCTTGTGGAGAGGAACACATTTGTTGTTGTCACACAAATGATCACTTTCTTGGCATTTTCGAAACTGGCAGTCAACTTCGTCCAATCCATCAATTTGGTCTGCTTTCCCATCACATCTGAGCTCAGTTGGTAAACAACTACCTGTTTGATGAAAGTTAGATTCAATTTCAGTCAGACTATTTTTGGTAAGTGCTGTTTGCTTTGAACCATGTCTTTACCTGAAATTTTTATGCTTCCTTTTGGACATCTCCACAGTTCCAAACAAAAATACTCATCTTCTTCTGCACAGTTTGGACAGTTACACTGATTATTGCTTGCACGGTCACAAACAGTTGTGACATCTATGCATTTTTGGCCCTTTGGGCATTTCCAGAGCCCTTTTCCACATTCACAAAATGATTTATCTGTTTTATCCTGACAGAGATATTCATCACACAATTCTTCCAGTGGGAACGTTCTATTGCTGTCACACTTCCACATTCCTAAAATGTGCTCAAGATTTTGATGCAAAACAAATGTTCATTTTGGTATCATCATCAGAGCAAGAAAAAAAAACAGAGAAATGTAAAAATTTTCAGCTGTTCTCCCAGTTTCTAAAGATGGCCTGTCACAAATTTTGCTTAGTGACTGATCAAAGTACACAAAGTGTTCTTGCCTTCAGGAAATTTCTCCAATGCAGCCATCTTTTTCGCTTCAGCTGCTTCATCTGCTCCATCTCTGAGACAATCCACCACTCCATCATACACCTTGCTCCAAGGGATACAACCATCAGCTGGGTAGTTGCACTCAAACTCTTCAGCATCACAAGACAAAACTGGCCATCTCCTACCTTTGAAGTAGAGGGATTTGGACGTATAATTCTTCCTTGACCTTTTTTCTTGTACTGAAGCATGTCATTGACAGTCAAATCTGTTGTGACCACACAACTTCTGATGTCATATTTAGTCGCGGAAACGCGACTATTTTTTTGGTTCTGAGTGTTACAGGTCAAAACAGTTAGAGTTGTTCTGAACTGAAGACAGTTTTGTGGATTGGTCTGAATGCAGTGTGGTCACATTTTGATGGTTATGAACAGGTTCAGGTTTTCTTTACAAATGCATTTTATTCTGTTCTTCCAAATGAAAATTCAATAGTCCTTTTTGCCAGTGATAAGTCTCTTTATATTTGCAAATCTCACCCATATTTACAAAACTGGATTCCTTGCATATGTGTGCCTTGCTGAAAAGCTGCCCAAATTCACAAGACTTGCATGACGGTTGGTTCATTTCATCTTGGTAGAATCCTGGTGGACACACTTCACAAGTTTCTTTCTCTAAATTTCTGAACGTGCCAGGCAAACAGGAATCTGCAAGAGTTTAATATGGTTTTCAACAATGTGGAAGGTCAGACTCTGTTGACGTAAATGACCCAAAAATTCAAACCTTTGCAACCAGTGATGTTTGCTGTATCCAATTGGAAAGTTGTTTTTGTTGTTGGGCACAACAAACAGCTTGTTTTTCCAGTTTCGTTTTGAAAGAATCCAAAACCACAAGGTTTGCAGTGAAGCTGATCAGCCTCATCCTGATAATATCCTGGTGGGCACTCTTCACAAGATTCAGTTTCTAAAATTTTGTGAAATCCCACAGAACACTGAACTGAAAAAGACAGAGAAAAACTTGGTTTTGAATTGCAAAACTATTTGCATGGCAGCACTGCCCAGCAAAAATATCAAATGAAGGCAGAAATGCATACATTTGCACTGGGACACATTGGCAGCATCTTTAGTGAATGTGCTCATTTTTTCGGGGCATTGATAACAGAAGTCCTTGTTTGTTTCATTCTGATAGTATCCAAACCCACAGGGATAACAAAATGTTGCTCCTTTCAAATTCTGATAGAATCCTTTTGGACAAGGATGGCAGAAAAGTTGATTGTCCCCATTTTGATAAGATCCAATTTTACAGTCATCACAAGTCAGAGTTCCAATGTTGTCTAATTTTCCTGCCAGACATGAATCTGCAAAGAAACAAAAAACACAAACCACATCAGTTGTCTTTGAAAATATCACAGGATTGCTGAAATAATTGCCTCAATTGGCAAGAGGCTCTTTGGAATTTGTTTGGCTGCAGAGTGAGTTCAACTGAATGTCAATAATTTGAACTGAAAGAATAAGAAACAAGAATAAGTTGCTGCCATTGATGCCACAGATATTTCAACAAACAGGCAAAGCATAGTGATTTGTTCATACAGGATTCATGTTGTGTAAGAATGATATTCTTCCAGGCAAGCTGAGGGTAGTTCGTGCAAAATTCTTTCCCCCATAAAAAGATCCATCCTTGTTCTTGCCCTGTTTTCAGCCACTGCATTCTCTCGTCACAGAAAAGGGGATTTCCTCCAAGGATTATGACAAAGACTGAAACATGAATCAAAACAAATTGAATGACAATGGAAACAAATTGAGAACTGCATTTTAATAGATTAACTTGCACCTTCATGAGTGTTGATATCAGCAGGATTGAAGATTCTCCACTCCAAGGTTGTGAGTTTGTTAGAATGAAGGTCCAAATAGGTCAATGAACTGAGCCCAGCAAAGCAATTTGGGTTGAGGTGAGAAATTTCATTTTCCTGCAGCAGGAGGGCCTTCAATGATTCTAGCCCAACAAACGCTCCTGATAAGAGACTGGCAAGGAGGTTCCTCTCCAATCGCAGGAATTCAAGGGTTCCCAGTCCGTCAAATGCTCCAGGTGTGACATCAGATATTTGGTTTTCACTTAATGCAAGGTCAGTCATTGACCTCAAACCATCAAACATTCCTGGTTGAAGATGACGCAATTTGTTGCTTTTCAAATCCATATAGTTCAATGAAATCAGCCCATCCCATGTTCCTTGGGAGATGTGTGATATATTGCAACCCCATATGAAAAGCTCTTCTAACTGTCTTAACTCTTGAAACACCAATGGTGTCAATTTCCTGATCAAGGTTCGGTAGATCCAGAGAGATTTCAATTTGTGTAGACCATCAAAAACTCCAGGTCTTAACTCCCTGATTGGATTACCAAAGACGGACAGGTCAGATTGCAGTGATTTCAACTCTTCAAACACTCCAGGTGTGAGCTCTTGTATCTGGTTGTCTCCCAAAAACAAACGAGTCAGTGATTCCAGTCCTTTGAACACTCCAGGTGTGAGATCCTTTATCTGGTTGTGATTCAAGTTGAGTTCATTCAATGATTTTAGTCCCTCAAACACTCCTGGTTGGAGGCTTGAAATCTGGTTTCCAAACAAAGAAAGTAAAGTCAGTGATTCTAACCCTTCAAACACTGTTGGTGTGAGTTCCGTAATCTGATTTTCAAACAAGTAGAGTTTAGTCAGTGATTTCAGTCCTTCAAATACCTTTGGTGTTATGTATCTGATTTCATTGTCAGACAACACCAACCAAGTCAGCGACTCTAGTCCACTCAGCACTCCAACTGGCAGATCATTCATTTTGTTTTTGGGCAACCACATCAGTTTCAGGGATGTCAGTCCAATGAACATTTCTGTCTGCAAATGAAGAAAAGTGCTTTCCTCAATTTTGAGGACCAGAAGAGAAGAGAGGTTGCTGAATGCTCCAGTTTCTATTGTTGTCAAATTGCACTGATAAAAATACATTTGTCTGATGTTTATCAGGTGGGAGAAGTGCTTTCCTTCAAGAATGTTGAAAGTGATATTTCTAAATGTTATATGTGTGGCATTGACAGGGATATCACTAAACTCAACATTCCTTTCAAATGTGTAAATATTCTCCTTCAGAATCTTCTCATCTGCAAATGCTAAAATAGGTCTACACATTGTGATTTGTTAGAATTTCACTTGAAACACGAAAATTTTACCAAATAAAACATACTATTATTTTTTTGAATGGGAGCCATATGGAGATGAGTAAAGGCACAAAATCCTTCATCTTCATCAGAGCAGTTCTCCTGGCAATCACAATCACCATCACAAAGCAATACGGATTCAATGCAGGAAGATTCATTCAGACATTTCCACTTCATTTTTCCACATTCACAAAAGGATTCATCTGTTCTGTCTTGACATCTCCAGGGAGGATCACCATCACACAGATCCTTCACAGCAAATGTGGTTTTATTATCATCACACACCCAGTTTCCTGAAATGTGCCAATGTCATAAAATAGTCTGTGGTGTGATGACACGACTGAGGAGATTTTGATTTTGGTGTGCAAATCAAGGGAATCAAGGGAACCTGTACCATCTCGGAAGAGGGTACCAGCCACCCAAATTCGACCTTCATTGGACTCATCTGCTCCATTTTGACAGTCCACAATTGTATCATAAACCTTTTCAACGGGAATACACTCCCCAGTTTGGTTGTTACACAGGAACTTGTCTGATCCACACAGCGATTGAGCCAAAATTGGTGTTGCTGCATTGAATAACAAATTGCTATCATTAGAGTTCTCAATATATTTCTCATTGTTTCTGAATTGCCCAATTCCATACATTAGTGATGCTTGGTGATGGATAAGTTCATACCTGACCAGATTACAACAATCAAACCAAGTGTTTCAATGTTCATTTTGCAAATTCTAAAAGCAAAAGCAGGGGAAATTATATATTGACCAGATCCAGTTTCGTGATATGTTCAAAGTTATACTTTGTCAAATAATACAGATCAAACACAACAAGCAAAAATTTGGCTCAAGAATGGTCATTGCAAGAAATCTAGATTGTTAATTGTAAGCTTCCTGAGAGTAGCAAACAGATGAAATAACAAAAGAAAATATATCAATCAAATCTAAACATGTTGATCCAGACATCTAAAATCAGATGTGTTGAAAACCAGGTCTGTGGTGGTCTTTGTTTTTTGTTTTTTCTTTGGTTCCTTTGAGATAACACTCATTTCCTCATGAAAGGCAAATTGGGACACCCATGGAACTTGACATACATACTCACCAACAAAGTTCTCAAATGTTATTTTGTTATTTTTGTGAAAATACCAAAGTGTGGAATTTCTGTAAGAAAATATATCTTCAATTTTTCTTTTGTGAAATTTTTGAAAAACAAATGAGGAGATGTTGACATGACAGAAAATACTGAAATCACAAAATATGCCCACCAACAATGTCTTCAACATTTAATGATTGATGTTTTTACCAAAGCTGGCAATTCTGCAACAATAAAGTATTTGTCGATTGTTATTGAAACAATTTTCACAAACATAGATTTGAGAATGACAAGAAATATTTGAAATACTGCCCAGTAGGAACGACTAGAAAGACAGAAATCTATGCAGCACAGCAATATATATTTCTAATCCTTTTTTGTGGTATTTTCTGCCGGTAAAAAGCCAGTGTATTGCGCTCTTTAGATTGGGTCTATTGTTAGACTCTAATGCTCATTTGGCAGACAATCCAAATCATGGAAATTGATTGTCTTTTGTGCATGTCAACCCTTATGGTTTCTATGTGTTGCATTGATCAAGTTACACCAGCTATCGTACCTGGCTTTCGTGATTTCATGTTTGCATTTGAACAGGACTCACGGAGATTGTAAGAGTCCCAGACGTGCAAGGGGGTGGGGGTCCTTCAAACACAGTCAGTTATCCAGACATCATGGACACATTGGGTTGGCCGTGTGAGCGAGGAAATCGTGCAGTTAACAACACATAAACAAAAACATGACTGTTAATCTCAGCAAGAAGTGTCCCATCTCAAACGAACAGTCGTGCCTCACCTGCTGCAAATCAGTGGAAAAATTTGAAATTCTGAAAAGTAGATATGCATTTAGCAATAAGAATGTCGTCTATATTTCTATCTTTTCAACTTCATTGAATCCTATTTGCGCAAACAAGTGAAAGATCTTCCCCTTTTCTGCCCAGTAGCGCAGACCAGAAAGACCGAAATCAATGCAGCACAACGAGATATTTCTATCTGCTTTGAATTATTTAGCTGTTTCTGCTGTTTATGAGGCTGTTATTGTGCTTTTTTTGTTCGGGTCTATTGTTCATTTGGGAGTGTGTCCAACTTTCGCATTGATGGTGAGCTCAGTGACAGCTTCACTCTGGATTGACTCTGCGTGATGGTGTGAATCTTTTTCTGTGTCTTTTCCATGTTTTTGTTACACAATTTGGGCAGAATGCAGGTGCGCCAAGAGTCAGAGCCGTGTTCGTGTTGCCAGCTCTGAGGTGCCGGGTTCGATTCCCAGCCTGGGTCATCATGTGCAGAGGCTCTCTTCCCTGGTGCCTGGCGGTTTTCCCTTCAAGGCTTTTGTCCGCCATCCAGAGAGGTGCAAAATCGATTGAGTCATTAAAGCTGTGTGTTTGGGCTTGTCAAACAAATCCTTTTCATGTTGCTGCATGATTTTGTGGTCTGTGTTGGCCAATGAATCCAAACACGTGTGCAGACTGAGTGGATAGAGTCAGGAGGGAACATCTCCTCTCCTGGCAGAACAGCCCCAGTCAGCTGACAGGCGTGGGCACCATGCGACATACCACTGGAAACCCTGGAGTCCGCCCCGTACAGCGTCCATGACCCCCCCCCTCCTCACGACCTTATTTATCACCCCAATTTGCCGCAGTAAGCGCCTTTTCTTTCCTCGCCAAACACAATCAAATAAGGTATTGCTCAAAGAAAATATTTCTTCAAAATTGAAGTCAGGTCCCGATGGCGTCGGGCCCCTGCATGGAAACAAGGACCTTGTTCATCCTTGATGCAAATTCAACTGACAAACATTTGACGACAAAACTCATCATCATCAGGAACACACCACGTGACTTCCTGGTTCGCATCACGTGACCTGTTTCTCTTCGCCGCAGCAGGTTCTGAGCTGAAGCTGAAGCTCATCCTGGCCGTCGTCATCTCGCTGATCGTCCTCATCGTCATCGTCGTCGTCGTTGTGCTCCTTCTCATCCGGTACGTCACTTCCGCTCCAACACCACGTGGCCACAAGCACGTGGCGCTGGTTTTCTGTTGTTTTGTGTCACGTCCGCTTTTGTGTGACGTGACCACAGCACGTGGCATTGGTTCCTGTCATGTATTGTTTTGCTGCAAGCCTTTCACAGCAACTTCGATCGTCCAGGCATAGTTCATGAGACATTTGACCCTCAATACGTGTAGCGAAGGGTCCTTTCAAAGGTGAAAGTTGACCTTCGATCGATGCAACACTTGTGTCGTGTGTTGGATGCCGCACGCCTGGTGTGGGACACTGTGCCTGTGAAAACCTGCACGCCTTTGTGGTGCTGAAGTTCACACAACCAAACTCCGTTGTGGACTGATCCTTGCGCGTTGCAACCTGACGCCAGGCTTTTTTTCTGCAAATTTGTGACGCGACTGTCGCCCGTCACAGGTCACACTCTCTCTCGAAGCAGTCTCACACAAACTGAATCACATGACTTTCTCCCTTTCCCAGGAGGCACCGGCAGAAGGAGACTGGACGCCCCCCTGAGACGCCCCCTCGGCGGACGCGCCCTCGGAGCCTCGCCGCCCTGACCGGGCTCGTCAAGAAGGGGCGCCGCGCCTCCCCCGCCCCCGCAGACCCCGAGAAAACTCCACCGGAAGTAGGGGTGGAACCGGAAGTGAAGCCCAAACCCGTCCCAGCGCCCAGGAACAAGAAGCCGCAGCAAAACGGGTATGACGTACCCAGGAGGGTGGAGGGGAAGCAAGGGCAGCTCAGACCGACGAGTATCCAGAAGATGGCAGCACTCATTACCCGAAGGAAGATACAGACGCACGAGACGGTGGAGGAAGGGTATGCCGTACCCGATGTTGAGGATTCGGGTACGAGGAAGACAGACAAGATCGCTGTCGTCCATCCATTTGGCAAAGATCCAGATCAGAAGTTTGCGACCATGGACTCCGGATACCGGAAGCCCCAGAGTCCAGCAGTTCCGGTGGGGACGTACGCTACAGTAGACAGGGCTGCCGGGACCCACAGGCCCACAGACCCACCCCCGGTGAGTCCAGCCGTGCCATTGGCTGGCACCACCGCTCGTATGTTTGCCACAGCGACCAATGGAAAGGCAGATAACAACAGGGACCAGGACTCTAAGCCCCACAAGGAGATGTGGGTTCCCAAGATGGCGGGTTCCAGGCAGGAACTCCACCTGATGGACTCCCCGCCGAACTCTCCCGTCAGAGGCCGGAAGTTTGCACCGGAAGCTGGGGTCACGGCGGACCAGACGGGTGTAGCGGTGGCCAAGTCCCCTGTGACCAAGAGCCCCCCACCCATCCTGAAGAAACCCATATCTCCAGGTCTTGGGCGTCCTGAGGTTCACTTTTCCGCAGCAGCAAATGGAGCGCCATTTTCGTCAAGAGAAAACCTGACTGCAACAGCAACAGCCCCGAAGCAGCCTCCGCCAGTGAAGAAGAAGCCTAATATCGCCCAGTCACCTGTGGCAATGAGAAAACCAACCCTCCCAGAGTTTGTGCCTGATACAACGACACAAGATTCCAAGTGGAAAAACCCCCCAGTGGTAATCCCTGTGGTGATCCCGCCCAAACCGCCCTCCACCCTGCCGCCCCCGATGGTGATGCCCAAACCGCCCACCACCTACCCGCCCCCTGTGGACTCGGACGAAAACCAATCGGACAATTCAGACTGGGAGACCGGCGATGCAGAGCCCACACACGCGCCTCCGACCCAGCCCTGGAAACCCCCTCCCCCATCCGTGGCGACGAAACCCAGCAGCCCCGGCGCCCCCGTGACCTCACCGCTGATAGAAGAACTCAAGCGTGTCGCCGCCCCGCCCAAACCCCCAAGATCCCCTCCCATGACGAAAAAGCCTTCCCCACAAGAGTTCGAGCCTGAGATGTACGCTACAGTGGACAAAACCAAGAAGAACCGCGGGTCACCGGAAATGACCCACGATGCTCCTTCCGGTTCTGACGACGATGGTCCCCAGGAGATGTACGCTACGGTGGACAGGAACCGGAACAAACCCATCAAGCCCCCAGCGCTCCCCAGCGGCCCCAAAACGAGGCCGGAGGTCCCCAAGAAACCGGAAGTGCTGGACAGTGAGAGGGGGTCGGACTTCCGGGACGAAGACGACGACTGGGAAACATCCCCGGATGTTGGGAGCTACGAGTACGAGAACCTGCCTGCGTCTGAGAGGCCTGGAACCTACCAAAACTTGCCGTAGAAACTGTTTAGCGCCGAGCGTGGCGCCACCTGGTTGTGTGGACGCGATCTGTCTCAACGAGGAGGTGTAGCCCGACATCACCCGTCGGAGCATTGTTCAGTTGACGTCGCGTCAAAATTGCGTTTCTGACGTTTGTAACGCCGGCGACATGGCGTCGTCGCAACGTATGAGATTTTCAAACGTTCTTGATTGTTGCTGAGTAATTTGTGAAGTGAAAGCAAACGCTTGACAAACGCAGGTCGGACGCGTCATGCGTTTCGTTCTTCGTCACGGAAACACTTTTGACGCGACGGCGCTTGTAGCGCCCTTTCACTCGTTCGACATGCGACGCGCGCGGCGTGAATTGGACACGTCCAAGGACTTGTTGGCAATTGCAGAAACGTCGCCTGTGATTTTCTGAAATGTGCGCACCAAGCAGCGGAGCCGTTGGTGCGAGAAAGTGGCGAATTTTTCGTTCCTGGTTCTGAGAGGAAAGTTGGGTGACTCGACATGTCAACATTTCGTGCACCTCAAGCAGATCCAGGGGACCCTTGGGGCCTTGCCCCCTTCCGACCCCTGAGAATGTGATATTCCCTGCTCATGCCGCAGCGAAATTTTTTTCAAGTATTTCAATTTTTGAGGTTGAAGTTTGCCCCCCCCCCCCCAAGGTATTGGACCCTGCTGACCTGAATTCGTCGGAAATGCACGAAACACTGTGATGTGATTGTGGCGTCCCATGCAAGAAATGTTGACACCCTCGATGTGCTGTTGTGTTTCTTGACAGTATTGAAAGTCACGTTTGTGCAATTATTCAATGACATGAATTTTATCCAGGAAGTTTTTGGTGCAAAATGTGTTCCTCTCAACGCACGCCTGTGTATAGATCCAGGAAACGGGCTCAGGGTGGTTTGTTACGTCACGTGCACACACGTGCAGGATACTTCTGCGTTCCAAGTTTGAGCCTTCGTCCTTGCCTATTTTGTGTGTGTGTGATCCTCTGGATACATCAAGAACGGAAAAGCGTATTCTTGTTTTTCACGTGCAGAAATAGGTGTCAGAAATTTGTTGTGTAACGGGAAAAACGAGCAAGTTTTGAGAGAAATTTTATGGTGAAGACGTGGAGAATTGTCTCATTGTTGGCTGCGTCTACAGCTACGTATACGTGCACGTAAAATCACCGGGGAATGTAGTTCCCAATTCTGAGCGGACTGCCTAGCTCAGTGTGTTTGTTGCTTTGTTGCTCAAACAAACCGTAAAATTACAGCAACCTTCTGTACAGTGCTCACGTGCAATTAAATGTGTATTGCTTCAAGCCAGTTCTGGTGAGAGTGATTGCTCCACGCCGCTCTGGTTCCCATTGGGGAACCGGCCGACAGTGAGAAATTGCCATCTTTGTCCCATTGAGTGAGGTGACAGTCGTAAGTGGTTCATATTCAGCGAAACGACGTGTTATCTGTGGCACCAGAGTCAACACACAAGGCCTCAGGGGTGGATCCAGGGGCCAGAGGGCCCGTCCCCCGACTCCCCCCCCCCACCACCACCACCACCAACCCCAAGAACTAATTTTTTTGAACACAAGATCTCAGGTGTTGAGCCAGACCAGCCCAGGCCCCGACCCCCTCCAGAGAACTTTTGTTCGTTATTTCTTGCAAATTTTCCCCAAAGTTGAAGTCAGGGCAAAAAGGGTTGGACGCTTCCCCCCCCCCCGATCAGCTCGTGAATCCGCCCCTGGAGCATCTCAGCGAAGAGCAATCTCCAGGCAATAGCACTGAGACGAATCAGTCTCATGCGCAACCAATCACAGGGGCGGATCCAGCAAAATATACTTTTGCACTGCATGTGCGAAAGAGGTGTACAAAATCTCGCAGTACATTGGAATACCCTTGTGCCAAAGGAGGTTGAACCCTTTGGCGTGTGGGGGCGTCAACTGCGTTGAAAATTTGAGAAGCACAAGATGGAACTTTTCAACACCTGTTGCACAATAAGGTGGAAATGTTTGCTCCGGAGGTTCAAGCCCCTGACTGGCAGAAACACAGGATCTAGCCCTGGATCGTTCTCTTGAGCGCTGCCCGAACAGGAGTAGTGGCTGCAATGACAGCGCTGCACAGAAGAGTTCCACTGCCAGGACGGCGCTGCGGTTCCTCATACCAAAACCACGAGCAATCAAGGGGCTTAGAAAGTGGACTGCAATTGCAGATCGCTTTTGCCCCATTGCAAGTGCGTTTAATTTTTTGCAGCTATGCAGAAACGTTGCGCAAGGCGCCCTTCAGTCTTGCACTAATGGAACGAAAACAATCCCAATGGGGCGTGCTGTATAGGGTAACGGCGCCATACGTGGTGACACATGGCTTTGTCCGAGGTTGCGTGCGATACCCCTCTTCAACCATGGCCCTTGAACATACTTTCACAGATTTGGCCACAGACCCCTCCCAACACTGTTTGATCCCCTATTGTCACGACATTGCCCCCATTCACCCCAACGGCCCTTGTTGTTCAAGTCTCCTGTTTTGGAGCGATGTACGGTGAACAGATGTCGCCTTCAGCGGATCCAGGGTCGGGCTGTGAGGGACTGCGGTGTTTTGATCTCGGTCCATCATCTTCCCCCTGGAGCCTCGAAATGAGTGGGAAAGAAGAAATGGGCGGGCCACTGTCTGTCCAGAAACTTCAAATTTGCAGTAATAAGTTGCAGAGCCAAACAAAATGTTGGGTCTTGGGGGAGGTCCAGACCCCTTGGCCCCCTGGATGCCATGGCGCCACTGGATCCGCCAGGGCCTTCCTGCCCTCTGGGCCACCCTGGCCCCTGGTTCCACCAAAGCCCGCCTCTGGTCTCCCTCTGCCCCCTTCTGGATCCAGCAAGCTCCCCCTCGGCCCTCTCGGCTCCTGGATCTACCTGGGCCCTGTTTCTCACAAGAACATTTTCTGGTATCTCTGACAGAATTCATAAATTGTCTCTTCTCTCACGACGGAAAGTTTTTCAAAGCTCAGACAGGAGAAAAGTTACGAGTCCTTTTGGAGCACTCCTATAATTTTCTGGTAAAGTCCTGAAATTTCCTTGGATATGAGAAAAATGGGGAGATGGGAGAAACAATTTGAGAAATGGCTCTTGTTTGATCTCCCAACTTGAAGATTTCTCCTTTATTTTTCTCCTTTTTGGGAGATCTTTTGGGAGGAAATGGGTCCCCTTGGGTCCCCTCGGCCTCTGGCTCACCCTTCCCCCTCCTGGATCCGCTGACACCCTCCCCTTTGCGGGTGCTTCTCCTTCGTTGCAGTGCGTTCGTTTCCTCATTTCTCACCCAACTGTCAGGTCGCAGCCCGCGCCACTTCTCCCCCGGCCGCTGCTCACTTTTTACAGCGTCGTCCCACACCGAACCCGCGCTGCCTCAAATTGAAATAATTCACGTGAAGCCCCAAAGTGCAAAGAGGAACTCCGTTTCTATTGCTTTCTTGGCACAGAGCGTTTCAGGGATAATGGGAGAAGTTGGTGTCACGTTTCTCTGCTGTGAAAGTGAGCCAAAGGAAAAATATGTTTTCATCAGATCAGCTGGTGTGTTTGGGAGGCCAGGAGAAATCTGAACTTGAATTTCTGAATATCGGAAGAAACCAGTGTCGAGACTGGATTCACACAAGCACCTGGATGTGACTCGAGACACGGGTATTGGATTGGCAGAATGGGTACTTTATACCCGTGTTTGTGTCGGTACATGTAGGTTGGATGATTTCAGGTTGAATTGACTTGTGTCCGTTTCTTGACTGCATTGGAACTGGAAAGGGTCACTCACACTGGAATCAATGTCTCGTGTATGCAGAATCCCACATTCCGCATCTCAGTCAACTTCGTGGCTTGGCGATGCAACTCCGTAGATATACGCGTGTCTGTGAGCGGATATGGATTTTGACACTGGATTTTGCGTTGGCCGCATTGACTCCTGGGTCAAGCATCCTGCTCACCACATCTCAACGTAAACATGGACGTCGCGGTTTGGCGACGCAGCTCCCCGTGTTCACCCAGGCGGAAACGCCACGCATGACGCACCCTGTGTGAACTGGGCCTTGCACGCTCTGTGAACCACGTGTTGTATGGCCGCGCGCTGGCAGGTCTTTCGTCATGCGCGTGTGCGTGCGTGTGCGTGTGCGTGTGCGTGCAGTGGGATTTCTACAGGCATGCGCGATTCTGCTTCTTCTTCCCACCACGCAAGGTGAGCTACAGTTTCTTTATTTTTGGGCGTGGGGGTGGAGTGGACACGCAGTTTTTCTTTTGCTTTCAAGAACTAACAAAGTTATCTGACATAGAAAAGTTGACATTTGTGACAGTCCGTCACAGGCAGATCAGTTATGACAAAACCCACCCTCTCAGGATGACAGGCATTGTTTGCTTTGTTTACACACACTGTTCTGTGAACCCATTGACACAATGGGCATGTTCGATTTACCGGTGCGGCCACACCCGAGTGTAGCCGAAATAGCCGAATTCACCCTGCCACCAACCCTCCAGCAAATCTTCGCAGCTTCGCTGGTGATCAGCTGCACATAACGCGAACACCAGGAATGCCTCCCAGTGGCACAGTTGGTTTTGGTGTCAGAGGAATCCTGCTCTCGAAATCCCCAGGACTTACACGTGTGCCAAAACGTACCAGCGTCTGTGCCCTTCCCTGGTCACGTGTATTTTGACCCCAGTCTCCATGTTTGCAGCACAGCGCATGGTGGTGGTGTGTCGGGGTCAGACCCTCCCGGAGACCATTGACTGCTCGCCGGGCATCATCGACGTTCTCTCCCAGGTGCTCCTCGGACCGGCGCCGCATCCCCCGGGGCAGGGCGGAACGGCCCCGGGGCTGGAGCCCGGTGCCTGCGGCGCTCACAGCCCGGACGCCCTGGCCCCGCTCCTCGCCCAGCCACCATGCTCGGAGTCAGATTCTCCTCAGACCGCTGAGCTCTACACAAGGTGAGTTCTCTTCACTGGATTCAATTTCTATTTTGATAAAATACCGCAACGTGTGAAAATATCAAGGTCTGCGTGTTGGGAACAAAAGTGGCGCACAGAGTGTCGTCGTCAGGTGAACAAACGTCGCTTGTTTGGCGCAGTATAAACGCAATCCAAATGTATTCGGAACCCAAACCAATTACCAACTTGTGACATTTTCGTCACAATATTTTGTGACCAAATTCTAAAGTGCAAAGGGAAAAGAAAAGAAAACAAAAAATTTCAATTCTCTGAGAAACACAAAGAAAAACTGAAGTTTTGAGTGGGGTTTTGCACAAGAAGAAGAGAGAATAGAGAACAATTAGAAAATTGTATGCACACAGGCTGGAAAGGCAGTTCGTGCTCTGCATGAAGAACTGGCCAAACAGTTTCACTTTCGCTTTCCTGTTTGTTTCATCAGTGAAACAACAAGCTTGGTGTGGTGCGTTGAAACCGAAACAGGAAAACTCCTGATGCTTTTGTGTTTGACTTTGCTGCACCAATCAAACATTTGTGCAAAAGTTTCCCTGTTAAATCTGTATGACTGAAAGTATGCAATACATTTTTGCCCAATTACCAATGTTGTTGAATTCTGTTCGTGCACCAGACATCGGCTGTTGTGTTTATTCAACAAAAACATTTGCAAATTTGTCTTGTGCACTGAATATATTTTTTCACAACTTTCTGTTTCAGTTCCAAAGAAAATTACACAACAATCCACCATCAATTCAGTTTCATACAGAATATTTCTTGAAATAGAAGAAAATTTCTTTTTTTTCTCAGGGTACTTGTTTCAACAAAAACTACAGATTTTTTGTATTACACAATATCACTCTTCAAAAAATGTGTACTGAAATGACATTTCAGTGGAGTGACTCATTAATGACAAAAATTTTGTGCAGAAGGAGCATATTCACTTGCGTGTGATACACATACTTCGCTTTCTTGATGATGGCGATAGAAATGTGATTTTTTATGCGTGACACCCAGGAAGCTGTGGAATGTTTTGCTTGTGCTATGAGGACTGAACTTAGTCTGATAATTTGGGCAGGTAAGATTTGCAACCCATAACGTCAGTATTACGGCTGTCAAAACAACATGTAATACAATGTAGTGCCTAAAATCAATGACACTGTTTGTTTTTGCTGCGTGCACATAGATCTAGGCTTTAAAAGCAGCTGCAACATCACCTACTGCACACAACAAACTGACAGAATCACACCTTTCCTGAGACATTGGTCTCAGTGGCAGCTGTGTGCCGGCTTGTCAAAACATTATCACTGCACTTCACACTTGTTTTGCCATCCCCAGCTGCTGGAAGTTTTTGATTTAAAACTGCTTATTTGTTTCCATCTTTCTTGACTGAGGAAGTGGGGGTGGTTTTACTTTTGAGCTGTGATAATACATTTTGGCAGTGGCCCTCAATCAAAAAGCACAATGCAGTTTTTCATATTTTGTGTCTTTTTACATGAAGCTGTGGTCCAAACCAGCTGGGCTGTAACCTGCCATGCAGACCAGTGGAAATGTGCAGACAACCATCAGTGCATCTTAGCCAGTGCTGTTTGCAACCTCAACACCTGGAGTGGCTGTTTTGATGGATCTCACAGGTGGCCTCAGACCTGTGAAAACTGGAAATGTGTTGAAGGAAGGTGGAAATGTGCAGATAATAGGGAGTGCATCTATGAAATATCTGTTTGTAATGGAGCAACTGAATGTGATGATTGGTCTGATGAAGTCAACTGTGAGAATTGGAATTGCAGTCAGGGCAGGTGGAAATGTGCTGACAATAAACAGTGCATCAAAAATGAGAATGTGTGTGATGGACAGCGTGAGCATTGCAATGACAGGTCAGATGAAGAAAACTGTGAGAACTGGAACTGCACAGAGGGATTCTGGAAATGTGCTGACAACAAACAGTGCATCGAGGAAAGGAAGGTCTGTGACATGGATTCAAATTGCCATGATGGATCAGATGAGTGGGACGAGACCTGTGAGAACTGGTACTGCCCTGAAGATATGTGGAAATGTGCTGACAACAAACAATGCGTCTATGATTCAAAAGTCTGTGATGGAAAATTGTCAATGGGGTGCAATGATGGATCAGATGAGTGGCCTGAGATGTGTATGGAACATGTTTGCAAAGAAAAGCACACAAAATGTGCAGACTTCTCTTGTGTTGAGGTGAGCCACTCAGCTGTTTATTGTGTCTCAGTGACCAAACAAAACAAGAGTTTCCTTTGGAACAAAATCAAGGTCTCCCTGTTGTTTTGTGAGCAGCTTTGTGAATCAAAACAAGCATGAATGACACATAACTGGTGTTCAATGATCCTTCAATTTGAAAACCAGAGACTTCAAACCAAGATTAACTCACAAGGACAAGCTACACATCAGATAAAGTGCTGTCATGTTTATTTTCAAACTGGCCAGAATAAGTTTCAACCTCATAAATTCCTTTCCCTGAAAAAATTTTGAATGTGTCCAGTCCTGAGCCAGAACGGCAGCCAACTCTGTCTTGAAAAAGGGACAGGAAACTGAAAATGAAGAAACATTTTGTCTGCTGAAGAACCACCAAAGGACCTTTCAAAACACCAAGTTATTTTGTCTTTTGAAGGAAAAGCGAGTTTGTGATGGCCGTGTTCACTGCCCAGATGAATCAGATGAGCTTTGTGATGATCCCTGTACTGCAGAAGCTCCCAGTGGGAACTTCATATTCAAGGTATCTGTGTAAACCTAATTGTACTGATTCATATTTTTACCACTTATCTTTGGCTTCAACCCCAGCACAATAGCATAATGAACCTTTGCATTTTCAACAGAAGTGTGTGGAAGACAGCCGACAGTGTTTTCCTATGCATTGGTATTGCAATGGCAGAGCCAACTGTCCCCAGGGCTCTGATGAACAAAATTGTCCCTGTGAGAAGTATTCAATGAAGAATTGTTTCATGGAACCCAATGTCTCACTGTGTGTCCCAGAAAGTTGGATCTGTAATCATTATATCACTTGTCTGGAACACAGCAGAAATCAATGCCAAACTGCAGCTGATTCTGTGTTCAGGTGCAGTCAGGATGAATTTTTGTGTCATATCAATAAAACATGTATTTCTCAACAAAGTGTTTGTGATGGAGTAACCAATTGCATTGGAATGGAAGATGAAGTGTATTGCACAGGTCAGAAATGTGTTTCCACTCTCCACAAGTTGCAAAATGTACAAAGCCATGATAAAATTTCCAAATGGCACCAAAAATCCTTGGTCAAGTGCTTTAGCTTCAAAGTGGCCTCACAAGAACATCAAGAACACAAACAGTGTGAGTTTTGGTAAAATTCTACAATATGCTTTCAGATGGAAGCCACATGAACAAATTCAGACCAAGCATTGTGTTTGTGTCAACTACAAATGACAAGACACCGAGCACTGATCACCCTGATTGTCTCTTTCAACCAGCAAAAGTGGAGTGTTCAACTCTTAGCTTTGTTCTGAGCACAATAACATCAAAGGAAATGTTTTGGATTGATACCATATTTCTCAATGCATTCACCAGCACAGAAAATGAAAGTATGTTTTTCCCAGAACAATATTCAGCAATATCCAGAGGCATCAACATCACATGTTTAAAGTCTTGTATCTTTGACAACAATTGGGCAATAATGGCTGACATTTTTCAAAGAAGTTGTGTTGTTCAGTTGGAAAATATAACATTCCAAAACTCAACAATAACTGTGGGTAATGTACATGTTGTCTTCAAAAATATTCAGTTTGTGGACTCTCTTGTTACTGACTGGGTTCAATCAGGTGGAGAACTTGATGAGGTCGAACTGCACTTTGTGCAGACAAGTTTTCTGAGCCAAAGTTGGAAAACTACTCAATTTGGATTGATGATGAAAATGGTATTGTCTGCCAGTATTTTTGTTGCCTCAAGTAAATTTAACAATACAAGGACTCAGTTGTCTGTTCTGAATCTGCTTTATGACTCCAGAGATACTTCCTACATGGACAGTCATGTCCTGCTAGAAAAACACACTCTGCTTTTCTCCATGTTTCAAAATGTGCTATTCACTGGCTTCAGTGAGGGAAAAACAGGCACCCTTTACATAACTGGAAACAAGCTGCTTGTTGAGATTGTCAGCTGTATTTTTGACAACACAATAGGTTTGAAAATTGTGAAGAGAGATTCTGGATTCCTTGATTCTTTGGTACAGATTGATATTCAAAGTTGCATCTTCCAGCACAACAGAAAAATTGGATCAGGTGGTGCTATTTGTGTCAACTATGTTTCTCCAACAAAAGAACCAACAACACACATCAACTTTGTGAAAATTGCCAATTGCACAATGACTCACAATGAAGCAGTCAGTATTGGTACACTACCATCACAGGGTGGGGCTCTGAGTGTCAGCAGCCAGTCAGCTGGGCTGAGCTGTACTTTCCTCTCTGTTGAAATAGAGAACAGCAATTTCATAAACAACAGAGCCACTGATCATGGTGGTGCTGTTTTTGTTTCTGAGAAATGCTTGCAATTGAGTATTTACAACTCCTCCTTCAAGGTCACTGACCCACATTTTGATTCTCCAAAGGGTGTGTTTGTCTTTTCTTTCTGTGACATTGCCATAAGTTTGTCAGCCATGTCACGAGAATTGAAACATCCCTCCCCTTCACTTGTGGCACTTCAAGTTCTTTCACAGACAGCCCAGATAAGGGAACTAAGCGTCACTGTTGTGTGTCATGCCTGGCACAAGTTGAGTTTTTCCACAAGCTTTGTTCACATGCAAGCAAAAGAGGTTCAGATTACATGTGTATCCTGTACAGAATCATTTTATGTTCCTTCTGATGGCCAGTTTTCAGTTAACCTGCTGCCAAATTACTCTGAATTATCTGTTCAAAGTACAACAATGAGCTTCAGAGAAGTATCCTGCATACCATGTCCAGCAGGTGCATATTGTCCTGGTAATGATATGATTGCAAGTCCCAACTATTGGGGTCACATGTTAGATGATGAGATAAAAATGTATGAGTGCCCCCCAGAGTACTGTTGCACAGGGAACTGCACAGGTTACAATCACTGTTCAGGACACAGAAAAGGTGTGCTCTGTGGAAGCTGTGAGGAAAGCTACTCACTCTCCATGCTTTCATCTCAGTGCCTTGCTGAAAGTGATTGCAGTGACTATTGGTTGTGGCTCCCTGTTGTTGTTGCCATGGTATTGTACATGTTATGGTACGTCTTCAAAAATGATGTTTTTGAAATTCCCACTTCTGTTGCAGGGGTAATTTCTGGGCATTTCTGTGGACTGTCACAAGACTCAGATCTGAGCTACATTGAGAAAGGTTATTTTGGCATTGTTTCTTACTTTACTCAAATCAAGGCAGTCATGGTGGTTGCTATCCTTATTGACAGTGGCAGAACCAACAAAAGTTTCAGTCTGGCAGAATCATACATTAATTTATTGCTAAATATTGAATTGACAAATATAAACAATGATGTGTGCATCTGGAAAGGTGTGACCACCACCAGCAAAATATGTTTTAAATTTTTGTTTCTTGTTGGCACCATCATTGCCTGGAATATTTTGTTTGTCTTGCTATGCATCCTGAAACAGTTATTCATGGGGAAGAGACATCAAAGGCTGAAAAAGTTTACCCTGAAGCTTATCACTGGCCTTTTGGAAATAATCAAGTACACATATTCAGGCTTCAGTTCTGTGATGTTTTATTCTTTGGTTTGTACATCCGTTGCTGGGAATAAGGTCTGGTTTTATGATGGTTCTGTCCAATGCTACAACAGATGGCAGGTTGTGATGTTCATTTTTGGGCTCACATTTATAGTTCCCTATCCAGTTCTCTTCTACTGTGGAGTAAAACTCCTGAGAAAGAAGCAAATTTCTGGATCTTCTTTCTTGGTTGCATGCTGCTTTCCTTTGCCAGCTCTTGTGCTATGGTGTTTTGTTTCTTCATACAAAAGGAATGGTGAAACCAAAGATGTGAGATTTGGTGAAGTGGAATCAGTCATCTGTGATGGACTAACAGGAGGTTTCAGAGACTCTGAACAAAACACACAATGCTGGGAAGCTGTTCTTATGTTCAGAAGATTGTTGATGAGTGCAACTATTCTGATCCCTGATGTTTCCATTCAGTTGACCATTTGTTTGTTTCTCTCTCTGTTGTTTCTGATCCACCACTTGTGCAGAAATCCCTTTGTGTACAATGTATCAAACAAAGCAGAAACTCTTTCTCTGACACTTCTCTGTGGAGTGGCAGCCATCAACCTCTTCAAGACAGCATTTTTGTTCACAGACATTGACATGCAAAGCACTCAAGGAAAACTGCTGAAGAATTTGGAGCTCCTTGAGACATTGAGTGTTATGATTTTGATTTCTTTCATCATTTGCTCTGAAGTAAGAATAGCAGTGGCAAAAAGGGTTAAAAGACAACACAAAATCACCAAAGTGTCCTCTAATTCTCAAGCAAACACTAGAACTTAAATAGCTCCACATGTAGCTGAATATGTTACAGACATGTAAGGGTGAAACATGTAAATTTTCAGGATTCTAAAATTTTGTTGGTGTGACAATCTAAAATCTTGGATGAAAAGTAGCCAAGTTGTATCTGTGGGTAGTCTATTTGTAAGAATAAATCTGAAAGTTTGTCATTTCCCTAGTGTAAGAGAATTGTATTTTCTTGACAGCACTGACCGTTTTTGGCATTTTTATGTTTTGTGCTTTTTGGTTTTGTTTGACAAAGTGGGTGACAAAACGATCTTGTTTCGGCTCCGCTTTGTTCAAATCACCGCGAGGTCCATCCATGGACCTTTTGGGGGCATTGTTGCAGGAGCCCTGAGGTACCCTGGATCTCCACTGATCTTGCACCTGACGCTGCAGCACCTTCGAGCATGTCTCCTGGACCTGGGTGTCCAGGGCCCCAGGATCTGTGGTGCAGCCTGACGTCATCACTACGTGTCCCGCAGGTGTCACGGGCGGCGGCGCTGTCAGGTGGACGGCTCCGTGCGTGCGTGGGGCGGCCTGCCGGGGACGGGGTCCGACCTGCCAGGGAACTGCACCGCCCTCGCGCTGGTCTTCAACTACACGTGTCATCCAGGTGAGCGACACACAAGCAGTGCGTTGGGGATTTGCGGGTGCATTGTGCCTGCATGCAATGTGTTGATTTGTGGGGACGAACGCCGGTTGTGTGCGTGTGTGCGTGCGTGTGTTTGTGTGACATTCTGGCTCTCCTGCCCATGCCGCACCTGGTCCTTTGCCGCAAAGGCAAAACAGGAAATGACGATCTGTTGTCGTCGAGCGACGTGTGACCCTCAGTGCATCAAATCACGGTCCCTCGGGGATGGTCACTGAACCACACTGTCTTTCTGGGCAAACATACGCAAGAAAAATGATCAATTTACTGCAAATTTTTCGGGTATGAAAAGATCTCTGAAAATGTTGAAACCATTCTTTGGGTGTATGGCGTTGGGGATCCATTCCTTGTAACCTGTGCTGAAGGGTACAAATTGTCCCTCGCCGAGTTGGAATCACCCTGACCCTCGGTGGGGGGTCCCTGACCCCGGGCTCTTTGGAGACAATCCCCCTCCACGTCTCAGTGACCCAGGAATGGCGCACAGAGGGATCGATTGCACAGCGGAGGGGCACAAACACAACAGTAAACCTGCCGTGCCAAGGGTAACAATTGAACATGTCACGCCCGAGTGCTTCCCAAGTTTAGAAGTCAGCAAACAAATTGTGGGGAGGATTTTCACATAAATCTTTGCTGTTTTGTCGGGTGATCTCTATTTACACGGTTGAAAGATAGCAAAGAACAACCGCAGAACCACGGGTGCAAACACTTTTCAACAGGAAATCCGAAACATTCAGTTTTCAACTGCTCTATCCAGAGCCAATGGCAAGAAACCCAGGGGCACGAGGCGAAATGGACCGCCACACCCAATAATCTGCCCCTGCATCTGACCTTCTCTTCCTCCCCCTTCAGTAGCGCCCCACTCGGCGGGGTTCCCACCCCTGGGCGCCGCCCCGACCCTCCGCTCCTCGGCGGTGGACCTCTTCAGCCCGCTCTACCCGTGCGAGCCTCCGCGGGGAAACCTCGGGGTCAGGTGCACCTTCTCTCCACTCAGGTAGGAAGTTTACTCCATGTTCTGAAATACCTGCTGTCTGATCCAACACACTGGCAGTGTTCAGGGTGCTATTCCGCAATTTGAATATCTGCTCAGTGCAATACGAGTAAAGGGTTGTGAGACAAGGTGCAAACCCATTGAAGCCTGTCAAGAACCAAGCGCGTGCGCTTTCGGTGGGTTTCCTCATTCACCCCCCACCCTTGGAAACCTATTTTGCCGCTGACACAAAATGCGTTGGAGTTTTGGCCTCCACTCCAAGGTTGAGCCCCATTGACCACTGTCCTGCATCTGCTGGTGGCGCCACAGGTCAGGAGACTCTGTGGGCAGTTTGTCCGTACCTCTTCGCTTGACTTCAGGACGGCGGAGTACTACAGCTTCACCATCACGCCCAAGCTCTACCACTGCACCAACATCCTGGAGGTGCGCACCGAGCGTTCCTTCCACGTCATGTACTGCGACGCGACGCGCTCCGCACTTCCGGTCTGGAACCCTGAACCCGTGGCGACGGGACGGGTGCCCGGCGCGGAGAACCTCACTCTGAGCTTCGTGTCCTCCGCACACCAGGGGGCGCCCAAGTTCTGGTTCAGGGTGGAGGCGACAGGTGCGTGCGTTTCGTTCTTGCCACGAGAAAATGTTTTTCTCTGTGAATGGGAGTTCAGAGACTTTTGGTTCTGAAGGTTTGGGATGACACCCGGTCCTTTCCTATTTGATACCCAGCCCTGACAGTGCGACAAAGGTTTCTGCATCCAGAATGGGTGACCTGGCGTGAATGATGATTGCAGACTCTTCATTCGCACGTGGTTTCCGTGCGGCTGACGGGGTAAAGAGAACGTGAGCGTAGATTCCACGTGGCCTTGCTTGAAATACCCACTGTTGTTCCATTTCCTGCAGCCTATGACGGGGAGGACGGCGCGTGGCGTCCGATAGAGATGAGCGTGCGCTGCAGCGGACTCGAGGGCATCTCCCACACCGTGAGTCTCTCTTATTGCGACAGTGCAGTTCTTATGTTGCACGATGAACTTCGTCCAGTGCGTGCTCAAAACTTGCTTGCAGTCGGAATTCTTCTGGGCATTTTTGAACTGAATGGAGAGGCAAGAAATTGCACGTTCATGTACAGCTGGTGTTTGTGTTGTGTTTCAGAACTCTTCGTGCGAACCGTATTCAGCGACACTGGAACCGCCACCTCGTCCAACCCCACCACCAACCCTATCTCCCACCACCCGAACCACACCCACGCCAACCCCATCCACATCAGCCTCGACCACCAGGGCCCCACCAACCCCGGCACCATCAACCCCCTCAAAACCCACCCCAGATCCACCCGCCCAATCACCACCCATGACAGCCTCTTCCACAAGAACAACCGCTTTAGCCCCTTCTACCACGGACTCTTCCACCTCCGATCCAGCGACCCCAACCCAGACACCACCCACTCCAGCCCCTTCCATCCCTATGGCTCCTGGCACTACAGCTCTACTTAACCCAGGACCACCTTCTCCAGCCCCTTCCACCCCACCACCTGCCCCGGACCCGTCAACTACAACACAATCCACCCCAACCCAAGCTCCACTCACCCCTGCCCCTGTTACAACTCCACCCACCCCGGCCCCTTCCACCTCAGCTTCGCCCACCACAACACCCTCCATTATAACCCGACCCACTAAAGCCCTCTCTACCCAATTCTCCTCCACCCCAGGTCCTACCACACCAGACCTAGCTACCCCCGACCCCCCCACCCCACCCCTTACCCTGAATCTCACCACCCCAGCCCAACCCACCCCAATTCCAGCCACCCCAGTCACCTCCACCCCACCCCGCCCACCCTCCTCAGCACCACCCCCGGATCACACCCCCTCAGCGTCTCCCATCTCCACGACCTCAGCAGCAGATTCAACCCTCGGAAGGGACGACAACACAAGCGGTACCAACCCTCTCCAACTCAGATGTTTTCATCCATCATTTTTGCAAAAGAGATTTGAATCGCAAGACAACTGTTGAAAACAAACCGTGAAACATCCATTAAAGTTGCAGGGTGTATAACCAAGGTTCCTCTGACCTCAGAAAAATATTCCTCGTCCCCCGAAAGTTGAGTCTCAGGCACAAAGTTGAAGTCACCCCGCAGACAAGGTTCTGGTTCAGCAACTGCAGTCTTTCTGACTCTCAGTTTGTCACTGCGTCTCTTGGCACCAGACCTTCCTTCCCTTCAACAGGTTCCCTTCTCGCTTCAGGTTCGGTTCTCGTCGCGGTTCTGCTCGTCGTCGTCGGCCTCATCGTCTTCGTCTTCGTCGCCTGCCTCGTTCTCTTCCTCCTCATCAGGTTCCTACTCCTCCTCTTCCCTCTGCTTCTCCTTTTCGTCCTCATCAACCGCATGCTCATCTTTCTTGACTTCTTTCGCACCAGGTACACGGGGAATGAGGAGAAAGGCCACGATAAGAGATCACTCGCAGTGTGACATTTCTTCCACCTTGTAGCTTTGAAACTTCCGTGCAGACAACTGATGTCTTGTGGTTGCAAAATATTTGTCTGCAGGAAGCGGAAGAAAGCGGAGTTGGAGCGGTATCCGGTGACTCCGGCGCAATACGAGGGACCACGCCCCCAGAACATCGTCAAGCTGACCAACCTGACAACGAGCCGGGAACCGGAAATACACGTGATCAAACCGGAAGTGAACCTGATTACACCGGAAGTGAATGTGATCAAACCGGAATTTGACGTGATTACACCGGAAGTGAAGGTGATTAAACCGGAAATGGACGTGATTACACCGGAAGTGAACGTGATCACACCAGAAGTAGCCCTCAAAGTCGAGAAAGAACATCAAGGACATGAAGGGAAAGACGACAAATCCACCTTGGGTCCCCGAGTCTTGGCCTCACGTGATCTGAGTCAGGAGACGCAGGATGCTTTGGGTCCATTCAACAAAGTGACCAATGTTCCAGAGGTGGTGGTACCGCCAGGGACCCGATTCCAGAGTCCGTCCAGGGTCGCTTTGGTGCCAAGTCCTGGATCCTCTGCACGCATACGTCCACACACGCACGCGGATGCAAGCCAGAGTGCCCCACTCCATGCAGGCCACGGCACCTCACCGCAGTCAAATTTGTCCGCTGCAGTGGACAAGAACAGGACAAGAAGTCGTCCACGGCAACAAACTGTGGAGCCTTTGACAGGCACGCAAACGAATGCCACTGTGAAACAGTACAGAAAAGCTCATTTGGAAGTGCAGCATAAAGAACGTTCAGTGGACATGAACGTAGATACCGGCAACAATCTCCATGTCCAGCCTGCAAACGGCCCTGCTGATATCTACGCTCTGGTGGACAAACGGAGGAACAATCCTGCAGTGTCCCACAAACCTGGATCTCAAAGGACAAAGCTGACAGCTCCCAGCAAATGCGTGGAGTTGATCAAGGAAAGGGCGCACGAACGCGTGTGTGACGTGGACTGGAGTGGGGAACATGATGAGAAGGTCAGAGACACTAAATTGTGAAGGGGAGCCCTGGATGGGACAAAACGACGGCTGTGTGTGCTGAGCGTGTCGGGCTGAGGGGGGAACTCAGTCTGTAGCGAATCCAGGATCAGAGTGGGCAGTCATCCGTCACGCTTCGCTCGGTTTGGGCGGAGGATTTTTTCACGGACTGGTTGGATCAGTTCCTCAGCTCAGGCCCTTGATCTGCTGCTGGAGGTGTGAGATCCGGTGCCACAGTCAAGCGTGGTGTCAGCGCTGCCTGTGAAGCAGGAGTCAACGGGAGCAGCTGAACAACAAACGGGATATGTGAATTCGCACAACTTGCCAGAGCCAATTGATTCTCTGCGTGCGATGACGAACTGGACTGCACTGCTGCACCGATGAACGCTATGACACACCGCGTGCACCAGCGCATCACGCACAGCTTTTACGACATTCCGCACCATGCGCCAGCACATGTTTGGGGTTGGAACCCATCTGCGATCATGGGGGTGCACATGGACTTCAGTGTGAACACAACCATAGACATACATGAGACCCATTTGGTGCGCTGGTGCACGCGGCGTGGCCGAGGGGTCACATGTGTCTGCCAGAAGTGACGCACATGACCACGCCACAAGAGCCTCTGATACCGGTGAACGTCTTCACCACCAGTGTTCCGGTGCACGCGCACACGAAAACTTAACCTGCACACAGGATCCTAACTATCGAGTGACTCTCGCATCAAACAGAAAAGAGAATCCAGAGGCGGATCCAGGATCTGGTCGAGACGAACCAAGCCCCTCCTTGAGGAGTTCCAGACTTCGGTTCACAATGAACAAGGTGCCTGCGACCCAAAAAGCGTGGCTTTCGTTTGCCGAGGCGCGGAGAGCCTGGCTCCACCTCTGATTTTCTCAAAAGCCCCGGTTATCTCACAGAATGTCACCCGTGGTTTCTCGTCAGGAAACCTCGTCATTTGCGTTGTCAATGCTGTGATTTGGATCAAATCGTGCATTTCCGACATGGCCTTCTCGTACGTAACTGAATGCGGAAATTTGCTCAACAGAACCGGTCTCGTTTCCTCGCAGACCCACACATTTCGTGATTCACGACTCCAACTGTGATTCAAAGCTTCTTGCAATTGTCCCGGTGTTTTGATTGTTTAGTGACAGACTTCAGTTTTAGAGATCTCTGTTTTGACGATGTGGTTTGGAACTGACTTTGCAACTGTCCCCAAAAGTACCAACCAAATATGACACAATTGTCATGAGGACTTCTGTTTGTTCACTGACGATTGACTGGCAGGTGTCAATCAATCTTGAAATACGGACTTGAAACCCTTGACGCAACACAGACGCAGGGTGCAGCGAGTGACGCACCCGGTGTGAAACAAGCCTGACTTGTGCAGCAGCGCGACGCACGACGCGTGCGGTCTGAAAGAGGTCACAATAAAATTTCTCTTGGATCCTAACGCAGAGACAGCCTTTTCTGGATCTACTATGAGATTCAGATATCAGAGACGAAGCGGCCAGGTGTGAAACTGTGATGCAGGGCAAAATGCACACTTGGGTTCGGTCCGACAGTCCTGAGCACAGGGACGTAACACACGACGTGTCTTTGATGCCGTCGACGTCAAACGTTTGACGTCGACAGCAGAATTTTGATGTCAATGTCAAAATTTTACATGATGCCCAGTTGGTGGGTGTCAACAAATGGTCCAGGCCATTCTTTGACATCATCAAGAAAAGTTGCGGTCGACATCAGTTGACGTCGTCTTCAACGTATAAACCCCTTGACGCCCCCTATGCGATAGACCTGCCTTCCCCTGATGACAATGCTATTCTTCATGCAAGTTTGGATCCCCAACCCACACAGAGATGGCCTTTTCTAGATCTCTAACAATATTCCAATACCAGAGACGCATGTCGTGCTGTGCGGGAGCGGAGATCCAAATTTCCTCACACATCACCCCAAATCCCCTGTACATTTCACTTCCTCCTATAGTCTGTATTTGGTATCGTGTTGTGTGCGAGTTCAGCCATGTGAACCGAGATCTACACTTCCCTGACATATATTCTCATTAAACTGGGACCCGCAATAGACCAACCACAGATATGGCTGCGCTGCACTGTGTGCGCACTGTGTGCCATGCACTGTAACGCGTTTGCCGTTTTGTAATGGAACTTTTATCCGTTTTTTCCCGTTTTTTCCCGTTTTCACGAGAGATGCATTTGCAAGTAACGTTTTGCTGCAAAATATTCCATGAGAGGTAAATGCTAAATAGAAACATTTTCAATTTTGCGTTACCAATGAATGGTAAAGTAAAATATTCCATTTTCCGTTTTCCGTTTTCTGCTGTTTTGGAATATTTGCTATTTTTTTTTTGAAATAAATTG
>JAAUXT010016644.1_pt1 | contig 33891 bp, 36 predicted proteins | sample 7278171 | NCBI WGS metagenome assembly JAAUXT01 (sample SAMN14350112, study PRJNA611818) | marine sediment metagenome | isolation source: surface marine sediment (1.8m) | place: French Polynesia: Moorea | collected 2018-08
AGCTATTGTGTGTTGGCAGTCTGGGTCATGAGTCCAGCTTAGGATAGTTGCTCCATCTAGGGAATGATATGAATGGCTGTGGCTGTTGCTGTGGCTATGGAAGGCAATTGCAGTCATAGGGGGTGGTCATGGAAAATATATATAACATGCCCCTTTTTTGGATAAAATTTGTGATACAGGAAAATTGATGCTGCCACCAGGATCAACTTTTGCTGTTGAGCAAATTTTTAGAACAGCCTTGAAAAACATTTTGGGTAGTCTCCTAAACCATTCTGAGCTCATATACAAGATATCAAATACAAATTATTCACTTCAAATACAATTACAGTAATGCTCCATTATTCATTTCAAACAATACAATATTTCAATTCATGTTCAATACTTCAAAACATTCTTGCAATTGTATGCCTAAACCACATTTGAAATATTTGTAGTACCAATGCAAAATATCTACAGTATCAATATCACATATCTAATAAATTCTAATAAAACATTTCTTCCATTCTCCAATCCTTCTATTGATTCCAACAATTGATGATGAATTAATATCGCATGATTCTGTCGCAGGAAGCTTCTCCTCCACTTCTAATCTTGTTGCAGTCAGGACAGCAAATGGGCAAAGACATTTGCTTTCATTTCGGTCATTTTACAGCGCATAAAAAGGCACACACGATTCCACTTCATAGCAAAGCGCTGTCTCGTTGGACGGAACATTAGCAGGCAGGGGAATCCTGGTGCTCACAAGGGAAGACCGATTCCCAAGACTACATGAGGCTGCATTCCAAATAATGGTGTTTGGTGTGAAAATCACCATCTTCACACCCACGAAAGAGACTGTCTTTGTGAAGCTGGGGTGAAGGCGTGAAAAGGGGGAGGGTTGTGGATGGTCTCGCAAAAGGCGCATTTGGTTGTTTCCTGTGCAGTAACCCAAAGCTTTTGTGGTGTTTGATGGGTCTGGGCTTCTTCGAGTTCAAGCGACAACCACATCATTACTGTTTTGAGAAATTTTTGGTTGAACTTTGTCAGCAATCTGCAGGCACTGAAACACTGCGTGAGGGTGCCAGTATGTGCGTCTGTTTTACATCTTTGTGGGTGCAAGCAGTGAAGGCTGTCACCAATGCAAATGCAAGCCTCACGTGGAGTTTTCCCCTGCGAAGCCAAACTTTGACAAGAACTTCTGCCCGACTTCTGCCCCGTGGAATCTCAACGAACAGCTTCTTCTCCAGCACTGATAACCCCCAGACGTAAATTGCATTTGCCAATCAATGATGAACCTGTGATAGAGTTACCATATCGCAACATTTGCCATTTCCAATACAAGTTCCATTAATAGTGACTGTGTCTCAAGGCAAAATTGAGAAAACGATTGCGCCAAGTCTGTAGCAACAGGCTTGGTTGCGCTGATAAAATTGGAAGCAAGCGACCAGTGATCAAGCGGCAATGTCTGTTAGAGTATTCAAAGCAAAGGATTGATTTTGGCAACAGTCTCTGCTGGGTGTATATGTCACGAAAAGGAGACTGAATTTTTCTTTCAAATAAACATTCCATGTGGAACCAGCAGCAAAAAAAATTTTGATTCCGACTTATCTAACTCAGTACGTTGGTGAAACTTGGAAGTTGTTCAAAAAGGTCGCTCAGAAAAAAAAAACTCCAGCTAACAGCAAGCCAGAGAAGAAATCAAATTTTGTCCTGTCCCTGCGTTTGCATCGCGTGTCACATCCTCTCACAAAGATGCTGGCAGAATCTCCCAGCAGATGTCACACTGGGTCCAACCAGTTTAAGGAGACGGGTGTCTTGAATTTTCTTTGAAGTTGTGCATGGAGCCCGTTGTGAGAAGGGAACAGGCTTTTGCCTGCTCTTTCATTTCCTGCCCAAAAGAAGTTTTTAATTACTCTCCGACAAAAAGAGAAGATGGAAGAACAAGCGGCAGATTTCATTCTGCCTGCACTTGAAAGGTTTCCTCAGAGAAAGGTTCAAAGTAACGACAGCAAAAGCACCATCAAGCTTTGCCTCTTGTTTGAGCTGTCCTTGTTATGGCCAGTTGACACTGGTGCCAAAGAGCACTGCTCGTCGCTTTATCTCTGGGAATCTCTACTCTAATTGTGCATGCCTGGAAGCTGTAGCGAAGCCCTGCTGTTGAAATATTCAGAGAAGAGTCCACGGCGAAAAGAGGGAAAAGACAATGCTGTGACAAGTGTAACTCCCTGATTGCTTGTTCTAAATTTCACATTCTTGTGGGCATTCTGAATTTAGACCACAAAGAGACTGTTCGTACAAGACCGCTGTGATGTCTTTTTGGCAGACATTGCTGCTCAGAACGACATGAACGAAGATTTCCACTGGTTGCACACGAAAAGATCAGACCATTCACGGACCTCACATGATCATCGAACGAAAACGTGAACAAATCAATTTTGTAAACAACCTCTGAGCAAACGAAAAATGACAACACAAATTTTGGATTAATTGGGCGCAAACAACTCATCAACAAATACATCCGACAATGAGTAGGTAAAGGTCAGATTTCTCGTGTCGGGAGCCAGAACAATTCTGCAGTCAGCTCTCTTTAAATTATGCATCGCTTCCAATTAAGCTGGTCACAAAAATGATTATTGATCGAGTTGCTACAAATTATATATTCCGCGTATGATTAATGCCTGAACACATGAATTGCTGTTCACCGCAGTTAATCAAACACACAAAGCATTACCTCTTCTGTTCAGTGCCTTTTACCTCACCGATCTAAATTCTGTCTCTGTTGGTTGTCAAACACAAGATTTATGGACGAAATGGATGGAGTTTCAATTTGGCGCCACAATTAAATGGTGGCTGATCCGGAAGTGGATTAATTACCTGATTGCAGTCTGCCTTTCAGGGTTGCCGTGGTAAAACTCATAACTCAAACGCACCGATTTGACTCATCACATTTGACTCACATCATCTGCAGGGTTGCGTTGCGTCTAATGGCATTTGCAAACAAAGCAAAACAAAGGAAGCGCATGGATCTGCACATCCGCTTTGAAACGGCAGTTGGAGCAGTTCAGTTGGTGCTTGTCTTGCCTCTCTTCGCCTCCGATTCCTGGGGACCGAGCTGTTCAGCTCAGCGGTGCACACATCCGAACGCGCTCTGGTCGAGTTGTTCAAGAAAGTTTTCTTTCCAGAAAGTTGGCATGCTCATATGACAGGTTTCCAATCAAAAGAAAAAATTTGTCTCTGGACACTAGTTCTTGTGTCGTGTCAGGAGAATCAGGACAAAGTGGTTTCGATTTCTTCTGCGGGAAGAGGCCACCAGGATGTGAAACCTTGCACTTGGCAAACAGCATTGCATGCAAACGAAGGTATCCCAGCATGCATGTCTGGAGGTCCTTGGCGCATCTTAGGATGTTACTCTGCACCTTTCTGCACAAGGCCTGTCGCAAATCAAGGGAAAATGACGAAGTGAATTCAAGGTCTTCTTGCCCATTTCACCTTCTTTCTGGCCAATGGAGTAACAGCAGCAATGCCCGGAACAAAGCACAAATGTGTTCGTCGAATAATTTTCCGAGCTTGGCCTCCTCGAAAGGCAAAGCAACTTCTGTGCACAACACTCACCATCGAACTCTTGCGTTGGAGACACGATGGTGACAACAGCCTAAAAGCCCCGTTAAATTTTAATGGCCAGTCTCCTGTAATCAATCGAGTCGATGAATAATGCAGATTGAGTTGTGCTGCTGTAGTTTGAGAAGTCATGCGGGAAGATCCTGTTGTGGCAGCGTGAGCTCGTGGGCGACACAGGGCTGAGGCGGAGGACGGCCTCGGAGCGACTGGGACGCGCTGAAGAATCCGAGCAGGGGAGGGAAACATGGCAGAGAAAACAGTGCTCCGTATTCCCAAGTGCGCCTTCAATTTCCTGCCTCAAACCAGGCTTGTCGTGCTGACTGCAACCACCACTGAATTTTTCATAAACCCTATTTGAGCAAATTTTCTTTCCTTTCAAAAAATCTCCAAGGGCCTGTTTTGGTAAAATGAAGAAACAAAACAAAGAAGAAGCTCCTCCAAAAAGGGTCCTGGTTAGAAACAAGACACCATCGTGAGAGCAGCAGGGACATCGCGCGCCAGTTGCTCTCGCTAAATCATCTACAACTGAATTTTTAACGAAGCCATATCTTTGAGAATGTCACCCACTCCAGTCTCTGATGTTGCAGCGCCGGCAATGGCTTCAGCGGGAATAATTTATCCAACTCGGAGTCTCAGATAGCTCTGCATTAATTACACTAATTACGGCGCATGGTTCTCATCCATCAAAAGAACAATTACCAGTTCCAATAAATGGTCATTTACTCTCCAGACTCTCCTCTGCCTAGATTGAGAGATAAACTGCGGCCCCGGCGAACAAAAAAGACCATAAAGAACGGATTATCCAGATTGATTCAACGCTCCGAGTCACGGGGCATCGCTCTATGGCATTGTTCAGGTGAAGTATTTATTGCACGCAGCGTGCCACAACAAAGGATGAAACTTGTGCGTCAGGATCAATGAAATTCACCAGACATTGACATCTCTCAATTTTGCCACCAGTTTGAAATAACCAGATGGGAGGCGAGGGTCTTGCTTAACTTTGAGAGGGTGGACCATTCTGGGCAATACCTCATTGCTGGTGCCCTCCTGTTTCAACTGTCTCTTCCCTCAAACCACGACACAAATTCCGAAGTAACAAGAGATCTGCACATTCAGCACCATGATAATCTTCGGGGTGGTGGCTGTGTGGTTGACATGCTCAGCTCTGACAACATTACTACCCCTGATCAAGTGCCTGCACCACTTCTGAGACCACGCCCCGCAAACAAATCCAAACAAAACACAATCAAATTTTTCAATGATCTTTTATGAAGGCCGCTACTCAACAGCATGAAAGTGCCTGGGAAAGGCCCAAGGTCTGAATGAGAATAAAACGGAGAACATGCGGTCGTGTTTGCATCAAGTCCAAAACTCGGTGTTCAGCAAACACACCGGAGTGATTGAAATCCGGGGGTGAGAACTGTTTGGCACATTCAATCACTGCTCACCTTCAGCTCTATCTCTGCAATAAGTGCATAACGGATGATTATGAAATAAGAGCCCAACTAATACAGGGAGAGGCGCGGAGTATTCCGTAAGAGGATTAGCCTTGTTATGTCCCGGTTGTCCCGTTGTTGCGCCGGGACTCAAGCTGCTCTATTCACAACAGTTCGGCGCAGCAGTGCACAAAGGCAGGTCCCCGTGGTTCTGAAATGTCCTTGCCAATGCAGTCTAATTTGCCCCATTACCGTGCCCGCGCAGCAGCCGGACGGGCTCTGTTCGATTAGCCCAGTCCTCTGGAATGAGATCAACTACAAGGGGATAAAGCCAGATGGACCGAGATTCCTAATCAATGTGCCACATAGCTTTACATAGGATCCAGTCCAATACAACAGGATGAATACGTTCAATATTCTATCATCACCGTTTCACACATGAAAAGCAAGCAGCCACTGTCGGACAATATGTTCTTCCATAAATAGAAATTACTCGGGGCGTGAAGGGTAATTCGGGCTTGAGGGAAGAGGGGTCGCTTCCACACAATGATTACAATAGGTTAAGAGGGATACAGGTGCTTGCCAGTTGTAGCACCATTCTGCAATGTAATGATCTATGGCCATTTCCATTTACATGCATCAGCACTAAGCAGCAGGACAGTTGTGCAGGAGATGCCTCTTGCCTCTCTCACTTCAGCCTGCAGTGGTGGAGGCTGTGCAAGTCTTACGGGCCGCCAGTCTATGTTTGCAACCGACATAACGGTCCTTATTTATGGAGGCTTATAGCAGGAGATGCGTGGATCAATACGCAAGTCCCTCAGCCAATGGAAGCTAGTCTGTCGTACTGCGAATAACAAATCCACACTCAACCGGGCAGAGAGGCGGACCGCAGAGCGAGCGCGCACCAGAACAGCACAACAGAACATGCTACCCACGAGTGAGGATCAACACCAACATGTCCTGAAGCATTTTACGTGCATAAGGCATGCTTCTTCACTTCTCATCGCCTCATCAATGTCAGGGGACGGAGAGAGGCAGTTGCTTTAAAGCGAGGAGCGGCGCTGCAACACAGACATCCCATTACACGCCGGGAGAGCGCTCACATGGACCTGAACCACACACGCCTCCTTTTCCTCCCCGCTGAAGAAAGGAGCCGACAAGTGGCAAAACGTTTCTGCAATCACCTGCGCACGTCAGAGAGGCTGCTGATAACGGAAGTGGCAGGCAGAATGCAGCCGAGCCGAGAACGGATTGACTTTGATACCACAACCACTTAACATTGAATTGGTGAGCTGAATGCTTCCAGTTGTTCATGGTGGAATGACAATATTCATTGGAATGTTGACAACATTGCTGCAAAAAAGAAGTGGGAAAAAGAGACCAGGACATTGAAACGAGGCATTGTATTTTGCCGAGTGCCAAGCAAGGCAAGTGCATAAATTCACAGGCATGGTTGCCTTCGCACCATTGAAATAAATTCACATTTCAAATGTGCTTTTGAAAAACAAACAGGCAACATTTCAAGCAGTGGGATACATTGACAATAGGACATTGAAACAATGGATGTCGGTGTCCTGCACCCGTTGTGGACTGTCCTGACGGGAGTCTTTGGTGTTCTTCTGCTGAACAACCAAAAAGGTAAGCGCTTCAACTGCGCATATTCACTGCATGTTTCCGCTGCAGACTCATTGTTGCACTTCCGCATTTTGTGATGAGCGGATCAGCTGTTGCTAATCAAACAGTTGGGTTTGCAGCTGATTTGCTCCACAACTGCTCATCGAGATAATGCCATTAAAAAACATCAGCATCTGTTTTGATGTATTGAGATTACACGCTGCCACGCACGACGCAGTTCGCGAACAGCAGATCGCTATCGAGGTGCATTAAACCATACTGCATCAAACGTACTTAAATTCAACCAGTCTAGCAACAGCAGTAATTGTACTGATACGTATGAATGTCGCAGCCACACGACAAACACGATATCTCTTACCTTCAAAGGATCACAGCCTCGGAGTCGTGATCGTCAGCTCAAATTCAACCTGTAGCATCATGTCTTGTTGCCACGGCACGTTCTGTTCGGAAGCTGAACAAAATTAAGAATAGAAAAACGGGTCAGTTCATTGTCGAGTCCATTTCTTTATTTTTTCCGCCAACATCCAAGGCGCGGTGACATTTTCCACACGCACGCTCTGTTGAAATCTTGAAACAAACAACGCGACGCCTGTTCAGCTTTGTGATGCCATAAAATCTGTCCTGCAGCGAATGCAAAAGCTGGTATCAATGTTTGTGCAATAAATCCCACGTCGTTTATATTGAAAGACATGCGTGCGTGGGCTGTGATGCATCGTGTTTCCATGGAACTGACCGTATGCGTATTTGCAAAATTGCAGTTGGACAGTTGTCAAGGTGAAGTTTCAGAGAAAATTTGGTCAAGTTTCAGTGACAGACTTGTTTGAGCATGACTCTCGAGTTGCAGGTCTCCTCAATTTGACAGAATAAATGTGATCGGACGTTCCTATTTGGATGAATAGACATAGGTAGGCAAAGAATCCAGTTAGTTAACATGGTAACACGCTTAGGACAGGCTAAAGGGTAAAAGTTAATGTCCAAATCTGATTACATTCACTCTGGAAAATTGACAAATGCAGCGTGGGACTGAAACTCGGTCCAAAATCGCCAACAACAACGTTTGGGAACATTTGCTGGTGGTGAAACAAAACATCAATTATTGAATGAAAACTGGAGCGGTGGGCTGCGGTGGCTGCTTCTGCTCATCAGAGATCTGCTTTGACATTTTCCAACTTCTACCCCAATAAGCAATTGTCGATGCATGTCAGTGCCTTCTTCCCTCTGTGTGATTGATTCTCGAGCCATGGAAGTCTATGTAGACCTTGCTTCAATTGTCTTTTCTGCGGTATGCATGTTCCTCGGGGAAGGAGCTTTTCGTTGTGCCTGCGCGTCTGTGAGTCTCATCAAAATTTGACAATGAAGTGAACCTTCATTTCAAATAGAATTTTCAAACCGAGTACTGTATCCTGCATCCATGGTGCCAAAAGGAAGAGGTCAGAACTCCGAACAGAACGTGACGATAAGGTCTCTCGTGCAGCAGCAGAGATGTGCACGAGCCATTGCTTTCACAGCAGCGAATTTATCCTCGGCAGTAAATTTGTGTTCAATCCTCTGCAGACAGACACTTCTTCCAGCAGAGATGTTGCGTATCCCGCCACACAAAGTGAATGCAGTGCCGTGCAAACCAAGTAGCATCTGGGATATTGGTCTTCCCACATGACAAATGTACACATTACTTCAACACAGTTCCTTCAATATCTAAATGGATTGTCAGCTTTTCTCGCAGCGTCTGCGGAAGGTGGAAGAGATCTCTGCCAGTTCGGGTATTGATGCCTGTGTTGTTTGATCTCGCAGGCGTGAAATGTTCCGTGATGAGCAAGAGGAGATGCAAGTACTTTTGAAAATTTTATGATGACGCAACCGAGACACTTGTGAGCAGCGAAGTTGGAGAATGTTTTGCCAGAGACATAAAACAGAGCACCTGAAGAACAGCGCCTCTCCGAGAAGAAACTATTTTGCCAAACAAAAAAGGAGGAGCCAGCTTGGCTCCATATCAAGTGAAACTTGATTGTATGTCACCGGATCTCAGATGCCAGCTCTTCATGACTTGACAAATGTTTACTCGTCTGCCACATGACGTCCATAACCATAGAAAATCGGGGACCTGTATTCGAATGGCATTGGCGCGAGCAGAGTCATCCTCCAGGCCTCAATTCAATCCAAACGAGCTAAATACAATTGATGTGATGCGGTCTTCTGCGGATGTTCACGTGGGCTTTGTGGCATCATAAGCAGCTCAATGTGTACTTCACGAACAGAATACAAACAACACTTCAAGTCCACATGGCACCCGACTTGATGAGCCTTGCTGGGCAAACTGGGCTTAACTCACATAAATTGGCCACTATCACACATAATCATGCACTATTGATCACTGAGCAATGTTTTGCCTCGAAAAACGGGCAAGACGATAAGCCTGACAGAAGAAACGCCGAATGTATTTTCAACTTCTGATCGGTTCGAAAGGAATCACCACTTGATCTCCTGCAAAGCCTTCCCTCCAAATTGAACTGAGTCCCCTGATTCAAATCAGCCTGGCTCTGTCAGTTGTGTTATCAAGCCCTTGTATGGTCAGCTGAGACATTTCATTCCCATTCGTACCATTCGCCTTTAAAAGCTCACGCAATACTTCTCAGAGCTTTTCAGCCTTTGACGTGGCCACTCAGACTGTCGTCTCCTATATTTGACCAACGGTTCTGTGGAAGAAGGCGAAAGGCTTTGCACCGGGGAACAGGCGGCAGAGCTGATGTGGCGCATGAAACGTGAAAGGCTAAGCTGGAAATACCATGAACCGTTGTTCTTCAGCAAGCCTCAGTTCTGACAGATCTCTTTGATTCCGCGGAGGCCAATCAGCAAGAAACAATATTCATAGACACGTCGGAAAGCAGAGCTCTACCTGCCCATCATATTTAACACCTCGTTCGGGCTGTTTGCACCGCAACACACCCCATAAGCCTCTTTCCGTCTGAGATGTTCACTGACAATTCACTGCAGCGGACATGTTTGCGGGAATTCACAGGTTGTCACTGTGCAGCAGTGCAAACACTCGGATCGACCAGCATCACCAGAATTTTGGAACTTGGTGGATCATGAACGCACGAGCAAATTCGACTCAGGTGTGAAGCGACCAGTTCAGCGAATGCTCGCATGCCTTTGGCCTTTGCCGCTGAATTCCGCGAGGGAAACACTTTTGCGCACAGGGACTTTCCCACAAGTTTCTTCTTTGTGCACTCGCAAGTGCAAGGTCGTCTCATCTGACGGGCCAACATCAACACATTTACCTGTTTGTGTATCAGAAGCTCAATTAAGTCAACCTTCCTTTATGATGAAGCACCATCGGTGAACATGATTGTGTGTGCAGATTACGGTCTGAAACCCTGTTATTAAGGTATTACCTTCACGCAGCAGTTCCTTCTATTGGACTATCACCAGACATTGATGCATTACGGAGCTGTGAAAATCTCATTTGGGAAGCATTCCTTCTCAGATATTCTCGGAGCAATAATAAAGCTGTGAAGCTCGCGTAGGAGCGAAGGCCGATGCGAGGTAATTAACGGTGTCGTGAAGACGCACTTCAGTTTTACAGTCCTGGAATAGGCAGCGCCAGCTGAGTTCGACTCGTGTAGATCAAGACGGTAATGGAGCCGCGATCGCACCGCACTTCTGCAGGAACCCGAACCAACCTGCGCGGGCGTATTGACAGAACGGGCTGGCCTGCTGCCCTTACCACTGCTAAAGGACGCATTTTAAGGTTCACTAGGCCTGCCACATACAATCATATTTCTTTTGTAAAATTGCCTGGTTTGACTAGCAAGCTGCCTGCCAGGCCTCAGTCCTCTCTCGGGTTTTCCTAAGTGAAGCTGAATGGTGAGTGTGTGAGGGGCTAACACGGAGATCCACTTTTCTGAAGGCATTACAGGAGCATTTTCAGCTTGATGTTGATCCACTATTTCCGACTCAGTGGATTTATAGAAGACAATAAATTGCAGTCCAAACCGAGGAAAAAGGCCACTTGATCAAATCTGAGTGTTCATTGTCCCATTTGTCAGGCGTCTAACGACTCCCCGTTGCGATACGCGATGCGCTGGAAAAGGCTGAAATTGGCGGTACTCGAAGTGATATTAACCAAACGCAAACAAGGCCAGCGTTTTGCGTTGCTGCAGCATGGAGTCCTTATCCGCACCTCAGCATGACCTGCAGCGGCAAACCGTCCGACCTCTAGCTCCCAATGAAAATGTATGAGGCCTTAAAACCTCGTCTCGGATCGGGTCCCTGCACATCAACATGAGATTGGCATAGCTGAGGCAACAACTTTATCTTATTTACCAGACCTCATAGATGGCCACTCAGTATAAATCAGAAAAGAGAACGTTCTGCTTCCCCCGTCTTCATCAAACGTCCCGAGTGGCAGCGCCGGTTTGCACCTTGATTGTGGCGAAATAACGTCCCTCGACCTGAGTTGTGACGATATTTGATTACGAAGATAACACACATCCAAAAGTTTCTGCAAATATGGCAAATTAAACGTCCTTTTAAGGTGATGTAGACTCGTCGTTCTAATGCTGTCATGTGAGCTTGCACACACGCAGCGATATATTGAAAGTCACGCTCCAAGTCAAGGCCCTGTCAAAGTGGAATCATATTCTGCAACATTTGGGTCGTGACTTCAACCCAGCAAGCATGCAATTTTCCATGTGTACATTTCGAAAAGTCAACCTGTTTAACCTGGGATTTTGGCTCAATCCTTGATTGAAGCGAACAAGTCACACAACGGCGGGAGGTACATTCAATGAGCTGTGTAGTACTGACAAACAGTCAATTTGTATATTTTTCGGCATCAATGAGTCAGAAAATAGTGAGCGCCCCATCAGAAATGGAAAGGAAATGAAAATAATCAATCGCATTGCCAACTGGGCATGAAACTTGAAATTGGACAGGAACTGTCAAAGAGAATATGGTCTGAGTGCGAGCTTTTCCTTGGTTTGAAACAAAGTTCCCATGTTTTGTCCTTTTTCTCTCTCAATTCAGTTACAGTTCAAGATTCACTTTTGACTGCACATTTGTAAGCAGTTCACGAGTCAAGCAAATCCGTCAACAATAGCTTCTCATCCATAATTCAAGCACCATCAGCAACACGACTTTGATAAACTTCTTGTGTTGTGTCCTCAACACTGGAATCTGAATCATTCGCAAAACCTCGTCTGAGTGAAACCTCGAATGAGTGTCTGTTTGCTTTGCAATGTTTACAGAGAAATCAGATCACCAAACGTGAAAGATGCAAAGTGTGAGATTGGTGCAGAAACGCCAGCAGAGCCTGAATATAGGCAATCTGCCACGCTCCTGCGACTTAACGAACAAGTCTCGCAAAAACTTCACGTGTTTCAAAGAAAGCTTTCAAAAACCTTCACGCTTTGGGGAAGATTCACAACGTTTTAATTTGCCTTGTTTCCTCAGCTGCCAGCTTTCGTTGTGAACACCTTCAATTTTTATTCCCCATGACGTGTAGATTCGCTGCAAAGCGGTGGTAATGCTGTTTCAGGCCATCTGCGGCCTCGCGTTTCCATGAGGGAACTATGGCTGAATTGGATTAATTTCTTCTGACAGGCATTGACACTTTTGCACCCCTGCGTCCTAATGCGCGGCTGGATAGAACACAATGATGAGTAGGATGGACCACAGGTCAATCACTTGGGCACACAAGGGTCACGAGAAACAGCTTAAGTTTCTCCATGATAAAACTCATATTTAGCGACAATCACTTGCTGTTTCGCACTTGAGAGCACTTAAAGCAGTGACGTGTCCACCTGCTCATGAGTAACGTGATCCGGACCCGCGTCGGCGGAATCACGATGGCGGGGGCGGTTCCGCCCGACTCCAGCCGCCACCGGTGAACCTACCGCGACGCCCAAATGCTTTGGCATTTATCGCCCGTGTAATAATACCTCTGCCCAGTTCCTGCTATTCTATTCATCGCTTCGTATATTATTCCCCACTTGAAGAAACTCTCTTTTATGACATGCCATTCTAGGGTTAGGCAATCAGCATCCACATGCCAGCGTACTGTTGAAGGCACTTAGGGACCATATACTGTTAGATTTGACATGGCAATGGAAGAAATTAGATAGCAATGATTAATGTTGCTCTGGCATGCAGTGTCTGCAGATACGATCTGCCTGACATTGTTGTTCCTTTTTCATCCATCAATATCAAAATAAGGCTTCACAACACAAAACCGTGGAGACACGGGTGTGCGTCCGTGTCCGCAAATGTGCGACATCTAATTCCAAACATGCAAGCTTCTGAGAATACTTGAACGTGAACACAATTGTTTTTGCAACAAAATAAATGAAAGAACACACAAGGTACTGCAGAAAAAATCAGATATTTCCTCTGTCGTGGTGATCGAGCATTGCAAGCAAGATGCCAGATTTGCTGCATGGACAAGGGCTGTGGGAGCGTGTGCAAAGATACACATTGCTGGTCGCAATTCGAGCAAAACTGGTGTACCACAAAGAAAAACGAACGTGCTGGACAATTGCCTCAACTCCAGGGACAATTTCTGTGTGCTTCAGCAGGTTGGTGTGGCACTTCCGAATAAACATGAATTGCATCTCATTGAACCAACAAAGCTTCATTTGATGCGCGTAAAGATCTGTCAGAAGCGGTCATTTTCTATTCATGTGTCACAAAATTTGATTGGCACGACGCACGAGGCACAGCAATGGTGTCTCTTTCCGAAGTTAACACACTGAACCTGCACCAAATGAAGCATGCTGGATGGTTTCGAAGTCTGTCCTCCGACAAAAAAGAACTGTTCGAAAAGAAATACATGTACTTGTTTGCACAGAATTGTGACACGAGCCCTCGCCCGTCTTGTTTCTTGGCAACAAGCAATGTCAAAGCTCTGAATCGAAGTGACATTCAAAAGAATCAAGTTTCAACGAAGCTTTCCATTCAAAGAGAAAGTTCAATAGTGTGATATGTCTCTGCACACAATGACTGTTTCTTCAGAGAAAGAAAGGAAAGAGGACCCCAGCCGATCCACACAGAAACACATTTGGTCGGGACATGCAGAGTACAACCTGCCCACAAATACAGCTTCAAAAAAACATTCACAAATTGAGATCAAAACAGCAATCAAACAACAGTTCGCGCAAAACAAGACAAGATCTGATACAAAACCACTCAGAAGAAGTTGCTCTGTCCCTGTGTCGTTCTTTCTCTGAGGGAGAAAAAGAAACAACTGTGAGCCAGCAAGGCCACGAAATCATGGAGGATCGTCAGCTTTGTCGTGAACTTCGAGCATCGTGTCCTTTGATGGACAATTTCATCTGTTGTTGAACACATCCAGACACGGCCGCCTCCGATACATTGCTTCCACGCCACTGAGCATCAAACCGCACTTCTTCCCTTGCGCGAGTGTCAATACGAGTCACTGTACCTCACAGTTTCTTCCAAGGCCAGCACAAGAAGCATCCGCTCTCTTTAGCTTCGCTCCCTATTGACTGTCTGCAGTGCGTTTGATCCGGTGCATGAAACACGGAGGATGGTCCGGAGACAAAAAGGAGCAGACTCAGCAGAGGGTGAAGCATAGGAGCACGGGGGTTCGATTTGAGCTCCGCTCAATGGTACTTCTGATACATTTTCAGTGGCTGATTCTGGCCATCATCCTCAATCATGAATGGAGATCAGAAACGCACAAACAGCCAGGATATTGAGATCGAATTGTTTGTATCCAAGTCTGCCTGTGGAATAATTTTTTGTGGCTTGCATGTGCGCTGTGTATAGTTCATTCCAGGGCGTCAGCAGAGAAACAGCCCAGAAAATGCGGTCGACAATTGACACCTTTTGTTGATGACAACTTCCTAACACGGAACGTGAAGTTTGGAGATCAATGATCAAACATTTCAAACATCCAGATTGAGCAGGTGCGATGGCGACGAGTGTTGTTTGTGCATTATCCCTATTTTTCTATTTGACTTGGCACGAACGTGAAAAGAACTTCAACCAGAAGGGTTTTGTTGGGATGCCTGCCCGAGAGAAAATACGTGCTTGTTTCCTTTGGTGAGGAAAAACAGGCATTGCTTGAATTCTTTCAAAAGATTTCAGAGAACACATTTGTTTGTCAGATAAACCTTTCAATTTTGTCCCGGCGTTCATCGAGACGGAATGTTGTCGATTCTTTTCATGACTCTGTTACCTTTACATGTGACACCCCAGTCTGAAGCACTCACCTGTCAACATAACTCTCATCAAGATGCGAGAAATTTGTATACCTGTTTCTTGCCTCATGTAAGAGATCGCAGACACAAAACGCCTTCGGCTAGGTTCATGAAGTTGTGTAAAAAAGAGGCATTATTCAACAGTTAGGTATAGCCTATAATTTGTTTCAGAGACGGACTTTCTTTTCCGCGTTCAGGAAAATGACAAAATCATCAAGCCTCCCGGACGAACAAACTGGTGGAGGTCAAACAAACAACCTGACGTCATTTATTACCAGCTGTCTATGATTACTTGAGCGACGTACAAAAGCACTTCTTGTTGGAAGGAGTGTGAATTTCTCCCACGCTGATGTCCCACGATTTTCGAAGTGTCAAGAACACATTGCACAATGTCGAACAAAAGCAACCGAAGTCCATCAGCACAAAAAGGCAGGAAAATTTTCAACCCAATCTGAGGATACCAAATCTTCTTGTGCCACAGCAGTTTTTTGCTCTCTCTTTGTTTGATCCAGCCAATTTATGAGCACTCTCAATCCAAATGTGAAATGTGACCGTACTCAGTCCGAAAAAAGACAAAATTCCAGCACACCTTTGTGACAAAGTATTAAGTACTTGTGAATGAATACTTTATGTGCTATTGATCGTCTATCCATGCAAATAACACCCAAGCAAATTTGTCGAAACTACTACAGTCCTACTCGAGTACGTATCGACCAAGCATACACAGTTTAACAATAGGATTCAGTCACTTCAACAGAACAAATTCGCATCAAAGCAGTTTCCTGTCATTTCATATTGAAATGTTCATTCCTAGAGCCGTATTAGAAAGCGCCGAGTGGGTCAAAGCTGCTTGAAGAAGAACGAAGACAAGCAGATAGATGGACATGCAAGGACTTGAGCACCCGGTGTGTCCGCTCTTTTTCGTGATGAGTAGTCATCAAGGATGTCTATCACTTGCAATTTGGATGAAAAACACCAACCAGTGGGAGCAAAGCCATTCTGCAGCGACATTCACAGCTTCTTCTTTGTCCCCGCAGGCGATTTTGGTACTTGAGCAGGACGAGTTGCCCTTGAACACTGGAGTCTCAACCCTTCTCGTGTGGCGTGAAAAGAACCAGAGACCTGAACTCTGAGATAATGAATTCTTGGCATATCATTCTCCGGGCGAGTTTCACCGGAGGGAACACGGCAAAACGTCGAACACCAGATACCCGTTCAGAGCGGCACTCTGTGCGTGGAGTCAACCCACGCGGTCGAGTACTAAACGACAGCTTCACTGACCAACCATCGTTTTTCCTGTTGTTGAACTTCAGGGACACTCATGCTGTTTTTCTGCTCAAACTGAGAGAGAGGGAGAGATTTGCACCCAAAATAGAGTTATCAGAAGCCTGAACCAGGAGCCCTTGCTGAAGGAAGTTTATCACTGATACTGGTGTTCGCCGACGTTTCTCTCGCTGGCTTTCCTCAACTTTCCTGAAACTTATCCAGATAAATAAATATTGAATGAATTGAATGAAATTAAGTGTACAGTTGCTCCGGAAGAAGAGAACATTTTCCGACACGGAACTACAGTACACAATTTACCTCCTGGGTGGTCTCGGACATTTTCACTTCTTTCACAGACCGATAGACTTTTTTTCACATGTCCGCCCTGAATCCAGAACTTGAACACATTCTTTTTTGGGCAGGTACCTCAGCCTTACATTTCGTTTGTTGCTATTCAGGCTTTGCTGAAACTTGAAATTGCGTTGTCGTCAATGTCAACAAACTTTCGAGTATCAGGAGAAAACAAACATTTTTCTCACAAGAGTGAAATGGATGACGTGCTGGAAAAGACAATCATTCGCGTGACTGCGCTGAATGCCATTTGTATGTTGAAAATCTCATCAGTCAAGTCCTCTGCGCATCTCACACGCGGCAGCAATGCAAAATTGAAAATCTAATTGTCAGTAAAAGTGCGGCAAATCCAGTGGAAGGATTCATGATTGGGACTCACAGTTGTGCGCCTCTGAACAGCGAGCACAGTGACGGCTTCTGCGTGATGGGCGTTGCAGGCTGAAGCACATTTCATTTCAATCTAATTAACACGTCGAATGACACACAACATATTCGCGTCTGACGAGCGCTTCTTATGGGCAATCTTGGGAAGTTTGCCCTTGACCGTGAGTTGGTCAAAAGCTCATGTTGAGGTTTGACACAACTTTGCCCTTCTGTGCTCAATTCTTTGCAGAACTTGGAGGCGTTGTTCTTGCAGTCCGTGCATTACATCGCGTTTGGTCTTTCGCTCTGCCAGAAGTTTCCAAAGACCAACTTAGCTTATCATTCACCTCATTCGCTGTGACCTCAGCTTCATCTTGTCTGCTTGTGGTTTTCTTCTTTTCTTTTTTTTTGGAAATCAATCTCAGCTTCGATCTTGTTGTTGCCGGCACTACGAGATGCAGATCAATAGGAGGCAGGAACGTATTAATTGACGACTTCACCAGGAGGATGAAACAAATTCCAAGGAAGTTTGCTTCGTACGCCGTACTTGCCTTTTGGAATCGATGGAGCCAATGAATGTGAACGCAGTTTTACAACTACATGGCACACCTTTTCAAGAGCTGCATAACACGCTCGCCAGAAATTTCATATTGTGGCAGGCTGATTGGGTTTTCTCCGAACAAAACGATGTTCGCCTGGACGAAAATGTTTCAATGCCTTGCATTTTTGGTGTTTTGGCCAGACTGCACAGACAGATGGTCAATGGTGAAATTGGTGACATCTTGTCGCAGGAGTACGCACTCGAGAGCTCATCCAATGCTTGCATCTTCAGTCGATCTTTGGATACCGCACATGCAGAAGCCCACTCGAAGCGGAATAAGTAATGACCAACGGGGTACCGGGTCAAGTCCAGATTACACGTCAAACTTGATTGTTCGGGGCTTACACGTTCTATCCTTCTCACGACTCCTTTATCACCAAGCCTCGAAACACATTGGAGATGGGGCTGATAGATTTCAGCGAAGTGCTCCTTGAGGAAACAGCAAACAAACTGTTTTCCCAAGTCCTTTTGCATACTTCATGGGATCTGAAGCATTTGTTTCGATGCATTGTGGATGTTCAAACAGAATTAAAGTCAAGAATGACATGTTTAGCAGAGGCTCCTGTATACCCAAACAGAACAGACTCTGTAGTTCATGTTTCCCTCCTCGCCAGATGCCTGAAAACATCGCAGAGATCTTCGAAACATTTGTGGTGCAACTTTCTGAAAATGAGCTGTGTCCGTAAAAGTGCATTTGTCTGCACGCGTTATCGAGAGAAATCGCACAATCAATGCCCAGTACCGCGAGTGCGTGCAAGATGAACAGATTGGCAACCGAGACGCAGCATCTGCTCTGGCTTTATTCAATTGCCAAAATAAGTTTTTATGCAAGCAAGTCCAATTCTGTTCGGGTTATCTCAGATGCTATCCTGACCTTCCGCGAAACAACTGTCATTACAGAATCATTTACTCGTACAGATGCCACCGAGTCGGGAGGGGAGCGCGATGAGGCGCTGCAGACTCGCCTGCGATCTCAGCAATTACAGCCACCGACGCAACTGCATAATTGCCACCAACAGCTCCTCTCTGAGCCTGAGGACCCAAAACAAAAAACATCAGCGCGCCCACAGATATTTTCACATCCAAAATAGAGAAGGCTGAAGGGTAAAGTTGTTGTACTGGGAGAAGGTGGCAAATTTCATTACGAATATGGGAAGAAAGTGTCAAGTGGATGGATGTGCTAAAAAGCACTGGGCATGCAGCGACTGATTACTGCCGTCTGCCTCTGTTGGCAGTGATCGTAAATCATCCCTGTAAATGACAAGGGATGTATTCATGTGTTTCCTCAAAACGTGCTGATTTGCAAACACTGAAGCACGGCGTTCCGCGTCTGTCAATAAAGTGAGTGCGGGTGAATTTTAATTTCCAAGTTCTCACGAAAGAGTGAAATTGTTGATGATGGAGAGATGGTGGTAGATCATCTGCACAACACGCCATGTTTAATACGTACGCTTCACCATGAGTGTCAATGCAAAAACAGACTTCATGTTCTTTGTGACACGCATTGGGGGAGTTTTGTACAAGAAAATGCATGGGAGGTGTTTGTGTTGCCCTTGTTCAGTGCGACATGCACGAACATCACAAAAGGTCACGTTTGAGATGGAGACACATCTGCATGGCGGAGATAGCTGTGGTCTTGCTGCTATTTTATTTGGCTTGCTTGGGCGTCATTGAATTTCTCAAGCCCACATTGGTGATCTCCCGTTTTCAACACTCACACCAAAGTTTTGACAGTTGACATAGAAACCAAGTCATTTTTCATTGCCTACGCACACGCAACGAAACACTGTAGCTTCCATTTGATATGTTACAATCTTTTGGACAAACATGGCGTTACTGTTGCTTCGTGTTTGCAAAAACATTTCCAACAATCATGTTCATCAGGCTCATATTCACAAGTGCAAGTCGGTTTTCCACATGCCACAGACTTTGCACATTCAAGGCTTTCTAGTCGAGCAGCATACAGGCTTGTTACAAAGCACACAAGGAAAACCATCTGCAAACGCACTGACATCAGCAGCATGAAACTGGAGTGAATGTGCTCAAATATGCCAGATGTGTGCCTGTGAGCCTGTGAAGTCATGAATAGAGAGTGACGGTATGAATGCAAAGAACGTCGTAGTGAGTTCATCATTTTGCTCATACCAGCTCTACAACTGCGCCTGTTATTTTTAGGGTGCTTTGGTGACGTTGAATGTGACGAGAAAAGTGTGAAGCACCAGAGTCCGCCGGACATCTACAGGCAAAGAGGAGGTCCTGTAATTAATGCCGTGCCTTGCGCCACTTCCAAAGAAGGTCTCGACGCTGGCAGGCGGCGCACCACCAGCTCCACTGCTGCACCACCTGCTGCCTCAGGTTAATACTGCAGCAGAGTTCCAAAGAACCGACCCTCGAGACAGCCTCTTCCAGCTTCTAATATTATCTTCTGCCTTCCTAAATTAAATATGCCCTCCTCAGTCTGGCCTTCCTGCTTTTGTTAACGACCCTCAATTCAATCACTTTCATCTCGAATCTTTGGAACCCTGAACAAATTATCTGTTTGACATTTCATCCAATCTGGTTTTGGTTGGTGGCTACACTGTAGTTGCCATGGATAGCCTGTGGTCGAACACAACGCGAAGTTCGAGCATATCCCACCCGTTCCCACACTTCATCTCCTCCTTCTATCACGCGGTCAAGCTTCCCGACGAAGGTTCCTCGGTAAAATGTAAAAAATTGAGCCATTTATCCCTGAATCTCTGCCTGGCAATATCGTGAATGCTGAAAACGAAGACATAATTGTGTGTGAACCAGTCACTGGTGTAGGCAGTGTAAGCCTCAATTTCCGCAGCCTTCATGCAAAAACATTTACTCTGAGTGGCCAGGCGAATGTCGGCTGACACAATTTGACCAGAGTCGCTTGTCAACGTTCATGTGGACCTCCGTATAGTTGAGAGGCTTGAAGTTCTGCCGTCATCAGCGTCGCGTCAGTCGTTACAGTGGCGTCTGTTTTGTTTTGTTTCGTGCATTGTTCACCTTCTGTGCACCATGGTGCGAGCAACTTGAAAGGTAATGAATCCGTGAAACCTGTTTCAATCCGCCTGACGATGTGGCTGCTACCAACCAGATAACCTTGCACGATGGCGACAGGTAGAACAGGTTTTTGTTTTGTTCTTTCTCCAGCAGAAAAGTGGATCTGTTTTGATGCAAGGAAAAACCGTAGGCGACGAAAATGTACAGCTTAGATTCCTGCATCGACAGGATATTGCACCTAAACGCAGGCTCAAGCTGCTTACGTCGAAACAAATCAGTCCATAAGGCAGTCATAATAATTGGAACTGGAGGAGAATGGCCCGAACTGTGAAAAGCTGCAACTTTGCCCAATTAAGTCTCGTTACGGCAGATGTGTTCGACGTTGAAGTGTTTGCGCGAATCTGACAAGAGAAGACTGTCACCAAGTCGGCGGACACATCTTCAGAGGAAGAGCGGCATTTCCATTGGCGGATGAACTCACTCAGCGAGGCAGCTTAGCAGCAGCGACCGCGGATGGCCTCCGGGATTTATTGGTTCTGTCACATTAAACGCAAATTGATCACAGATTTGTGTTGAGTCCAAAAGTCGATGTTCCGTCACTAAATATCCCACATCACGACATTTCAATTCTTTTTCGTATGCCGGTGTCGAATTTCATACCATCTCCTCATTCGTGTGTTCTGCTGCTTTTCTGCACAAAAACCCGAGCTATTTATGAAGATGTCAAATTACCTTTTGGAGTTCAATTTATCGCCGGTAAATACAACCACTAACGGACAATTACCCCAGCAGTGCACCAGTTAGTGCCAAACAAGGCCAATATTTTATTCTGCCGGCAAAGATACAAAAGGACATCGCTCTTCTTTGACAATGCTCCTCAAATTCAACAGCCTTCTTTTGAGGAAATCAAACAGTTGAACTGTGATGTGAACACAGAAGGCCCCACTTAACAACAACATCCCTATTCACAACAACTCAAGAGAACTTTCGTCATCTCAAAGGGCTGTCACAGAAAGTCCCGACCTCCTTTAGGACTTGGAAGCAATACATTTTCCAGACACACAAACGGATAACACTTGGTTGAGTATTATCTTAACGGTGGCTTCCCGGGAAACCAGTGGGGGTCAAATTTAACGTCATTATATTAGGGATACAGTGCAGAAGGCGAGATCCCCTGAATGGGACGCCCAATTAAATGCATCCATCAATGACGCATCTCAGGCGACCAGATGGTCAGAGATTCGTTTGGCCTAAGTGGAAACAATGACTCAAACGCATATTACCCCACATGGAGATTTAACTCATGATTGGTTCGCGAAGTGCAGAGATTGCTTGGACCTACTCAAAAACATATTTACATATTTCTTCCGCCGACTCGGAAGTTGGACCAATTATGAGGTTGAGTTGTTTTGATCGAAGGAATTATTGAATGTTTGCCTAATAATCCATAAAATACACCTCCTTTTCCCATCTGCGTTTCTGTGAAATAAACCGAGACACGTCTCCTGTGTTTGCATAGCATCAGATCGTTCGGATGGAGGCAGGAGAGCCACATCCATCACCGCCTGACAGCATGGAAACTGAGATCCGTCAGCCACACTCCACCGTCGAGGGCCTCTCTAGGGCTTCCCTTCACTAAGGTCATCCTGTCCGGTGTCTGCTATAAAATACACGCCAAACAGTGGACATCCTTAAAAGGAACCATGTTGCAGCGGAGATAAGATGCAGGCGTTTTCTCTGTGAGACCTTTCTGCAAATGTAGAAGCTGCCTTGATGTTCCTTGGTCCTGTTTCCGACATCAGGCTGACATCCTCACCAGGGTGAGGTTTTCAAATTCTAATGCGCAGCTGAAAAGAACGAGCTGCATCTTTTTGGAATGCAAAGGCCCATGACCTTCGTTCTCCATTAAACTTTGGTTTTCAGGTTTTCTTGGCACCAAATTGTGTTTTGAGTTTTGTCTTTCCACAGTATTGCGAGCTTGCAAACAAACTTGAAGGATTGGTGTCACACCTGGAGGTGGAGACATGTTTGTCAACCTGCAGCTGCGAAGGGTGACCCGTTCGAGCCTGTTCACTTCGGATCTTTTCCACAACGGTTTCTTCGTGGAGAAGACAGAAACGAATTTCAGAGTCGTGACTTTCTGTTCAGCTTCAACATTCCGAATTTAGCATCAGTTTTCGCGCCAACGAGCACTTGATGGTTCCAACAATCAGCAAATAGCTGTGATCAGTGCTTCTGCGTTGCCTCGATAAGACCTCTTGTACAGGGCTGCATTTTGCCGAGACTCTTACATTCTTAATCAGGAGAGTGTGCAGTGCAGGGCTGATGCGTTTGTCGTATTCCGTGTGATGTGTCGCGAATTGCGGTGATCTCGACGCCTTCACCCGGCGCTTCTATCAATTGTTAATCTTGGTGACATCAAACGGTGTCACAAATCAAATCATTCCCTCACATGCCTTTGTGTGCTTTTCTTGTGTAAAATCACGTTCTGTTGCAAACTCTGAAGGGAATCTTCTTGTTTTGTGCTTGTAGGTAAGTGTTCCAAAGGTGTCTCAGGACAACACTCTTTCACACCCGCACGGTACATATTTGCAAACATGCCTCGACGTTTCGGTAAGTACTGGAACATCCAAAGAGTGGCAAAATCGACAAACACCTTGGCTTCCTCGTGAAGTGGAAACTGGTGTCATTCGCTCATGGCAACGGATTTCGACAACTCGCTGGTGGAAAGTGCAGACGAAAGTCACCTGGAAGATGCTGAAAACCCCCAGCAAAACAGAACCATCTGCAAATGAATTTCTGTCCCAGACACTTTGTAAGGTACTTTGGAGGCACAACCGCTCATTGGGTACCTTGTATCATGGTGCCTGAAAAAGACAAACTTTGATTTAGCGACGAGGCGGACAGCCCGGCACAGCTTGCAACCTGCATCGGCGGAAGCTGATGATGCAATCTGGCGGCGGCGGCACGGCTCAGCCGCCCAGCTCCGTTGCAGCTGCAAATGTCTGACCAAATTTACACGTCCCCATTGTTCTCCCTAAATGTTCGCAATCAGCAAATTTGTACATTGTTGCGTGCTGTGAACTTGACGAATCCGAGTATGAGTGTAGATCTGCTTGCAGCTGGAGAATGAGTGTGGAGGGTCACGCTGCTTGGCCATGTGCACCTTTGGCGAGAACCTCACAGTACAGATCGGAAACCATTCTGCTTTTGGGAAAAAAGGTTTTGCGTCAAAAAATAACCCAGACAGGTACAAAGAAGCAGAAACACAAAAGACGACTTGCACCCAAGTTGGTTGGGGCAGATTGTGATTGTAGCAAGAAAGTGCAAAGTCAGGTATGCATGAGACTGGAACTGTGAATAATGAATCTATCTCCCGCTGGGGCCTACCTGTTACATGTACAATGGGTACACGGAGCACCTGAAACCTTTCAGTGCATAAAAATTTCAACAACTTGGCTGACATTTGTAATTGAATGGCTCAGATGAATTGCCACTGTGAAAAACTGCACCGAGACCATGATAGCTTTATCGCATGTGGCTCTACGGTTCGGTGGATTTGCCTGGTCAACTTCTCTTTTGATACAATTACCAAATCCCTCCGCGTACAAAGGCTTCCAATTGTCACCTCGTTTCGTGAGCTGGAGGTTTGGTCATCCAACCATCAGTGATTTTCACCACAGAGTCTCGAGTCAACACCCAAGAACACGAAAAAGTTCTTAATGAGTGGAGTCCATGTCCTTTGTTCCTGTTGGGTCCCCTCGTCACTGCAGAAGATCTGTTTTCGTGATTTCCATAGGAAGATCAATCTGATCAACTGCATCTCAATCCTGTTGAGAAATTTGCAATGAAAGGTGAAGAAAAATGAATGGTCCTGGCACTTGTGCCGCTTGCCTCCCATCAAGATCAAGCAAACATTTGGCAGGCGGGCGAGACTCTCTTTCCGTAATGTCACCTTGTTTGTTCTCAGATTCGTGTTTTGCCCGGATCAAAGTCAAGCCGGACGATACGAACCAAAGGCCAAAGTTCGTGTCGAGACACCAACTGTATCTTCTCAAAAGCATGATTGATCTCTTGCCATACACGAATATGTGTCCAATAGCATCTTCTGGGTGTCGGTGTTTCTTGTGGGTAATTGATGAGTGATACTTGACTCAACCAGTTACGGGTCACGAGAGGATATGTAACTCGAGGCACCTAAATCACAAGCTGATTACAAAGAACTGAAGAAGTTAACACCTTACAAAGCAATAAAACCCAACTTAGTGCCCAGTTTCCTTGCATGTATCGTAATTGTTTTCAACAGAAACGGAGAAATGCTGTCTGGAATACCACCAGCTGTTCTGAGCTTTGTAATTATTTGGAATTGGACATGATCCACTCAACTCAACAGGACCAGACGTTGTCAAGCCTTGTCGTTACCTCTGTACGGGTATCTGGAGAGTGAACATTGTCCGCCCGTGTCTGCGCATGCTGACCATGGAGCCTGATCTTCCCATCAAATCCTCTGTGTGAGGTTCGCAGGCTGATCTGGCTCAACTTTTGGCGTTGAGGGGTTCGGGTGGATCCCTGGGGTGTTGTCCATGCACCTGGATATCTCTCCAAGAGGAATTTGTTTGTAGCTGGAGTGTACACTCCAGAACGTAGAAAATTAGGTTGAGGGAGCTGAACCAGCTCTTTGGGAAGTTGGGTGAAGTAACCGAATTGAAAAACAAAATAATCCCAGCTCGCCAAAAGAAAGCTGTGTACCCATGCAGAGACTGGCAAAGGCAAATGAGTCTGCTTGTCTGTTTGCCTGTCCATCTCCACCTTGCTTTTGTCAAGTGTTTTCAAATGGTGTTGCCAGTGTCAAAATTCGAAGACATCAGCTGCCACCCATGCGAGGTGACACTCCTCTTTGAGTTCATCCACTTTTGCATTGCTGTGTTCATCACGGAAAGACTGATCAAAGCTGGTGGTTGTGTAACCCCCACCCCTGTTGTACGTGTGAAACATTGTTGCTGCTGGGCATCACGGTTTTCAATTGCAAGTGGGAGTCCCATATGAACCAGCACCAAAAGTCCAAGGATCTGTTGTGAGTACACTTTGATTTTTGGTTCATTAGGAAAAGATTCCACAAGAATGATGGGTTTGGAGAGGGCAACACCGAGTCCAAAACTCAACTTCCTGACATGGAGCAGCTACACAATTTTGTCGTCTCAGCCTTTCCTTGTCAATGTCCTGCTCTTGGATATACCACAGGGCATACGCTCCGAACGATCACAAAAGCTGTTTCTTTTGTCGTGTGACTGTGCGATCCACCCGAAGAAGCCCATCAGGACAAATGCAGCGCAGCAGAGGGGTCAATACTCAAAAGATTTCAGTCTTTCTGCTTCTTTTGGTGTCAGGTTTATCCAAAATGGAACAAACCTTGAACTCTGAAAAAAGAACATGGCAGACCATCAGACAAACTCTCTGGAGCCTGTATGAAGATATTGATTCAAATCCCAATTGGCCTCTAAACAACAAATCTGAAAACATAAGGAAAGAACGGCTACAAGCTTGTTTTCCTCAGAATCTGGTGCGCTTGTGGGACTCGCCAAGCTCAACGTTCAGAACAAGGCAACCGAGGAGAAGGACACCAACCTGCGATCTCTTGATTGAACTCTCCAAAGTCCAAGATTCGTACCAGCGACATTTTCAGTGCAACTGCTGCTTCTGACGTCATGCACACGGTCCAGTGTCATGACAAAACGTACCTTCAGGATCTCTTTGGTAAATGAGGCAAGAGGGTGTCAATAATGGTGGCCTGGAGAGGATTTAGTTTTGATGCACGCGAAAAAGAATTTGGATGTGGAGACACTTGTCCCGAAGTGCACGTATTGTGAATGGAGGAAGGTACAACAAACGAGGTCTGCTCACGTTTTGTTTGAGATGCAAGCACGGCTTGCCATGTCTGATTTCCCACTCAATATCCGAAATCAAAAGCTATGCCGTGTGTGCGACGAGTGAAACCAGAATCTGAAGCGGACATGGCTTTGGGCGCACAAAACAGGATTGATCTTCCCAGTCAGCTCCAATTTCAAGAGCACGTCGCATCGCTGGCGGTGCCTTCAACAGTGCGTTTATCTCCGAGCAATGTCTTTGAAACCAGGTCAGCTGCACAACGAATTGATGTCTCCCGACTGGAAACCAATGCAACGCCGACAACCAAAAAACCAACCACCAAATGTTTGATTTTTTCTGAAGCCTCAAGTCACCTTTCTTGGAACGTTCACAAAGGTCTCCTGTACCTGAATGCACTGCATTGATATTTGAGGAACCCTTTCATGTCAGCATTTTGTTCGAGAAAATCCTCTTGTTTTCAGTCAAAAAGCAGCAGAACAGAAGATCTGCCTGCTCATGTAAAACAAAGATAGATCGTGTCAATGTTATAGAAAGCTAAATATGCGTGTTTATGCATTGTAAATGATCATTGACACACATAGGAGGCAGCTTCTCAAGGTTCTCCTCAACAGTGAGAGTCCATTAGTTTTCCCCGTGCCATTAGGGCTGCAACACGACGCTATTCAACTCGACACCTCACGTTCCACACTTCCATGCACTTGGAATTTAGCTCCACTTTTAGCATCAAGCGTGAAGGTAAATGCTGCAAATTCCAAATGCAAAACTTGACGGCAAACAAGCGAAAACAACCTTCGTGCCGGAGTTGTCCTCCAAGACTCCAGCCACTGTTGTGCTCCACAGTCGTACTTTGCCAAACACCGCTCCAATCCAAAATAACGACTGCCTTTCTCCCGGATCCCGATCCATGTTTCGAGTGTTGAATGCAACACAATCACGCACATGTCAACTCGTTCATCGCAGATTCCTTCCACCACCATAATTCTTGGAAGCAAGTCTTTTGTTTTGAAGGTCTAAATTTGATATGGTTCTAATTGGTTTTGCTTCAGTGGCATAAAAATCATTCCGAGCCTTTGAAGTGCAGCACATTCACGCAATCTCTCAATTTGGAACCGGAAAAATCGATGCACTGTGTCAATGTTTCCTGCAGTTGTTCTTTCCTGCAACACTTTCAGTGTTAAGATTCAATGCCTTAATTTATTCTGTGTATGTGTCCACAGGCATATCAGATCAGACAATCGTGGGCATTATGGGAGCCTCACATTGCCTTCATCTGCCGTAATCCTTGGCTGTGGCAGGCAGAGTGTAGTCCTCTTATCGGCCAACAGAGTCCAATGTTATCCAGACCTTTATGTGGAAATCGACCTGAAAGGATAAGATGCTGCATGCATCCACCATTACACAAGCCGCTGAGCTAGAAAAACACTACACTGATTGGCACCAACTCAATTTCCTTGCAAGGGTCCACTTTTCACACGCACGACGGTAAAACCAACTGCAGGGCAGTATGTTGTCAAATGCTAAACGACGATAATACCTCATAACCCTGTCACATAAGATTACATGTCTTGGTTGTGTGGGATTAATGTGCACCAATTTGACTGCACCGTTCTTTATAGGCATATTCTCTGTGGCTTCGGATTGAGCAATCAATCACAATTCAGATCAAAAACGTTTGGCTTCAGAGATCCGTTTCCTTATGTCCGTGTGATTTAGACTGACACCTTTGACGTGTCTTTGGCACGCGTTTTGTGGGAACTGCAAATGGGAAGCAATGCGCAAACATGTATCTGGACGATTCCAGAAGTGCAATCCTCGAAACAAGATCGAAAATAGAAGCGAGTGGAGGTGCAATGAAATCCCGCAATGAGAGAGCTGATTAAACTGCCTGGTGCACAACAACCCACGGAACCAAGAGGAAAACAGAATCCTCAGATGAACAAATGGAGAAGAGTGAGAAGCCACCAATCATCATTTGTAATACAAAGGCTCTTCTCTGGATGCAAGAGACAGGAAGAATTGCCTCAGTGGGATAGCAATTTGACCCCCACCTTCCAGACTGTGTCGGGAAAACAAGCCAAGGTGAATAGCAAAGATCTCGGACATCATCCGTCATCGAAGATGCCTCCAGTTACGTTGAGGACCTTTGATTTTGAACCACTTTGCCACAATGGGTTCGCTTAACATGCTGATGTGAGACGACATCAGCTTCATTAATACATCTTCATTTCTCTCAGAAACTAATCTCCTCTGGTCGTCCAAAACCCGGGAGGCAGCGGCAATGCGGCTGCTGCTGAAGCTTGTGCCCTGCATGATTGACGGCAGCCCAGGACACGGCCACGCTCCAGGAAATTACACTTTGTTCCAAACCTGGAAGGCAAAGTCGCTCCACCGAGAGACACGCCGACAGAATGTGGTTTTCTGAACGACAGTGCAAATCTCTGTATTCAGTGATATTCTTGCCACCATTGACGACTTTTTGCGAATTTGCCATGTCCTGACCTCACTTTAAATAAGTGGGCTTTCTGTCATGCAATCCGGACCTGCAGCTATGTCTCGGAGGAAGCTGTCATTAGCCTGAAAATTAACCACGTGAGAAGCGAGTTTGGCCACTGATTCCTATTGAGTCTCTCACGCTATCTTACTGCAGGCATTACATTGTGTCTGTCTGATTTGTCCTGCAGAAGTCTGTTCGAGTCAGGAAGTGGTTCCCATCGCTGCCAGTAACGCAAGGTTGTCTTCACCGCGTTGCATTAAGAAAGGGCAATTCTTTAATGCCTCTCTAAGAGACTTTCTTCTAATTGGTTGGCCACGTTGCATAGGGGATTTGTCCCAATAAAACACACTTTAAGGACGATGGCTCAGACAAGCTACATCCGTTCATTACACGCGGTAGTGGGTCACTTTGTGGAGGGCTTGCACGGATCTTGGGTAAATATCTAGTAAGTTCACAGCACACTGACAACAACGGATATTCCATCCGTGAAGTTCCTCCCGGATTGTCCTTCCATAATGAAATTGCCGCAACGCGTCTCTCGGCTGAGAATGTACAAATATGATGAAGCTCTCTGGATGGAAGGGATGAATCCGATGCAATAAGAGCGAGGCACGTCTGCACCCTGCACCTTTCTATCGCCTTCAACATCAACAACAATGTCGCTGAATTAGCGCCGAATAAGATTGTGTCTTGCAAGAGGCTGGAAGATTTCTGAAGAAAAGAGCTCTGTTCACCGACTGATGGCCGTGGAGGAAGTGGAAAGAGAGCGAGAGAAAGAGAAAGATTTGAATAAACAATTCGTTTCGTGCCACAAACCGAGCAGTGCAAACATGGACGCGTGTAGAATGGACCACCACAGTTTCTGGGATGCCGCAAATGGACAACCCTCATTCCTTCTTGAGTTGTTGGTTCTTTTCGCCACGTGAGAGAGAAAACATTGCACTTTTGTCATCATGTGACAACGAGGACACCAGCTCGGATCGTACTGCAGGTTTCTCAATGATTACACCTGCTGCTGCGGACGTGCTATCACAACAGGAAATTGTCCTTGAGTTCAAAGAAGAAAACTATCTGATGTGAGCATACTGCCCAAGGCTTCAACTTAACCTGGTCGTGATCAGCTCAGGTTGTAAATAGCTGTCATCAGAGGCAAATTGTCCTAATTGCGCATTGTGCTCTGAGGAAGCATCGGTTGAATCTGGTAATGATCCTCGCTGCTGAAAGAAGCTGCTGCCAACCACTTGCTATTTCTTCACAAATTAATCCAAAAGGGCCCCTGGAAAACATAGCAGCTTTTCCTTCACTTTTTAGCATTCCTGTCCTTTAAATGCAAATAACTTTGGCTGCTCGCGTGTGATGTCTATTGATGAGAAAATTGCTTTCCTTTGTTGTTCCGTTCACTGAAAGAAAGACATGTACTCGTACAACGTTGTACGTTCCCAAGAGTTTCTGGAAGAAACGTCCAGCTGAAACATAAATGCTGTCCAGAAACTCAGTGTGTGTTTGGTGTGCCACCAAAGCTTGGCTACAGATCTACACTTTGGGCACTGCAGCTCGGATGCAAAAAATTCTTTGCAGCCCGAAGTTTTCGGAACTCAACTCTTGAAAGGCAAACGATTTTCCTTTTCCCCTTTTCAGGGTACGTTGGGTGTGTGAAATGTCAGGCCAAGTTTGATTATGGGCAAGACAGCCATCATACTCTGGCTGTCATCTTGGAAAAAGGCTGCAAACACATTTTGGCCCACAAGTATTGTGTTTACACTTGAAATTCCTCCAAAGGTGCATGGGTTGGGAAACTCAAGGCCAAACACATATCTCATAGTTTTTCGCACCAAGTGTACCACTGGAACCAAGAACACGGATGCCAAAGTCGGGTTTAATTTGCAGCCCTTGGAAGATATTTGGGATGGTGTACCAAAAAATAAGGGGAAAGAAGGGCACACAAGAAATGTTTGTGCCAATTTTGAAGTTGACAGGACAATTCCTGTCTGCATGTTGGCCTCCGACAATATTTCATCTCATGCCCCCGGTCAGACTGAGTATGTGACCAGGGGGCTTCCATGAGGAACTTCTCAAGGGACCCTGTGAGAGGTCCCCCCAATCAACACAGTCAGCCTTGAGCTGAGAAGATGCTGCCCTGCTTGCAATGCTGCTTGCGCTTGCAACACTGCCATTCGGGTTGTTCCGTTGGGCCAAATGTTTGTGTTGCGTTTTGTGCAGAAACACGTTTGTTTCACAAAATGCTTTCTGACATTCTTTGCAGCCGGTGGTCAGGTGTACGACACCAAGAACAACCACCTGGACCACACCATGTACAAACCCAGCTTCAAGCCAACGCAGAGGAACGTCACAGTAGGACCAGGAGACAGAGCCGTCCTCAGATGTAGAGTAGAAAACCTGGGAACAAAGACGGTAAGTTCTCTTTTCTCTTCTGCAATCGCATGCATCCTGCACCATCAAAGCGCCTTGGATTTTCCGAAGGAACACAGTACATTGATGTGAGATCCGTTGAAAACCTGGCTCCACACCTCGCAGTGTTGCCGAACAAAAATGCAGAAATGTTTTTCAGAGGAATGCAGACAAAAATGAAACGAGGTCCACGAACTCAGGAGCACAAACATCGGCAACTACAGGCCCAAAATGAGATTTCTTGAACCGCAGAGACTTATTTTTCAGTTGCATTTTCCTGGTAAATTCGCACTTCCAACGGCTCAACTTTAGTAGACATCACACTCCCTGCTTTGTTCCTGTTTGAACTGAGCACTGACTGAACTGTTCGCGCTCTCGAGCGCGGCTGGGCTGAAGCCTTGAAAATAGGTCAGCTGTGAGGATCTTTTTCAGGTCAGAAGTTAAAAGGATTTGATGCCCTGTCTTGGATGGATCACTTGGTGCTCAATTTTGTTTGATTAAAGACCAAAACTGGGGGTGAGGATAAATTCAGTGCAGCTCAGGGCGCTTCTCTCTCCATTCTCTCTTCACGAAGCTGCCGTCGCGCAGCATCTGTGTCAGCGGCAGGTTCCCTTCTCGAGAATGAAGGTTTTGTTTACTACTCAATTACCTCGCTCTGCACGGAGCGTACCGAAAAGAGATTAAATCCCGAATGTTCCTAATGAAAAGTTTCGTGTCGCTTGCCATGCTGCTTGATTTATCAGTCCTGTACGAGGTCCATCTCAAAAGTATCCGTTATGGGGATCAAATGAACTGAAAATCATCTTCAAAATTCCTGGAAACAATTGTTGTGGTAGAGCTACTTTCCTCCTACAATATGCAGTTGCAAAACTTTCTTTTGTCATAATATAAATTGCCAAAGAATTTTTGACAAATTGTACCTTCTATCAAGCTCTGACTATTTTACCAGTATAAATTTCAAAAATTACCCCAAAATAAGGTTCTTTTGGACAAAGTATGGCTTGACACAAAAAGCAGACTCTTCCCCTTGACTTTATTCTTGGCCAACCTTCAAAATATTCACAAAAGAAACCCAACTGCTTTCCTAATTTTGTAAAGAAGTTTCCAATTGTACCTTTATGAAAGAATCTCTGGTATAGAAAAGGACAAAATAAAGGTAGTCCATTTCATACAACTTGTTTTTGGGCAGCAGAACTCAACTTTTAAACCATTTAACGGATACTTATGAGATGGACCTCGTACATCTTGGGTGGAAGGCAGTCATTAGCAGTGCTTTGCTGACTTTCCATGTTTTTTCCTTGATCACTCCGGAGGAATTCTCGTGTCTTGCAGCATTCCCATTCCTCGCATCTGACACATCAATCTCCATCATTAGCCCTCACTCCCAACACATGCTATGTCACATTGTGCAGCACACAAACAATCTGGCTGCACAAATACACGAATCAATCACAGGTTCACACTGAAGCTCAAGCCTGCCATTCCGGATACGCCAGGTCTCCTGACAAGGAAAGAACCCTGTCAAGAAACAGACTCAATTCACACTTGTTCTGACGTTTTGGAATGAGGAATGTGAGACTGCAATTCTCACAATCTTCATCCCTGACTTGCTGTGTCCCGTAGATCCCACAAAAAGCTCTCGCTGAACTGTATTCAATTCCATGATTACATTCCCCATCGGGATTTCAACATTTGATCCACTTCGACCAACAAAGTAATACGTTTCCGACAAATATCCCCGGAGTCAATTGCACAGACACCAGGCATCAATGGGCCGACTGCGCGTGGACCAAATCTGGCAGAGCATGAACCTGATTGCGTGGAAGTTCAAAGTCTGTCGTTCAACTGAGCAGCAGAATTAAGCCTTCCAGCGTTATCAATCTGCGCGTGGTATCAGGAATCCACTTATTTCGCTCTGCCAGATCAACCTGGAACCCGAGCTTCTCGCCTGACACAACATAACTGGCAGTTGCTAATTTAATTCTGCCTTGGGCAGAAGGAAGAGGGAATACACAGTCATAAAGGCGATCGTAGTTGGTGGGGTCAGTGCCAACTTTCGGCCATTTGGTAAACAGAAACAAGTGATTGATTGGTTTTGTATTGATCTGGAACCGAAATGGGAAGATAGATAGCATCCCCGAGGAGCACTCGAAAACAAGCTTGAGCATCCATCCAGGCTGTGCGCGTTTGGCGAGCGATTTCACGAGCTGCCTGATCAGTACATGCACATACAGGTCGTTTGTTGGTGTTGGATGCACGAACAACGTTCAGCAAAACAGCTGATCAATTCCGCACCACAGCTCCTGTTCCTGCGGGGCAACAACGTGTCGCAATCGCTTTCTGCGCCTCAAGAGTGTCTCGTGGGTTCTGTGAGGAGAACTGATCGCCAGTGTCATTAGAAAGACGCCACTTACATCCGACGGGCTCCCAGGCTGGGTACGAGGGAGTTTTCCAATGAAACGGTTTCTTTCCCATAAGTAAACTCTTGCAACGGAGAATGCTGACATTTGACCACATCTTCACTGCCTCAAATGTGATCCTCGTGACCATCAGATGATCTATCTGTGCCAATCCCAAGACCCAATCAGAAGGTTCACAAATATAGTCTCCTTTTTCTTAGCG
>JAAUXT010036725.1_pt1 | contig 33885 bp, 35 predicted proteins | sample 7278171 | NCBI WGS metagenome assembly JAAUXT01 (sample SAMN14350112, study PRJNA611818) | marine sediment metagenome | isolation source: surface marine sediment (1.8m) | place: French Polynesia: Moorea | collected 2018-08
ACACATGAAGATCATAACCATGGCTGTGAGAAACTCTCATTGGATTTTTCTCAAAAGTATTGCTATGAGTACACAAGCCGAGGAATCAATACTTATGAAAACCGCCTCGTATTTCTGTCCATACCTCCAAGCCGTCACCGATAAAGGTGACATGCACTGAGTCGGCTCGATGCCACACCCTCCTTGACTATCATTACATAATGAAGCAGAATAGATTCAGCGGAAGTCTTGCATACAAGTCTTTTGTCCTTCACAAGAGAAAGTCTGCGTTTGTTTTCCACGCTCCGACTGCTGAAGTAACGGCGCGTGTAAAATTGGCCGCCCGGATTCGCGGAGACATTCTGCAGTTTCTTTTCTTTGTAAACGCAGCTGCCCTCATATCTGTGATGACACCGCTAGCTTCTCTCCTAATTTTGGAACAGTGTCGCACACACATTCACACACACACGCACAGTCTCGCGCGCGCAGACAGACAGACAGACAGACAGACACACACACACACACACAAACACACACACACACACACACACACACACACACACACACACACACATTGTCTTGCAATTGTGGAGTGAGCTCCCCTGCAGACACGAATATTTTTGTGCGTGGTGTTGTGTTTGCTACAGAAAAGGTGATTTTGTCGTTTCTTTTGCAGTCGAGGTTTGAATCCGCCACATCGAGTGAAGTCCATATCAATGACGAGTTTCACTCCGGAGGAGATGGAGTTCCTGAAGAGCCGAGGCAACGACGTGAGTGATGCAGTGTTTCATGTCATTTTCTGTCGTGTCATTGTTGTGTCTTGTGCTCAAAGCGAATGTGGAAGCGTGGCACGCGAAACCCAAAATATTCGTGGAAACACCACAAATCCACGTTTGCGGCAAACGAAAAAGGAACGATGGCTTGAAAGCCCCCGGAATTCGCGCATTGTGTGACGTGTCGCAAGAGTTGCAAATATTGTTTTCTTTCTGTTTGCAGTTTTGTCGTCAGGTGTGGCTGGGCTTGTACGACACTCGGTCTCGGATGGAACCAGATTCGAAAGACGAAAACAAAATCAGAGACTTTATGACGCAAAAATACGAGAAGAAGCGGTAGGCGTGCGAAACCGTTATTTTCACTTCTGACACGTTCTTGTGCCTGAATGCGCGTCCAACCATTCCGCAACCTTTGCAGTTGGTACGTGGCGCCGACGGAATCAATGTACGAGGAGGCGCGCAAACAGAACACTCCAGCGGGAATCTCCGACCCCAAGAACAGCCGGTCTGCTATCAACAGTCGAAGTCGGCTGCCCATCACACAAATCAAACCGGTGAGTGCTGCAAGAACATCCAGACTGGAGAGGAAACCGGAATCAGTGTGCTGATTTGGTGTGCGTGGCATTGTGCGTCGAAATGTTCTTTTGTGAAAGAGCAGCAAAGCAAATTGCGATCTGATCTATCTATGATCGTGTGAACCCTCCGTGAAATGTTCAACAGAAAGCTTGATGTGTCAAGTCAAAGACGTGGTGTGTTGGTCAAAGATGTGGTGAGCATGACTCGATTCACGTCTTGTATCGGCAGCGGCCTCTGCCGAACCCGTTCAGGTTTGTGGGGCAGAGACCCAAGTCTCTGTGCAGCGCCATCAGGTCTCCACCGGAAGTGAACTGGGCGCTCATGTCGCTGCTTCCGCTCCAGTCGCAGGTCTTCATCGGTTCACTGTTCCAAACTTGTTCCAGACTAGTTCTCGTTTGTTCGTGGTTTCGTCAGTGTTGCCAAATTCCCCCCAACGCCACAAAAAAACCACACACACACCTTTTTCTCGTCAATCCTCGGACTGAAGAGCCACTGGTCTGCCGAGAGAGTGTCTGTGTACAGGATTTTACGGGGAGTTTTGATCCAGATTGTTTTGATGTAGAGCAGAAAGAATTTGCACGATTGACCCTCCACTTCCGACCATTTTCTCGAGGAGGGCGCTGACATGTGTGCTTTCTTTTTGTCAGCCCGCCGCAGGAGAGCAGAAGGCGGTCACGGTGGCGCCGCCGACGAACGCGCCCAACGCCACGCCCCTGCAGAAACTCGCACAACAGTCACACAACGCTCAAAACGCGACACGAGGTAAGCAGAGTGAGGTCATGCATTCAGACTGAGAAAACTGCGTTTGCGGAAACACACACTGGTTTGTGCTTTCCTTTGGAAAATGCTTTCATGTCACGGTTTCATGCGAACCTGTTCATCAGGAAAGGCAAAGCTCTCCTGTTGCCTCAATCCTTGCCCTCCTCCCCTGTGGGGTGGACCGCGGGCGCCCAACTGTTGCTCCCCACGAGGAGAGGTTCCCTTCCTGTGCCTCCATCGTCGATGAGCTGCGCTCCGCGGTGACGTAGTCTGCCTGAAACTGCCGTGTGGGGAGACGTGATACTCACCCTGTGTAAAATCGCAGTGCTTGTGTCAAGAGCTGTACTTGCGAGACCCACAGAGATCGCGCATTTTCATGTTGTGATCTCGATCCTTTTGCCTTGGAACAAGCTTGGCTATTGTGCTGCAATTATCAGAGGGTGACGAGCTGTTCGGCGCCTCGGAGGAAACGGCCAACAGCGTCGAGGTGACACCAGGAAATCCGTTCCAAGCTTTCAGCGACACAGGCTCCGCGCATATCACACCGGATCCAGCAGCTGCCGAGACTGCCGAAGCAAACCCGGCGCCTGATCTTGGTGGAGGAGACATGTTTGGTCACAGCGATGTGACTGGCCCGGCGCCCAGCACAGAAGATATGTTTGGCCTGACGACAAAACCTGAGCTGACTGGTCCCAGCAACGAAGACTTCTTGACATCTGCTCCGCCCAAGCCGAAGAACGAAGAGATTTTCGCGCCAACCAACGCCACAGCCGATCCTGGCACCGCAGATATTTTCGGAACAAATGTGTCCACTGCTGTCACCGCTGAATTGGGAAATGTGGAACCCAAGGCAGAGACGTCCGCGGACCCACTGCAGAGCTTAGGGAGAGAGATGCTGGCGGGTATGAGCGCACGAACGTAGCCAAAGGAAACAGCGAAATTTGCAACAGGCAATGAAGAAATGATCACGATAAACTGCGTCGTCTGTGCACGGCTGGCTTGATTCCACGAACACACCCATGAGGATGATTTTATTGCTGCAGTTTCACGCACTGGGATTTTCGCGATTGTAAGATAAGCATTTTGTGCAGGACTTTCAACACGCCCAAGAACACAAATCGTCACTGAGTGTGTGGATAGTTTTAGTGAAGTGTTCTGACCTTGCACTTCAACAAGACAACTACGTTGTTAAAAATCGCGCATCTCTGGCCATTTTCTCGAAATGAATTTTGATCTTCTTTTTTCGTTGCCAGCCGTACTGTGGATGTGTGAAAATCTGACGGAACGTGCTGTGCCGCAATGTCTCGATCAGAATTGTACCCATCAAGAAGAGGACCCGTTTCTCCGCCTCAAGCTCACAGTCTCTGTGTTGTGTAATTTCAGCTGTGCCTGGAGGAACGAATCAAGCGAAGCCGAAGGGCGGTTTAGATCTGCTGGGAGATCTGGGAGGGGATCCTTTCGCTAGTCCAACGTCCAACACTGCAGCAGGTGAGCAGCTCGGTGGAATGACTCTCTTTCTCCGCGACATGAACACTCAGCGTCATGTCACGAATTTTCAGTCCCTTGGTCTTTTGGTGGAGGTGCACAAGAGTCCATGTTGTGTTGAAATCCTGGTGACGGTTCACTTTGTCGTCTTCAGCACCGGGAGGCGGCTTCGCAGACTTCTCAAGTTTCGGAGGAGGAGGCGGAGGAGCGCAACCGCAGCAAAATGCAGCCTTCCCTCAGTCACAATCAGGTTAGTATTTTTTGGGAATGTATGTGCATGTTTGACCCCGTCTTCCAAAAATTCACCCAGAAAACCACCAATGTGTCTTTCGGTGAATACATTTTCAGTTGGCGTTTCACTCGCAAAGACACATTTTGGAACCTCATCTGTTCGAGCCAACACACCATAAAACCCACCCCGCGTGGTGTAAGTTGCATGTGCGTGTGCGTGTTGCAGGTGGTTTTCTGCCGCCGGGCGCGCAGGCGCCGCCTGCTTCGTCGTCCGCCGCACCCGCCGCCACCAGCAGCGCCGCCTCGTTCAACGCCTTCAGCTCGACGCCCGACGCCCAGTCCACCGCTTCCATTTCCATGTCCAACCAAGGTTACAAGTCGCGCATCTACGCCTCTGACTGCTCAATACTTGGTTCTGAAGTTATTGTTCTTTCGTGATGCCCTTGTACTTCAAACTCATTAAATTTTGTGTGATACTCAGAATTTTAGTGTGCCCGTTTCAAGACCACAAACGTCACCTGAATTGGGGGCTTGTGCTCAGCACTTTTCTCAGTGGTTTCCGTGTGCGTTGCATTGGTCGCCTTCATTGCCTTGTTTTACTTGCAGATAAGTACGCTGCTCTTGCCGACCTTGACAACATGTTCGGAGGGGGCGCTGCCGTCAGTTGGGACGGATCGGGCGGTGGCAGCGGCGGTGCTGGTGGCGGAGGCGGAGGTCAGTCGTCCTCGGTTTCTCGGTCGAAATTTCTCAGCTTTGTGGAAGCTGTTTGACAACACCAGAGTCCGTTGTCCGTCATTCACTGTTCACTGAACACACAAACTTGTTTGGCTCGGCAGGTGGAGGTCTGCAGCAGTCCGCTTCCTCCGGCAACATTTGGAGCAGCTCGAGCCAGGGTCAGGGCGGCGCACCCAGCACGGGCCTTCCCAACAGCACGTCCATGCCCAACGCGGGTTTCGCGTCCACAGGTGCGTCTTGGGAATCATGTTTGAACGAGGAGTGGGATTCACCTTGAGTGGGGCAAATTTACATTTTGAGATTGTGGTGTCAAATGTTGCTGTTGTGCAGAAACAGACAACGAACTGCCTCGCACCATTGCTGAACCAACTCAGATGTATCGCGACTCAAAATTTCAGCGGGAGGGAATCCGTTCGGAGTGCAGAGCTCAGCGGCTCCGGTGGCGTCGGTGGGCAACCCGTTCATGGCTCCGGCCGGCAGCATCGGCGGCTTCGCTCAGTTCAACCAGCAGCCCGCCGCTACAGTGTCCACGGCGAGCGTCGCTCCCCAGCACCCACAACAACACGCCCCCCACGCACAGGGACAATTTGGAATGCAAAACGGAGGATTTGGTGTGGGCGCCCCTGCTCAGGCGCAGCCGCAACCTCAGCAAGGAGGCTGGGGCGCTTTTGGTGCTGTTCCTCCGGCGGGCGCACCCCCGGCGTACCCCGGCACGGCAGGCGGAATCCCACTGTCACAAGCCCAGGGACTTGGGTACGGGGTTGCGGGCATGCCAGGCGGCACCCCGCCGCAGCAGCAGTTCGGGGCGAAAGCGCAGATGGGAGGTTTCCCCGCCCCTCAGCAGCAGCAAGGGTTCGGAGCCTGGCCCGCCGCGCAACCACAGGCGAATGTTGGAAACCCGTTCATGGTGAGTCGCCATTCAGTTTTTTCTTCGCTTGAAATGTTTGCGTAATTTTGACAAGAAGAAGAGAAGCTGTTCAAACAACCGCTGTCTCTGGTTCGTTCGGCTCTGATTTCAAACATGTTTGTCTCGTCTCAGCAACTTTGAGATCAGGTGGGTGCCAAAGATCCACTCAAGCACGTCTACTGAACAACTGCTAGCACACTGCACAAGATTAGCTTTGGCTCATCGTACGCGAAGAAGCTTTCGCTTGGTCATCACGAAAAGTTTTCCCCATCATCCAAAGATGTGGACAGTGGATCAAAGTCAATGTCCAGACGTACACAAGTGTTCGCACCCTTCCCCTCTATTGGTGCACCACTCTCTGGATCTGGAATCAAGTTGACAACAGACCAACAATCCAAGTTGGGGGTAACTGATGCTTGTTGATTGGGCCTGCTCACCTGACACTACGGCGGGCTTACACGGTCAAAAACAATCATGGGTTCGGTGAAGGATCACAAGCACGGATGAGGAGCACGAATGATACCCACAACGCAGCAGGTAACGAACTGCAGATCTGCACGTTGGAACAATTGATTGTCAGGAATTCCTGAGTCTCGCGGGTTGTTGCACAAGGTGGTTGCTCAACGAGTGATTCTGCTTGTGGCCATCTGAGATCAGACGGGAGAGCCACAGCACTTTGTATGGTTGAGTGGGTCATTTACGTACTCGAACCGAGTTGGCATCTTGGCGAGTGGACAGAAGTCAGTTTTTCCGGATTCTGTGGACAGATACTCTACGGTTTGTAAGAATGAGTTGGTTGGTGTGTTTGTGTGTCTGAAGAAAAGCTGGTTGTGGGACAACCAGGGGACAGCCCAGTGTTTTGTTGGGTTGACACATTGTCCCACAACCAGCTTTTTCACACACGAGGATTGGTAGCCGTGCGTCTTTTGCAGTCTGCCGATGCAGGCGCCGTTCAGTACGTGGACACCAGGGATAAGTCTTGCGTCGCTTGTTGACCTGACACGTGGCGTTTGTGTTGCAGACGGCGGCGGGAGGACCAGGGGCAGGTCAGGGCATTCCACCGCGCAGCGCCAGCTCCACCAACCCGTTCTTGTAGTACCGGCAGCAGTCACGCACGCACACACGCATTCACACACACACACACACACACACACACACACACACACACATCACTCTCCGAACGCAGGCGCATCGTGGCACCAACAGCCATTCACGCACCAAGTTCACTCTTCTCACTGCGATCGTGAGCTTTTCGAGTCTGAAGTCGGTCAGAGCAGAGAAGGATCATCGCTGAGGTGGAGGGAGCAATTTGGTTTGGTGCCAGCGGAACTAGGGAGTCGGCCTCTCGGACTCCTGAAATTGTTCAACTTTCCACCAACATAAGGCTGAGTCCCTCCAACACCACTCTGGACCCAATTGAGAGTTGAAACGTTAGGTCCAGGCTGATTTTTGGCTCAAAGTCTGTGAGGTGGCGAGGACGGGACTTCCTTGTGGTTTCGTTGGTCTGAGGAGTTGATGCAAGGACCAGCAAGCGGTGATTGGCTGACTGCAGACGCGGGTGTGATCCACTGTTCGACCGACTGAGACACGAGACACAATTCTCAAGCACAACTTCTCGAGCTTTGTCATCACAAACAATACTGTCTCCAGATGCAGCACACGGTCAATCTTTGAACATGCTTCAAACCACAGCCAGTTCCAGGCCTTCCAGTGATGTACATACTGTGTGTTGTCATCGACAACTCGACTTGATGTTGTCCAGTCAGAGTCGTCCAATGTCGTTCTGCTCTCTGGAAACGAATGGGCTCGTCTCCCAAATTGCTATAGTGGTGTTCCGAACAGTGAAGTGTCGCTTGTGTTGGTGTGGGTGGGTACACGTCCTGTTGCTGTTTGTGTTGATGTTCTGCATGGAAAACTCGGAAACTCTTGATATTTTTCGGCCGGAAGAAAAGCAACGAAAAAGTAACATTTCGAGAAAAGTTTTAGGACAAAATTGAAGAACAAAAAGAGATCAAAACAGAAATTCTTGAAGAACAACAAGATTTCTTGCGATTTTGAAAAAAGCCTTTCATTTCGACTGCCTGGAAAAGGGAGGCTGGAAATTGCAAGACAGCAATTTGTGGGAAGCAGATCAATCGGCAAAGTGCGAGAACACTGTCTTGAACGAGTCCATCCCATTTGAACAATTTTGAACTGCTTTGTGATTTTTGGTGCATGCACGGAAAGGGTGACGGATTTGGGGGAAAGTTTATGGAAACTGACGGTTGGAATTGTGTGTTGAATTTCACGTTGTAGTCGGTCAGCTTCCATCCAACAAGTCACTGAACCCAAACCTTGTTTGTGTATTTTCGCTCTCGTGGAAAACATGTTGAATGGCTGTCGTTTGGTTGGCAACATTCGAAAGAACTGTGCGACGCACACGCGGTTATTCAAACGAAAGTGGAGGTTCTTCCAAACTCAGATTGTAGGATTGTGCATGACGATCTCGAATTGGTTCTTCTTGGCTCAAATTTTGACCCTTTTTGCCTGTTTGTGACCGAGTCCGATGAGGATCTTGAAGCGGTTTGAGTTTCAGTTGACCAGCTTGTGTGTAACTTTTCCTGCGTTTTGTTTTCGAAACGGCATCTCATTGTTTGTGCGGTTCCTGCGAACAATTCATCGAAATTGAAGTGAGGTGACGTGAAAGTGCGATGAAAATGCAGCAAGCCTGCTGTAAAGTTTCCACTTATAACATTCCCCGCCCCCGGTATGTGGTCCTCACAGTCTGTTATGGTTACTCAGCTTTGCATTTGAAAACGAATCTTAAAACGTGAGCACTTTGTCTTCGTGGATAATTTCCTTCTCAGAAGTTGTTTCAAGTTGAGCTGTTCGTTTCTGTCGGTTCACTTTGACCAAATCTTGCATTCATCTTCAGGGAGGAAATTTTCGCACGCGGGTGATGTGCGCTGTGCTCATCTGTGATTCCGTAGCGGGCGCACCAAACGCGTACTTAGTTTTCCTTCGGAAATTGGCAAAGTTGAGTTGCAGCTTGTTGAGAATAATTCGTGATTTTTGACACGTTTTGTTTCAATGATTCAGAAAAGCAAATATTGTAAACGAATTGAACGTAATTGTGTGGCTCACTTTGTTCGACATATCAAACGTAGTCCCACTGTGTATTTTGTCGTTCTGTATTCTGTGATCTTGCTGCGGTTACCGTATGTGTGTCGTTTGCTGACGTTTAGTGCCAGACGTTCAACGATGACCAAATAAGCTTTGCACGCGCGATTTCAAAAGTTTGGGAAACGAGCCACATTGCCCAAGGTTCTCGACTTTGATGTCTTCGTTCCAGCTGTTCCTCCGTTTCACTGTCGGTAAAAAAAAAAACACGCGATTTTGTGGCATGTGCCCCGTTTGCCTTTTCAGAGTCTCTTTGAATGCACTCTGAATTTTGCCGAGCAATGTTGGGAGCAGCTCGCTGCAAAATCGGTACTTTTGAGTCTGCAGTGGATTGGAAAAAAGTTGTACAGTAGATTTATTTTTGACAAACTTCGTGTTGATTCGTCCACGTGCGCAATAAATTTTGGAAAACCATGGGCGGTTTGTGGCCTTCAGAGACGCAGAAAAGCTAGTTTTGTTAAAAATTTGTGAGTTTCTCTTCGAATATTGTGTGACAGATTGCTCACTTGTGAATTCGAAGAATTGCACTGGATGTCCAAAAAAGTTGAACAAATACGAGGAACGAATGAAAGTTTCAACGCGTAGTCTATGCGCAACCTCTCCAAAACAAGTTTGCACAATCTCCCCGCAAAAACTCAGCGTGTAGAGTGTACAGAGTTGTACAAATCAAGACGAATTGGCCGTGTACATTCGCAGTTTCGGAACATTCAATAAACCGATTCCTGAAAGTTACGCTGTTTTCTCCTGTTTTGTCTCAAGGTATTTATGCTCAGCTCCTTTACCAGAGTGAAAAATGGCGGAATCTGTGGACTGTTTTGACGCAGTTTTCAAGCGTGCGATCGCTTTGGCGGCGATGCACCTTCACGCAGTCAGGTGGTGGTGTCAAGTGTGTGTGTGTGCAGACATGGCAGGTCCAGGTGTAGAACCCACCTCCCGCCACGGTGCCTTGTCCTACCCAAGGTCTACTGGGCAGGTCTGCAAATGAGAAGTAGGCCAGGGTTGGTCCTGCCCACCCACCTGGCAGGGTGGCTGTGCGCATTGGTGGCGATCGCGCCAGTTCTGGTCTCCGAAGTTTGAGCTGCGGCTGTGAAAGGTTACAGGCACGCGACTTGCTGATGCAATCACCGGTTTCATGTGGTGACCGCAACACTGGTGCGTGCGTGAGTAAGTGTGTGCAGGTCAAACAGTCTGTCTCTCAAGCAGAGAGGATAACTTCCGGTCCAACCGTTGTTTTCCGAACTCATCACTCAATGTTTGCGCGTTCTGCGAACATGCACTCTTGAATGCTCCGGTTTCTGAATGAAGACTCAAACACAGAATTGATTTGCTGTTAGAGAAATCTATTGCTACTTTTGCCAAGTGTCAAACAACAACAGAATGAGATCAACATCCATCTCGAGAACATTTCGCAGCAATATCAAAAAGAAGTTACTTTTTCCGGTATCTGAGAGACAGGCGCATCTTTTTGACTTTGTGGTCGACATGCTTCTGATTGAGTTGAGTAAGGAAGTGACAAATTGGAGGACATTTCCCTGATGCATCAGCGACTGGGCAGCGACCATTGTGAAGTGGAACACGAGAGTTTTCGATGACATGCTCGACAGATTCTGGTTTCTTGGGTATGGGCAACTTGTCAATGTCAAACTCTGATGAGGTGTCTGAGAGGACAACAACGTCAGGGTCACTGGGTGCAGCATTTCTGGAATCAATCAGGAGATGTCTGTCCGGCTGAGACAGGGTGTTATCATGTTCTGGGCGCACAATTGTTGACGATGCCTTCTTCAACAGCCCATCACTCGTGTGCTTGTAGGCGCGCACGGAGTCACTTTTGTGACCAGTGATCTCTTTAATGACCTGTTCATTGACACCGCCGTTGTACATTTGAGTTGCAGCTGTTGCACGGAGGGAGTGATTTGTAAAGTGGCCCACAAGACCAGCCTCTTTGGCAAGTGTGCCGACGATTTTCTTCAGGCTATTCACCCCTACAGGTTTGTCTGCGTACCACGTTTTCCCAGTCAGTTTCTTGTTGCTCAATGGATACTTGTACAATGCTTCGGAGCGACTGTCGACAGGGAGTAGACTGGTGTACTTGAGAAAGAGCCTGACAATGTCTCTGGTTGGGTCAGGGTTCCCCCAAATTTTGACAACTTTCCTTTCTGCTCTCTTGCCTTGGAGGCCACCTTGGTTTGTTTTCTTTTGCTCATCCTCGACATATTGCAAGTACCTTGCACCTGTTGCGCTGTCTGCGCAGACAGTGAACTGACAGTCATGTCCGGGACATTGCAAATTTCTGTGTTCTTGTCCACCCCGCAAGGCGCAACTTAGACCAAGTAAATACATGACAGTATTCCAGAGCTTCTCAGGCGAGTCCTCACCAAGAGTACCATTCAACCATATCTTTTCTTCGTCGGCAAAGGAAATAGGGGAAGCAGATTTTCTAACAGAGACTCTGTCTGCTGATCTTTTCTTCATGAGATTGTCGAGTGTGTAGCGCACTCTCGTGAATTCCGGGTCATCTATGAGTCTCCAAGGCAGACCTTGTTTCTCAAAAAAAAACTGCAGCATCACAACCAAAGAGTAAAGGCCTTTGCCTCCAAACTCGTGGCCGTCACTTCTCTTGACTTCATTCAGGAAAGCTGACAGACTGTAGCAGAAATTGTCTGCACAAAGAGTTTTGGATCTGATGTTGGCAAAGACAATTTCTGTTTCGGGTACAACACTTTCTATTCTCTGCTTCCTCCACTCCTCATACAATGCAACTGCCCAAAGAATTTTCCTCTCTGTACTGGGTACGAATTTTTTGACAGACAACTGACTCACTCAGAACCTCTTTGGAAGAAGGTGGCTTGAAGCACGACATGCTGTCAGTCATCGCCGGCTGTGTCTCCGCAACTTGAATGGCTCGAGCGGTGGCGTCATGACCAGGTCTGAGATGTTTGAAGTCAGTCGTGACATGCTCAGAAGACTCGTCTGAAGATGGGTACGGCACCAAGAGTTGTCAGTCTGGCCTGTCAACATGACAAGGAAACAAAACTTTGAGTCTTCTGCAGTGGACAAATCTGTGCTCACAAACGTCACATGTCATGTCGCATATCAAAGCCATGTCACCTGACACTTACCACCACATGTCCTTGACGTGATATCATGGCTGGCTGCATGGAATGTCCTCTTCTCCCTCGGAATCCGAGTGCAGACTGAAGTTGGGCACGTCTGGGTTGTTGGTAGACAGGAGTTGCTGCTTGTCCGCATCATCAACACTAACGAAGTCTTGTGCACCATCTTGAAGCCCGGTGAATACGACCGGAATTGTAGACTTTTGAGTCAATGTGAAGGGGCCACTGGAATGCAACAAAGTCACCTGAGTGCCGCATTGAAACACATTTCCTTTCTGCGGATAAATTGCACACACAGCGCAAAAGAATCAAACAAACCTGTCAGTGTCGAATAATTCGGTGGTGGTGAGCGTGCGGTCAAGCAAATTTCATTTCCTGTCGAAAAAACCTCCAATTCTTCATCACTCAGTAAACTTATCAATGGAGGCAAATCAGGCAGCTCGTCCTCCATTCCCACCAACAGAAAACTGACCAGAAACACTGCAAACTTGCCAAACATTAGGATTTACAATGAGCACGAATCCAAAGCGACTTCAAACATGGTGCCTGCCGACAAAGTGCCATGACCCACTTCCTACCAATGCTGCTTCTGCTCGAGATGTAGGTTGTCATGCTCCAGAAAACACACGGACACAAGAAGAGATGTTGTGTCAACCAAACATGACCAAAACACAAACTACATTTCGCGTTGAGTTTGGAAAAACATTGGTCAAACTGGAAAACATTTCTTGAACACGTCGGCCTGCATCCATGCTTGATCGCAAAACTGTGCTCTCAATATGGTTTGTTTGGCTTCAAATTTTCGACATCTCGAGCGCTTACGTGCTCTCGACTTCCGTCTCAAATTTGAACCAAAACAAACCATTTCGCGCACAGTTCTGCAATCTCGCACTCCCGCACGCCGATGAGGTCAAGAACCCTTTCTTCCCAGGGAGAATTTCCAGGCGCGCGGCCGCTGGGGGGTCTCTTTCGGGTGCTCAGTGCAATCACCCTCCGTTCTGCCAGACACCCACTCGACAGGCAGGTTCCGAGGTTGGGTCCCAGGGCAAGGTCCTGTGTTGTCTGCGGAGTTAGGTCCAGCATGGGTACTTCTGCCAGGCACGCCCACACATACAGAGACAAGTTAACCTGAGGTTAGGTCCCAGGGCATGGTGTCCAGGAAGCATCTGGTATGGGCACTGCTGCTGGATGCCCCCTCCCTCGCCATGGCCAGGTGAGGTCCTCGGGAAGGGACTGTGTTGTCTACCAGGGTGGGCTGTAGTGCGGCAATGCCAACTGCATGGAAGCGGGCGCTTGCCAGGCGTGGCCTTCTTCTTGGACGGGAAAACTTGTTCACGAAGTTTCGACAGAAATCTGCGATTGCAACCGTGGCGTTGTGTATTTCAACACATCAGTGTGTGCAAGTATGGATTGTGCGAGACAGCTAGGGAAACAAGCACGGACTGAAAAACAGAAAACAGCCAGAGACAGGCAACGCACAAGCTGAACAGTCCAACGACTTTTGTTTCCAGACAGAGTCCACAGTTACAGCTGGACGTTGGAGTTCCTTCCCTTTTCGTGGAGTGAACATGCAGGCGCCACGGGTGACTCGATTTTGGTCGCAAGAGGAAAGCGCTGTAGTTCGTGGGTGGAAAGGCGATCATTCGTATCCCCTCGCCGCCACGGGAACATCCAGCAGCCAAGTCTGTATGTGGAACAACCGATTATGACACAATGGTAGCAGCTCAAAAAGCACGTCCTTGTCTTCACATGCAACGAAGGAACAATATCTCTCCAGTCATTTGATTTCAATCAAACTTCAAAGGGAGGGAATAAGGAATTGACGCTTGATGATGAAAGAATGCTGGATTTGTGTCGGCGCCAAGAAAACATTGCTGCAGAGTGAAGGACACTTTTTGTTCAAAATTTACTTTGAAATTAACTTTCTGTCAAACACACCACCCGCAGGTAGAACTAATTGAGACATCCGCGGTGCTCGTGTCTGCGCTGACAAGTGTTCTTGTTTCAGTATTTCTATTAGTTGAATTCTTCGATGATAGCACATTTCCCGCGACAAATTGTCATTGGGAATTATACACTTTGAACAATTTTTTTTGCACAGGGGCAAACAAATGCAATTCGTGTCAGAGCATCAAGGTCCTCCTCCAGTTTGACAACAACCTGGAATGCTTGGCTCCAAACCTGTGATTCTAAGAATGGGGTCAGCTGAGGGAAACACTACATGCGTAAAAGAAGAATTTTCCGTGTATTTTCTCGATTGGTCTTACCTGAGAGCTCGGCATGTGCTTGAACAATTGCTGCGTGGTCAATCCATGTTGTCGTGCTTTGTAAAGCATTCTGTTGAGGTGTGCATCTGTTAGAACTTGATGCTCTCTCTCCCCTCTGTTGGGAAATTGGCGCCCAGCGGACCTCTTTCCAAGATCAAAGTTTTCGATGATTGGGTTATCAGCTTGACCTTGGATTAATTTCCGCAGACGTGACAGGTTCTTCCTCGGATTTTTCCCGACCAAGTGTTTGTGCAACATAATGTCTTCTGGGTAACCAGGCAACAGGTTGACGTGACCAACTGTCTTCACCATGGGCGTGACGGACTGTAACCACAGCAACGAGTTCATGTCCGAGAACACTCTCCTCACGTTCTTCGCTTTGTTCCTGACGTATCCCTGTTGTTCACCTTGGAGCCACGGCCCGGCGTACACTTTACGCTGCCACGGGTTGAGGATCATGAAGCCTGTTGTGGGAATGACGACACACACCCATATCAAAGTGCGCAGAGACATGTCGAATCTGGAAGGAGAAGCCGAGCAATGACACGAGAGAAAACTGCAATCTATGAACACAGAAAAACGAGGCACCGCTGTGGCGATGGCGTGAGACAGGGCGAATTTGTGGGTTTGTACGACGCATTCATAGAACCCGACAAGCAAAAATGAGAAACTTTTGCTTGCAGTTTCCGTCTGAACCAAGAACCCTGGAGCGGGTCTGTCCCCCCCCCCCCCGCCACAGACCGCCACAAGAGGCAAGTACTGGCAATAGCGGTTACTCACGGTTTCATTCAGATAAAACTGCGCAATCAGAGTTGAACCACGGGATCAGGTACTACAGGGACCATCGGCCCACTCTCAATTTCGTTCTGTCTGAAACAATATTTTCACGAAGACTGAAGAGTACACAACAGTCTCTACAGCAGTCATCTTGTGCAATCATCACGCCACGTACATCGCCGTTCTCGATCGACGAAAACAAAATTGTTTGATGCTCACGAAATGCAAGAAATCATGTCGATTACCTCACATCTTTGCATGAAAACGTATCCGTCCTGACAATCAAATCAAGTCTCCTGCGTTTCGTGGCACATTTTGAACTCCAATCCAAATCAAAACTTACTTTTTACTGCGAATTGAATCCACAAGAATCGGTTGCGAACAAACATGGCAGTACAAAATCACTTACGTACTTCACGTGGTGGTTGAGACGGGTGCACGTTTCTGCGGCTGCATAAAGTCCATCCTTCTGTGCGGAAAAACGCTTCAGCAGCTCTGGATGTCATTGTCCAATCGCAACCCGACCGCTCGTTACTTTCTAATTGTTCTGGGATGAATTTGACAGCGCTCGTGACAATACGTTGAGTCAATAAACAGGAAATCCTTGCTCACGTTTGCATGCACGATTGGTGTTGCTGAAAGACCTCTGAAGGAACAATTGTGTGAACTGGAACCACGTGCCAAAGCAGCTAACTTTTGTCGCGCGCGGCTTTTGCCCTGGTCCGGCCGGGAAGACGCGGTATCAGTAGGAAATGGGTGTTCCACTCACGGTGGAGGGCGTCTCACCTGTGTTGGGCGTCTGCCTCTGGACCATGGTGGTGAAGCTGTGTTATCGAGAAAAGGTGTTCAGCCTCTGTTGGGACATTGGACCAGTGGGGAGGGTGATGTTTTTCCTGAAGTGCACGGACATGATTATTTTGCCTGTTGCTTCACATCCAACTTGTCTCTGAAGTTGACAAGGTTCCTGCACTGTCTTCTTGTGACATTTGTGGGCAATGCAACCAAAACTCATGTCTGCCCTTCCACACCGAAGCGGAGTCAAAATCAAGTTGTTGCAATTCAGTGATTGAGAAATCTCAGCAGCTGATGACGGTTGAGTCTGTAGTCTCCAGTCTCGCAGTATCTGTGTGGTTGCAAATCTACCGCGATGTCGCGTCCTTCCTGTCAGAGTCGTATTGAATCTTCTCTGCGACATTTGCACATTAAGTCATTTGGTCTGCATGCAAGGAACGTTGACAGAAATAGCGGTGTTAATGGTTTGTGTATCTCCTACCTGTCATCCGTTTTTCATTGAATGTTCCGGGATGTACAGAAGAGAAAACCATTCGTGCGGAGTGAGAGTCTACAGCGCACACACCCTTCCCATGCGGTGTACGAGTATGTCGGCCAATCTGCGAGTGCGAAAATTTTCTCATGACGGTAGCCTGACAGTGGTGGACCCCACCAAGGACTTCACTGGCGGACCAACAAAAGTTTGGTTCAAGCCACAACGAAATGAGTCTTGTTTCAAATATCGAAAAGATCCCAGCACCAATTTATCGTCTTCCGTGCCAAACAAATGTATCTCCACAATTTCCTGTGTTATCATGGTCCTGACAGTTTGTTGCCTGAAATACCAAATTCTCCAAAGTATATCGCCTTTTGTTGTGTTCGGAAGAATGCAGCAGTGACCAAAAAAGAAGCATGAAACTGGTTCTCGGGACCATGAACCAGGTGGTTGTGGTAAGAACGGAGGAGGACCTACAGTCTGCCAAAGATGTCATCGAAACAGTGATGACCAACCTAATGCGTGCACCTTGCCGTCACTCTGCGCAGAGTTGTTACTTGTTGGTGCAGGTGTGTTTGTGTTGCAAGAACACGTGTAATTAAAATCTACGAGCAACAAACAATGAGTGTTGAAAGGGCAAGTGCAGGGAAATCTTCTTTGTTTCCTGTTGCCTTTGTTTCTGAGAGGCAAGTCCCTCAAAGTTTACTTCAGAACGAAAAAAAAAGAATCAACTTCGTGCCGATGATGGGGACTGCCGTGACTCATTCAACGTTTGTCCATGTGCTCGTACCAGTGGAAAGAAACGAAAACTGTGGATGAGACACGTGAACACGTGAGCTTCACCCACGTTGCAAGACGAGCAGACAAGCACAATCAACCGGACGTACACGTGACATGATACTGCGGTACTTGACCAAAGTTTTTCCATGGTAATTTTTCAGGGGATCGTATTTTAAGCGCATGTTGATTGGTGCCGACCAGAATGGATTGGCAAACGAACACATTTGGATCTGCCTCCCGTCAACTCTGTGGTCGTTACGTTGTCGAGAGTCATTTGGACCTCTTTAAATCTATCTCCAATAGTCCTGCCCCATCCCAAAATGGGTGCGAAATCCTCAAAATTCTTTGACATTACCCCGTAACAGCAACAACAACTCAAACACCCCACAAACGTTGCCTACATCCGTATGCGAGTCAATCTGGCAATCGTGACAATTGCGCGCAAAACATGCTCAATTAAAGACACTTTGTTTTCCACTTCAAAGATGTCTCTCAGGAAAAGCTGCTCACAATTTCAATGGACGACTCGATGACAGTCTATATAAGGGGACAACGCTATGATACGAAAGATTTGAGTTTGAGAAACAGCAAAGGATCATGCTCAGCTTCTGTGTTTTAGTGATCCTTCTCGGCGCGTGTTCCGGCGAGGGCGACGCCGCTCAGCGAACAGGGAACCCGCCGCCACCCTTTGTGCAAAGACCATTCCCTCAGCGGAACTTTGGTGCCAGTCGAATACCATCCAGAGCCATTCCAGTCACAATCAGAGGAAACGAGGAAGAAACACCAGAAGACGGAGACAAGTCAAGTTCCAGCACGCCAAAGACTCTTGATGGCCGTGGTGGCTCCATCAGGTCACTTCAGTTCTTCAGGAGGGTCTTCAAACACAGAAATTCATTGCCAGCCAGACAATCACACCACAGGATGTTTCAGACTCTGCGACTGGAAATTCTGAGAAATATCAGTGACAGATTGGACAGAACCACCTCAATGTTCCTGGACCCTGTCGCGGGAAGACTGGTCAGCCGGGGAACAGGTTCTACAGCACGATCTCTGACTACTTTGCTGAGAAAGGAACTGGACACGTTGCTCCTCGTGGCTCACATGGGGTGTCAGTATCTGGCAGGCAAAGAATTTCAGTTTGTGGACAGTTGGCTTCTCTTTCTGACAACATTTGGAAACGCGGCGGTCTTCGGTCGGGCTCACATAACAAGGCTCTCTTGCGACGCTGTCTGGATCCAGACTCTGAAACACGGAAACTTCATGTTCAACAACAAGGAACTGGAAGACCCTGGAAAACCTGTTGTTGTGCTTCGTTCCTCTGATGACAACCAAGCAGACAAAGAACTCTTCAAATCGAACATTCCAAGTCGAAAGAAGCCGAAGATGCCTTCGTCGAGCGCAAAGGGAGCTCATGAAACGATGCCGGCTGAGCAAACGGTGGACGGCGTTGCTCTTGGTCCATTGGGTGAACCTGGTGTCAGCCACACCCAGAGTCCACGACCACCCTCAGCGGTGAAAAAGGCGTGGGGCGCGTATCCTCGGAAGGCTCTCAGGCACTTTGCGATCAATTTCCTCGACGATAAGAACAAGATCGTGAGTAGAAATTATCAGCGAATGGACTTGGGATGAGCGCAGAATTTCTCGACGATGGAACCGCCGTTTCAATCCACGGACATCGTCAGTATTATGGGCTGTGCGCAAAAAGTTCCGAACAATTTCACACACAAAAAACCTTTGCGTGTTCCTGAAATGTTATCGGTACATGTGGGAAGAATTGGAAGTCAAACTTAACTTGTTGCAAAAACCCAAAGGCAAAACAAACGAAAAACTACCTCTGAGCATATGTCTGTTTCACACTCCGAAAAACGCAGTTTTGTTTGTAATACTGGTGGGAAAAGGAACGAAGCTGGTAACCGACTGATCGTTGATGTACGAGGCTGTTTTGTTTTGGGGGAATTTGTGTAACGAACCGTGAAGAACATTTGTCGTATTTTTTTATTTTTGGTGTTTACTGTTGTTTTGTGGTTTGTTTTTGTCGTTCGCTCCAGCAATCATTTCATTGCACCTTCAAGTGTCCCTCATTTACATACCCAGGTGGACATGCGATTTTGATGCTCTTCTTGGCTTGCGAGAAGAAAATAAACGGAACGTTTTAGCAAAAGTTTGCAGTTTCTGCTTTTGCCTCCTGTGTCCCAAACTTTCAAATCTTTGCTCTGTGGAATCGGCGTTGATGCTGTTCACTTTGGACAGACATCTGCTTGCCAATGAATCAGAAACTTCTCACCTTTTCGAATTGAACTTTTGCGTGGCAACCCACAACGCAACTTGAGCTGGAGACCAGCATCAAGCGTCAAGCGGACACAACAATGCTGCTGCGTTTTCCTTTCAAAAATGAACGTTTGAGATTCTCAAACAAGAAACCGATCTTCTTCGATTTTCGGACGTTTCCTCGAATCTTCTCGGATGACAACGCTCTTGTTTGTGTGCAATCGAGAACCAAAGAATCTCGGGTTTCTTGAATCCTCAGGTGACTCACAGAAGTGCGTCAATGACCTGTGTCTTTGATGCTGCCCTGCAGAGGAACATTGGGGGCAACGGTGGCTTTCTGCTCAACTCCTGACTGTTGTACCGAAGGTATGACTTGCTGAGACGTTGAGTGGCTCTTGGGCACACACTCGTACGTACGAGTCATCAAAGCATCTCGGACTTTTGGTGCATCTCTGACTGATGCACAGCTCGCGCTCATACCCGTCTGAGTCCGCTTTTCCCCTGAGGTTCAACACGCCACTCTCGTGGCCTCCGATTGGTTTGGATTCATCCTTTTGCGCCTGGCTAAAGCCACAAAAGTAAGAGAAAGGTGCGTCAACTTGACACACGGAATAAAGGCTGCTGCCTGGATTCACGGTGTGAGCTCTGAAGGTCCTCAAGGCATTTCAACAAATATACTGCGGCTGACTAAAAAGTGATTGCAATGGGCTGGACTACGTCCCAATACCCTTGCTGTCCAATGCACCTGCTATTTGGATCCCCTCCACGTGCAAATTCTGAGTGTGTATTGTTACATTTCGCTTGACCGACAGGGTTACACAACAGAACTGATGTGAAAGAATGCAAATGTTCACGAGGAACCAAATTCAAAAAACTTATCGGAAACATGGGCTCGGCATGACTGTTGTTTGCAGATCACCAGAAGGATGTTCTTCTTCACACAAGGAGAGTATATAAAGATCCGTTTTGCACTTGAAAGAGCAAAATAAATCAAAATCTGCGATACGTTATCAACGCCAGCACGCACAGAGGGTGAGATTTCAAAGAGTGAGGTTGGTTTTCAGATTTGGTAATGGTCGACCTTTTCGTGGTCAACTTTGCTGATGAATTCTGACGAATTCGGCTGCTTTCGTGTTTCCACGCCAAAAGGGCAGCGCTGCAGACGCTTGGCATGTTGAGGTCAGTGATGAACATGCTTGACCCATTTGGTTCCAGAATGAGTCGCCGCTTTGCTCTTCTCGTCTTCGCGATGTGTTGCGGCGCATCCGAGGCGGGTCGCGCCTGTTCTCGGGTGGCGCCTGGACTCAACCGTCTGGCTCGAGGCGTCGACGTCACCGAGCTGGACCTCAACCCAGATCACTTCTCAGGATCTCACGGCTACAGACAACGCATCATTGACTACACGTGCGACAACGGCCACAAGTGGAATTTGGATGGAGTGAGTTGGATTTTTTTTTCACACAGAATGGTGTGATTTCTTTGATGTGAGAGACTCTGCGTTGTTTTCTGATTGAGAGAATCTCCTTTCTGCATGAATGGCGCAAAATTGGTTCCCCATGCAGACATTGCGATCTCAAAACTGAGAAGTATCCATTTGGGACGCCTTGCCTTTGACGTTTAATGCTGTCAGTGTCATGATTCACCGAGGCTTAGCCAGTCATTCAGAAATAGAAATCGAAAACAATCTGCAAGAGATCAACTTTCTTTGCCATTTTCCAGGAAGTATACGACCAGCCAGATCAAATATCGGTGATTTCGTCCGTGCCAGGAGGATGGCTCTCCTCCAAGGTTAGAAAAACTACCAACTTCCTTCTTGTTGCGATCTGGAGGAGAAACAACCAGTGATTGTGACTTTTATTCCACAATAGGTTGAGATTTACAAAGATTACCAGGAAGTCAGGAACTCCATGTCCACGTCTGTTGGATTGGGCAGTCTGAATCCGAGATCAAAGCCGAGGCACAGGCTTCATTCCTCAAGATACTGAGCACAAACGGAGGTTACACAGGGTCCACGGGCACCGTTTCCGAGAACTTTGAAAAGCTTTCTACAAAAACGATCAGGTACCACATATGTTCGAGTCATGAAAACAAACATTCAAATTGAACGTCATTTGCGCGGCAAACCACCTTCATCTGTGTACATGTATTGCACAGGTACTATGGTGGAGACACCAATCTGCTGTCCAGCCAAGGCATGCAGGCGTGGCAGCCGACAGTGGACAGCGACCCGTGGCTTTTCAGCGGGGAGCTCATGCCCATCTTCAGACTCATCTCAGGCATGTGGCATCGTCTTCTGAGTACAAAAATGCAGGCATTGACATTCAAATGCGCACTCGTGGTGATTTCGAAAATTCATGAAACTCTCCATCAAGAACTGTGATTGCACGTACGCCTGCAACTGTAACGTGACATGTTTGTGGCAGACGCGACCAAGAGAGCGTCGATGGAGAGAGCGGTGCGGAACCACCTGAACTTGGCTCTGCTGCGCGAGTTCGAGCGCCTCCTCATCACCGCGAGGACCAACTTCCCTGCCAGCAGGTCCGAGATCACGGTGAGCTCAGTGCTGCCTGTCTGCCTGCTTACCTCACCGACTGACTGACTGACTGACTGACTGACTGACTGACTCACTCACTCACTCACTCACTCACTCACTCACTCACCGCGATCACTCATGTGAAGGCCCTACTGCGACCATTGGTACTTCTTTTTTCAGTCGCTCACAAATCGGGTCCGCGCTGCACTGAACCAGGCGATCCCAGCTCAGGCAGAGGTTGACAGCATCGCCGACAGCATCAGGAATCAGATTCTTGTTCCGGAGTGGTTCCGAGAAGACACGAAGCTCTGCTTTCAGTGGTACCCTGACGGGGATGGCGGACAATGTGGAGGTTCGTTTTCAAGAACAAAAGAAAACAAGTACCTGTTCCTGCCTCAGCAGCACCGACCCCATAAATATCGCACCTGTTGGTCGGGCGTGCTGCTCAGAATTTGCGAGTTCAGGAACGTTTTGTTGCAGGAGGAGCAAAGAGGAAATTGTGTGCAGTTCCGGATCAGCAGACAGCCTGGTACAGGGACGACACCGACAAAAGAGGTGGTGGCTGCAGAATGCGCTGGGGTCTGCAGTCCTCTTCAGCCAGAGCCTCCTGGTTCAACCAGGTGCAGATTTGCTACAGGTGAGAGCATTCGTCAATTTCCCATGTGTCAGTCTTTGACGTTTGGTGTTTGTGACGCTCTCCAATGTGTTTCCATCGGGACAGTGACCACGGCGGCCCCGAGTCTTTGGTCCCAGATTTGATGGAAAATTCCACTCTGCTGCGTGTTCAGGTGGTACGCGGACGGAGACGGCGGGCAGTGCGGCGGCGGCGCGCCGCGGGAGACGTGCGCCTCGCCCGGCGCCTTCACTGCGTACTACCGCGACGACACGGACCGACGCAGCGGCGGCTGCAGGATGAGCTGGAGGCTCAAGGTCTGTTGAAAGCGAAACACCGAGCAAGAACAACGTGGACTCGTACACGCTCGTTGATCAAGCGGACGAATGCTAACATACGATTTGTGTTGGGTGCAGGTTCCCGGAAATGCTCCGTGGTGGATGGAGAACACGCGGCTCTGCTACAGGTGGTACCCGGATGGTGACGGCGGTCAGTGCGGGGGCGGGGTCAGCAGGACGTTGTGCGCACGCGCCAACAGCTGGACACAGTACTACAGGGACGGCACGGACAGGCGGTCTGGAGGCTGCAAGATGAGCTGGAGCGTCAAGCTCCCCTGAACCACCTAACAACTCAGCACAGACCAATTGACACAATTTCGGTCAAAGAATGTTGAACTTGATAACGTTGCAGAACTAATTGCATTATTTGACACTTGTTGTGAAGTTTCTGAGGATCCAGCGTGAACTTGCTATAAATTGTCGCGGAAACCATATATCTGAAAGGTTGTTCAAAGTTCACAAGAAGCCTGACAGAAGATACAAGAGAGCCAAAACTATTCTGGACGTCAAAAGATTGATTTCACCAAACGAGTGTCCTTTTTCTTTCGTTTGCCGCTGAAGTTCACGTGTCAGTTTCAAAAGAAGATATTGTTTTTCTACTTTGGGGAAAAGAAGTGACGCAGAGCAAAACTTAGTTTTGCGAGACTTCAGGTGACAAACCATAATTGGAGCCCACAATGGTCACGCCTGTTTCACGAGTACCAGCTCTCAGATGAATAGAAACTTCAAAGTGACAACTTCTCAATAAACCGGGATCCTTGCTCGTATTTCCCCGGTGTGTGTTGCGCTGTGTGAAAGCCTCTAATCCCAGCATTGTGTTGTCCGTGTGTCGGTGCGTTTCAGCTGAGCAAACACCTCTCCGTCGTGAATCTTGTTGCCCGTCCTCAAGCGGCGTGTCCTTATCGATGTGTCTCTCGACGACGTGAAAATTGCGCCAGTTGATGAGAGCAAATCGCCTCCGTTGAAGAGAAAAGTTGAGACAGTCAAAACAGGGTGGCTCACACACACAAATGAACTCGGGTGGTGTGACAGCAAGGCGTTGGTCTTCGGAAACATTGGACTGAATGCCAATTTACGTTGCGGCACAGATTTGTCAGGAAATGCGACGCGATTCAACTTATCTTCGCTCAACTTGTGACCTTTTTCCACATCTGCGAGTGCTTTTCAAAAGACCTATGTCCACGTGTGATGATTCCTTTTCCATTTGCAGCAAACTACCCTCGGCTTATCTGTGAGCTCATTTCCAAATTCCACACCTCAGTGCGAAAACCATGATTCTCGCAGAATTTATTTGCGCAAACTTTTCTAACAAGACTCCAAGACAGCCTGGCATTGAGAAGGATTTCAGGCAGTGGCTTTTTTTCTTTTATCTTCTGACTTTCCTAGATTCTACTTTGGGTAGTCTATTTACGTTGCTGTCCATCAAAGGAGGTGTTTTGGAATAGATTCTCATTATTTTCAACAATGCTCGTCTTTCCTCGACTTTTCATGCATGCCATGCTCAAAAGGCGATGAGCGCTTGTGACCTGAAAACAATATTTGTGTATCCAAATCAATTTCAAGGCATATTGTTGGCATCTGAATGTTCCCGTCCAAATGAGAGTGCCATCCTGGTTTTGGCCATTTAAATCTAGTTTCGCCCGGTTTTCTGTAACTTGATAAAGCTCATAAATTGTCGCATCCTCTGCACGGGCGAAAGGCTTTGGAATGGTGCGACTGTATGTTGAACAAATGTCAGCAGGGCAAGATGTCGTTTCAGGCACCCTGCAATTGTCATAAAAAGTTCACAAATGTATATTTGCACACACAAATAGACAGATAGAATGCTTAACATATCCACACAAAAAGAGTTGAGACGACTAGACAATCAGTGATATTTTCTGAAAGCTCGACACGGTGGACCAGCGCACTGTGTCCGTCTTAGCTGCATGTCCGACATCAAATACGTAGCAAGACGTTGACCACTTTTGACTTGTCGGGGTAGTACAAGTATTATCATACTAAAAGTGTACGTCTGATGCATTTTTCAACACGAATGTGCCTGGCAGAAGTGTATTGCATTTAGCGGTGTGTCAGATCATTCGACAGAAAATGATGGAGGATTAGGCGGAGCGAAGGTGAAGAACCTGAGACGAGCCTCCATTCACTTTTCGCGGCGACAAACTAAGACTCTGGATTTTCTCTTGCTATGAAGCGTTCGACACGGTTCAGCTGACACGTTGTGTCACTTTCTGCTGGAAAGACTATTTTGTGCGGCAGTTTCTCTGTGGAGTGGGGAACGCGTGGACGCAAGCAAGATTTTGTTTCTCTTGATGATATCTGTCCACATTTCTGCTGCAGCTGTGAATCGAGATGAACTGGAAACAAAGCGCTGAAAAAATACCAACGAAAATGTGATTCAAAGAAGCAACACAGCCTTTTTTCTGGAGGCGCAACTGAAGTGAGCACGAATGGACAAACGTGACTGCAACATGGACGCGAAGACTCCGCAGTAACGCAATGGATCTCCGGACTGCGTGGATCACCGTCGGAACCATCATGGGCTTCACTCTCTTCTGTGTCATCAATGAAGGTGGCTACATGTCTTGCCAAGGTTTGTGTTGATTCTGGTTGTTTCAAGCATTTTGCAAATGCGTGTACGCACGTTGCACAGCAAAATGCCGTTCGTTGCGCAAGAAGGTGTACTTGGACAAATTTGGAAACCGCAGCGCAGGAGTACACAAAGTTTTCGGACAGTTGCCTGCCGGAGAAGCACTAAATTTGAAGTGTCGTCTGTGTGCCAGACTGGGTAAATCAGTAATTTTTGGTTGTTGCTCCGATGCGTAAAGAAAGTACGAGCGTATTTTGCTGCGAGACAATTCAGGACCAGACAAAGTAAATCTTTCTGCTGTTTGTGAGTTATGGGAAGAAACCCTTCAGAACACCCCGTGTGTCTTTCTCTTTCCACGTCTCACGGCACAAGAAGAATAAGATACAGTTGGATCTTCTTTGTATCTTTCCAAATTCGCTGATTTTGTGCTCAATCTCTTGAACTTGAATTTGTTGAGATGATGATGAGAACTTGGAATTGCACCCCACGTACACAACAAGATGTATTTGATTTTCTCACGCAGTGTTTGCCGTTTACGAGGATGCACCAGACGGCAATACTCGCACAGATTTCAAACAATCCATGTTCCTCTTTTGTTCACTGATTCTTTTCTCCAGCGGGAGCTCTCGGCAGGATCCAGCAGGCGCTCCCGGTCAGCGTCCCGCCGGAGGCGACGAGCTCCGCCCCGCCCACCCCGCCCGCCCCGCCCGCTGAGCTCGAGCACCAAGATCTACTGATCAACAGCTCGGAAATCGACCAACTGGCCATACAGGTAAGACTCAACAAAGGGAAAAGTTCAAAGTGTTCGAAAGTCGGTCTGTTTTTGTCGTTTTGACACGCCCCGTTTTTTGTGTGAACAAGTGTCGACAACTCGCAAAGTGAACACTCGCTCGTTTTCCGCTGCGCACGGGTGCGTCTCAGGCCGATGACAGAACGCAGGGCGTCGCCTCAGGTGGTCCGGCATCAGCAGCTGTACGGCGCCGACGACTCGTACAACGACGACTACACGTGGCGGCGCGTCAACGCGAGTCTCTTCAAGGCGGTCGGCGGGGAGCTGCTGCTCATGTCGCGCAAACAGACGCTGCCGCCCCGCGCCGCCGACGCCAGCGCCGAAACCTCCCAACAGATCGACTTCTTCAACACGCGTCAGGTTATCGATGTTCGCATCACTCCCAACGAAAAGGAACTTCAGTCAGATGACCTTCTTCGTTTCAATGTCAGTTCATCGCAACTCGCAATTGAAAATCATGACTGTTTTTTGCAGCAGACGTTCTCATGAATGTCAAGATTTGACTGGTGTTTTTCTTGCAAAAAACAGTAAATTTGACCAATAATTTATCAAACCTGCAATTAAAGAACAGAACACAACTTCAGAACACAAGGGATCAGATAAGATGTCTGCACGAACTTCTCAACAAATGAAAACTCCCCAGGTGCTCTTTGCTCGGGAATTCGAGGTCAAAATTGCTGGTTGGGTTTCGTCAAAAGGGCAAAACTAATAATCCCTGTAATTCTACCCCTGAGAAGAAGGTGAAACATGGGGTTGTCAGGAGCAGAGATCGGCGATGTATCCAAACAGATTTTAAACGCACAATTTAACGCACCCCGACGTACATTTTTTTGGAGAGGATTTTGTCAGACACTTTTTTCTGTTTCCTCTTTTGTGGAAAAGGAGACAATCCAAAGTTTCTCTCGACGGCACAGCAAATTGTTCAAACGCACGACACATTGTTCGATTGTCCACAAAAGCACATTTTCGCATTGCTGAGCTTGAATCCTCGTTCCCATGGACATTGACTCAAATTTGTGTTCCATAGTTGCGAAGAACGTTCTGCCTGATCTTGATGAAGGTTTTCTGCCGTGTGCAGGTGCGGCAGGACAGCCCGCTCCTGATCGACCACGTGCGACGCCACTGGATCCGACGTCCCTCTTCATCTCCCTACAACCTGCACTCTCCGAACAGAAGAGACCACTCCATGGGGCAAAGTCTCGTCGCAGACTATATCCTTGGCAGAAAGGTAAAGCCGGTCTACTCTTCCTGTAAGAAAATAGATCTTGTGTGTGATTTAGCACAGCTGAAACACTTCGTCTGTGAGATTGTCTGGTGAGTGGTGATCTATCAAATTGCCGGTCTTCAATTGTTTTTTGATTTAGGCCTTTGCTCTTGGCCCTGCATGTGGTCATTTCAGACTTCTCACTTTTCAATTCGTAGATAAGGAGACAAACAGTGTTTATGTTTGAGATAAATTGCTACAGAACCCCGTTTCAGGTTACAACCAGCCTGATACAAATCTCCATCGCCCTTATGATGAGTGTGATGCCTGTAAATTGTTATTTGATACCAGAGCAGCATCGGTGCCAAATAATCAACATCTTCTATTGTATGGATGAGACAAGAACTACTCATCTTGTTGGCAAACTGCCGTTTCTGACCTCTGATGTTTTGCAGCGTTTGTCTCTCACAACCCCACGTGTCAGACTCGCTGGATTTTGCACATGTCTTTACAGACTCACGGCTTTTACGTTGAGTGTGGAGCGTTGGACGGGGAAACTCGCTCCAACTCACTGTTCTTCGAACGCTTCCGTCACTGGAGTGGAGTCCTCATCGAGCCAGATCCAACCAACTACCAGCAGCTGGTCAGCAGGAACAGAGACGCAAACCTCGTGCCTGCCTGCCTCTCAACAACAAAATATGCAGCACAGGTAGCTCTGAAACAGTCACGTTGCGTTCAAACACACTTGAAATTGACTGAAAGTGCCAAGAACTTTTGTTCGTTTGGAAACTGCTTTTATTCCTGAACCAGAGAGAGAGAGAGAGAGAGAGACAGACAGACAGACAGACAGACAGACAGACAGACAGACAGACAGAGAGAGAGAGAGAGAGAGAGAGAGAGAGAAGAGGAGCAAAGGCTTTGTCGTGTGAACAGACAACGTGCGTGTTGGTTCTCGGGGGGGGGGGAGGCTGTTCAGAGGCACAGGTTTCAGGACGTGTTTGGTCCCATTCCGCAGGTGAAGTTCCGACCGTTCCGCAACATGGGCAGGATCGTGGACGACGACGAGACGACGCTCGCCGGGCTGAGCGCGACAACCCAGTGTCTTCCACTCTACACTATTCTGCTCGCTCTGAACGTGTCCACAGTCGACTACTTTTCCTTGGATGTGGAAGGTGAGGGTCTCATTGAGTACTACTTTTGAGAGAAAAGGTGAAAGTCGTGGGTTTCTGTGTCACAGAAAAACAACGATAATTCCGAAGTCTTGCGCTGCATCTTCCAGACAACGTATCTCCCTCAGCAAACACTTCTTCTTTTTCGCAGGATCTGAACTGCAGGTGTTGAAGACGATTCCTTTCGACAAGGTGGATATTCGTGTGTTGACAGTGGAGTTCTCCCACACCATAGAAGGAGCGGACGCACTCGAGGACTTCATGGAGGAGCAGGGATACGTCACGTCCATGCAGATCACCCACCCGCGAGGCTTCGCGGCCGACATCGTCTTCATAAAGAAATACTGACTGCTCCCGCCGCTGCAGTTTGTCCCAGGCCTCACTTGCCAAAACATTTTTGTAATGAGGCCCAATGTTGAAGATGAAACTTGCGCAAATGTTCGCTGTCAAGTCTGGGATAAGCGTCCTTTGGGTCAAGTGACTTTACCGCGTGCGTGAAGAATCGTGTTTGAGTGACGTTACAGGTTAGGGTTGGCAAAAATCTTTTGTTTGTTTTGATTCTTGACGCACGACCACCAAAAATCTTGCCAAGAGTTGAAATATGCACAACTGGGTGGTGAAGCAGTTGACTGAAGTCAGACGACAGTGAGAACCAAGATGCGAGAGACGACGAGGTGATATCATTCTCATTGTTGGCAGAAAATACCAGTACCTCCTTTCCAACTACCTCAAGTGAAAAAGATAATCAGCTGTACCTGTCATTTACCATTCTGCATGAGAGTCACTGAAATATGTCTTGACACGGTAGGAAAATGATCAATGCTGGTATGAATGAAATCGAGTTTGAAGTTCATCATGTGCTTTCTCCTTGACGTTATTGTGTGCATGGTTTCGGAAAAAAATCAAATTTCACACAAATCGTGTGCAAAAACTCCCTTTCCAACTGTTGCAGTCATAAAGAGGCGGTGTGGTTGTTGTTTCCCCTCTGGTGATCCCGCTTTTGTCTTCTCTGTGCATTAACCGTCCAAGTTTGTCGTTGATCTGCAGTTGCGAACCCGCGTCGTACTGGTAGGCTTTCTGTGTTCAGTGGTTATCGACGTCAGTCTGTCACATTTCTCTACGTTTGGCAGTGACATGGGACAAATGTGTAGGACTCGACATGTACGTGGTGCGGAACTGTCGTCAAAGTGATTGATCTCCTTGAAGGACAATTTTTATGGGAACAGTTCAACATGTTTTGGTGTAGTAAACCAAAGAAAAAGCATTGCTTGTTTGAGTTTGTGTCCAGGGAGGGACTGTGATGAGACTGAATGTCCAAGCAGCCTTGATGTTCATTCAATGTGTTGAGTGCTCCTGAGCTTCAAAGACTGATGTGACTCGAACCAAATGTGTCTGACCAAACTTTGTGACACCAGGCGCGACATCACAAGCTGACACCCAGCTTTGATGACGTTCTGTCATTTACGTTCTCTGAAGTTCTTTGCAGAACAGTTGTGTTTATATCCGCACAGTAATTTGTGGAATGAAGCGTCAAAATGAAAGCGTAACACTGCCATTGGAATTCCGTGTGTCCTGCAGGCTAAACAATTCGTTCTTTTGCAAAGTTCGAGTTTACTCGTACAGTCAGAGATATGTGCGCTTGAAATGCGGGGATACTGTCATGTTTCTGAATTGTGTGGTGAGTTTCTGTCTTGCCACACAATTGCGAACAGCGGTTTTCGCCAACGACAATGCACAACGAGAAGATTTGCGTCAACAGAGCAATGTTTCCGGCTCGGGAATCGCACATGCACGAGCTTTGTCGATGGTTGTCGTCAGTAATTTTGAAGACAGACCTGAACCTGAGTTTGTGGGAAGTGAGCGTCGGCCTGAGGAACCCAGGTCAGCTGTACAACTGACAGGGAAACAAACAGGTATGGAACACTGAGCGAGGATGTGGTGCTGGTCTGATGTAGGCTTCGTTCCGCGTCAAACAAACATGCTTGGGTTCGAGTCGATGGCAAGATGTGTTTGACTTGCAGTTTCGAAATGCAGACAAACTGTCGAAGGAACGGCGTACAGAGGGACAGTGAACGTGACCCGGTCTGGGCGGTCGTGTCAGACGTGGGCAGCGCAGACACCTCACGGGCACAGCACCGTTTTCGAGGACGAGTCCCTTGACGGTACACCTGGAGACAATCCGTGCTTTTCTGTCATTCAAATATTCTAAATTTGAACAGTCCAGTTTGCGCGTGGACGTCATTCGACGTAACTCAAACGGGAACAAATTTCGGCGGTGCCTCCCCTCTGGAAAACATCCAAAGTTACGCACGAGAGTACTTGTGTTTTACTGCAGAGGCGAGCAACTATTGCCGAAACACGGGTGGAGACAGGTTTCCTTGGTGCTACACAGCGGACGCCGAAACCAGATGGGAGTACTGCATCATAGAACTCTGCGAGAAAGGTGACTTTTCTGGACACCCAAATGAATCTAGAATTTGGGAACGATCAGCCGAAATCTTACCCGAGAAGGGAGACGCATGGTTCCACCACAACGTCTCGTTTGTAATTTTGCTCTGTCTTTTGGATCTACTCAAGGAACAATTACATGGAGAGCACGCCCGTGCGTCGCTGCATTCCCCTTTCAAACAACAGTTACAGAAGCCTCAAAACGTATCCGTCACTGATATCCGGAGAACTTGAGACAAAATCGGAGTTGGTGTTCAGCTTTGTTCACTCTTCACGGGTGTGGTTTTGATGTGTGACACCACGCGTTGTTTCAGCGGAGGAATGCATCAGATTTGGCAAAGAATATCGTGGAACTGTGAATGTAACCAAGTCGGGGATACCCTGCCAATCATGGACCGAACAGGCTCCTCATACTCATCACCAGACGTTCCCTCACCAGCTTCTGGAAGGTGGGTGGGTGCTCTTACAATTGTTTTCACCTTTGTCAGTGAGGAACATGTGTGTCGACTTGAATATGATTCTTGTTGTTGTTTCACAGAGGCCAAAAACTACTGCAGAACCTCAGACGTGGAAGGAACACCTTGGTGCTACACAACAAACCCAGATGTGAGATGGGAGCACTGCAGGATCCCTTTATGTGAAGGCAAGCCGATCCCGAATTGTTGCTCAAAACTGATTCACCTTGATCAGTTCGTTGTTCAGTTCCTTCGCTGTTATTTTTCATCAATAAATTGCAAAAGGATTTCATTGCGTGCCCTTTCAGTCAAAGAATGCCGGGAGTCATTCAGGGGACGGGAGTACAGAGGAACCATGAACGTGACCATATCCGGGAAAACGTGCCAAGCCTGGTCTGATCAGTGGCCTCACAAACCCCGCAGGTTGCCTGAAGGCGAACTCCTCGAAGGTTTATTTCTTGCACTTTTGGACTCCCAACGCTTGAGGTTTTTGCATGAGTCCAAATAATGGGCTCAAACAATTCAAAGAATTCCTCAACTGTTAGTTTCCTTTCATCGGCAGATTGATTCTTTGCAGAAGCAAGGAACTACTGCAGAAACCCTGGTTACGCCCAGTTCCCCTGGTGCTACACCACGGACCCGAAGACCGAATGGGAGTTCTGCAGAATCGAGCTCTGCGACACAGGTGATGAGAATATGGACCTGTATTTCTCATTTTTCAACACAAACAACAAAGCTTCCCAGGGTCACGAATTCTATTTCACAAAGTAACTGCCAGGTGAAGCAAACCGCTTGAAGCCAGTGACATTTATGTCTGTCCACATTTTGATCCTCCCCGACCAAGGTCACAAGCCCCCAAGACAGCTGCAACCCCCATCCCGCCAAGGCAACAACCCCCATACGCTCAGGTCATAAGCCCCACCTGGGTCACATCCCCTGCCAATGCCATGACCCCCCCCCCCCCGCCACTTCAGCCATGACCCACCTTCTCACCTCTGCCATAAACCTCCCACCGACAAGATGGCGCGCGACCATCGGGTCCCCGCTTCCGAGACTTCTTGTTTTTGCAGTGAAGGCAAAGGAATGCAAAGAGAGTTTCAAAGGATTGGAGTACAGAGGTACCATGGACAAGACGATGTCTGGAAAGACGTGTCAAGCATGGGTTGCGAAAACGCCACATTTTCACAAAGACATTTACTTCGAAGACGAACAACTTGAAGGTCAAGAGAATCACAGCTTGAATTTTGTTGATCAAACAAATCAGTTGTTTGAAAAGTGTTTCCGATGACTGCAAAAATTATTTTCAGATGTCAGAAACTTCTGCAGAAATCCTCCAAAGAACCAGAAAAAGTCCGTGTGGTGTTTCACGACAGATCACAAGACAAGATGGGAATATTGCAACGTGAACATGTGCAGAAAAGGTAAGAAACGTTTTCCTCAGCTGTTGGTCTGTGTTAAGAAGCTTGCGGAGAACGCTTGACAGCCAACTGATGGGATCGTGTTCTGAACGTTCTCAGGAAAGGAGTGCAGAACGACAGAGCAGGGAACAGAGTACATGGGGACACAAAACGTCACTGTGTCAGGAAAGACCTGCCAGGCATGGGCAGCGCAGAGTCCCCACGGACACAGCGACAAGCAGATGCCCACAGGCCAGCTGCCTGAAGGTGAGAGTTTTGTCCACATCAGAACGTGTTATTTTGCACGACAAAGAGAACTGAACTGCAGAGAACACCATCAGAGAAACAGAACGATGACACGGATCCACAAGCTTTGACTTGCTGCAATTGATGTGACTGGTTCTGGGCTGCAATAAATCATCTTCAGAGAAAGAGCAGAAAGTTCTGCAAATTTGCTGTTTTGTCTACTTCTTTGTCACAGAAGAATTTGGCTCTGCATTCTCCGTCATGCGTTTGTGATTAGTTGCTGAACGTTGGGTCCTTTCTCCCATCCTGTGTCTGCAGCAGGTGCTATCATTTATAGTCTTCTCACTCTTTGCAGAGGCGCAAAACTTTTGTCGAAATCCAATCACACAACTGGGTGACGTCCCTTGGTGCTACACGACCGACCCAGAGACCAGGTGGGACTCGTGCGACATTCCCATGTGTGAAAAAGGTAATTGGAGGCACCTGCTTTTTGTGATTTTTTGGTGCAAATGGACAGCAAGTGCGCAAAAGGCGAACGTGAGTTTTCTGGTGCTTGAAACGATGACAAAACTTTCAGTTCTAGAGTGCAGAACCACTGTGAAAGGAACAGAATACCGAGGAAGAATGAATCGCACTCAATCTGGAACGGACTGTCAAGCTTGGGCTGCTCAGTCTCCGCACAATCACACCCTGTTCTACTACCCCGAACAAGACGAACACGTCGAAGGTGAGCAAAGTTCCACCCAAGTGATTGAAGGAAAATGGTCAGGTTGCACCCTCAGTGCAATTTTAGTACAACACAATGTTGCAGAAAAGCTGAACAGCACAACAAACAAAACTTTCAAAAGAAGCAATGCTTTAAACGCTTTAAACGTTCCTTTCATCGACACTGAATTTTCTTTTATCTTGCTGCATAATGTTATATATATTTACCATGACCACCCCCTAAGACTGCCATGGCCTTCCATAGCCACAGCAACAGCCACAGCCAATCATATCATTCCCTAGATGGAGCCACTATCCTAA
>JAAUXT010148540.1_pt1 | contig 33871 bp, 22 predicted proteins | sample 7278171 | NCBI WGS metagenome assembly JAAUXT01 (sample SAMN14350112, study PRJNA611818) | marine sediment metagenome | isolation source: surface marine sediment (1.8m) | place: French Polynesia: Moorea | collected 2018-08
ACACGAACGGTGAGTTTTCACACGGGGTCAGAACCACCCATCGAGCGTTTTGGCACGGACGACCGTCGAGTGGAAAGTGCTGATAGGTAGTTTTGACTACCCTACCCTTCAGACACTCCGACAACGGGTTGGTGTGACTGCATGAGAAACTAACATTTGGGGCACGATTCCAACCGAATGCCTACAACTGCAACCCCGTGTTCCAGGTGTTGGCAGCAGCATTTGTAAGTTTCTTTCGATTTTTTCGTTGCCGCGCTTATGTGTTGACGAAAATTCACGGACAATAAAGACGACTGAATTGTTTTGTACGCCAGCTGTACAGTGTCAGTGAAATGCGGGTCTATTTCTTCTGACATTGAGCCATTTTCCCAGTGCCTTGCAACGGAGTCAGACGCATCCTGTTTGGTTCACACAGTTTTTTCCAGTTATGGTTTTGGTGGAGCGTTGGCACTGTTATCATTACGAACGAGTTGCAGTCTTCCAAAACTACATATTTGGGCATCCAAAATGTGTGGACAGTCTGTCGGGACGGGTCAGCAGTCCTTTTTGGGTTGCCAAAAATGCCTTGGCCTCCCTGCTTCTGAAACATCACTCAAGGCCTGATGACTGACACTCTTCCCAATGCTCGTCCTGTGGGGATGTGGTCTTGCGAAGGTTGACAATGTTTTACCCGTGTATCCACGAGCTATGTCAGTCAGTTTGTGGCCCGGCAGTTACCAAGAAGAGAGGGGGGAAACGCTATTGGCTTGTCCATAGGGTTCTGCATGTGTTTCTGCCAACTGTCCGGGGCGGCGGAGGTACCCACCCCCTGGGAAACTCTGCTGGCCCAGCAGGTTTTTTTTTTTTGGGGGGGGGGGGGGGTATCTCTGCTGGCTTGTCCACAGAATTCTGCATGTGTTCCTGCAAACTGCTGAGCCGGTAGAGTTGCCCCTTTCCCTCCCAATGCACAAACTCTGCGGGAGCCGGAACCTGCACAGTTAGAGCCACCGAGTGTGAACCAGTGATGTTGACAAGTGTATACAAATTATCGGTGAACGCAGCGAGTGGCGCGCGGCTGATAATCCACTTGAAAGTCTAGTTTGCAACTGGTTTTGATCTGCCCCCAGGAGAAAACTTGTTCACAAAAGCAAGTAGAAAATTGTCAGCCGTGCCATCGCAAACGTCTCGTTTTGTCGGCTGAGTTCACGATTGAACTTTCGTGTGAGTTTGTTGAACACATACCGGTAAGTTCAACCTTCCCGCGTTTTCCCAGAAGCTGTGTGGCAGCTTCCCTGCGAGGTCACTCGTGAGTAGCGAGAGTGTTGGAAGCTGTCTTGAGCTTGTGATTATTTAGCTCTGGACTTGGTTCAAGAAAGGAGCAATGAAGTTTAGAGATGGTTCTTTGTGGGTGGATGAGAGGCAGTTTTACGCAGTAGAGTTGTGAGGAGGTGTACAGCTGGAGGTTCGCGTACGCGTGGGTTCATACGCGCACGACCCCCACATAACAACACATTGGCGTGGCAAAACCTGCCAACCACACAGACGACAGCAGTTTTGACAAGTGTCTTCTTCAGCACATAAGAAAAGCAGTAGTTTTCAACCTGGTGCCATGACGTTATCAAATTTCACAAAATTGCTTTGTGCCCCGTTTCAAGTGGAAAATACTTTGCCAAAAGCAGGGTCATCAAGAGCCCTGCGAAACAAATCTCGCACACGCAAAGTGCATGGCAGCGAAGCCTTAGTTCGGCAAATCTTGTGAAAGGTTTTTGACATTTGCGCAGATCTGTTGCTTTTCACACAAAGGAGGCGGACTTGACGCGCAGGACCCAGCAATGTTGAGCAGTATTGATTGACTGCCGCTTGTAGTGCAGCCGTATTGCAGATATTATTGCACTATTTATAGCCGGTGGCTCCCAGACCTCGCATTTGACCAGCATATCAACCTGAACACTGTTGTAGTTCTTCCGGTTGTTCTGAGACATAATGTAACACAAAAACACCCAAGCTTGCAACGAAATTGAGGAAATGGAGTTCGGAGCAGGATGAAGCGGCGTGCGTATTGAAATCATAGTGGATACAGTATTGAGGTACGTTGCTTCACTATGTTTCCGTATTTCCGCTCACATGTTGAGAACATGAAGTTTCAGGGATTTTTCGAAACATATGTTTCAAGCCATTGCTCCAGCAGACAACAGCAAACTTGCACAGGCACCAGCCAGCAACGTTTTGGTACAATAAATTGAACACAACGCGTGCAGAAAAAGTGGGACTTTTGAGCAAATTGTGAAGATGTCACTCGGAGAGGTCTCATTTTCTGCATTGTTCGTGTTCCATATTGTGCATACATGTTGTCAAGTGCGAGCATGAAAGTGCAAACTGTGTTTTCTCAAGCCTGTCAAGTACGCGCTGGGTAAATTGGGGTCAAGCAAAGGAAACAACAGTACTGTCTGGAGCTGCAGTATCTGCACTCAACATGAATGGAACTTATCAAGACTGATCCAGGTAGATGCCTCCAGATTTGGTTGTTTTGTCTTTTTGACGAGTGAAATTGCTTGTTTCTTTGTGTCAAGTGGGTCTTCAGTTTCTTGCAGACAAAGGATTGATTTTCTTAGTCATCCTGTTATGCAAAATATTTCGCTTTATGTTAATGCCGCCTCGGTGAGAGGCTGGCGACATGTCACTTCAAACATCTGTTGAGGTGCCCCGCTGTGTCAGCTCAAGCCAGCAGCCAAGAAACAACTGCCTGCCTCGCATTCTCAGAAGCCACACGCCCATCATAATAAATGCTCCCCCAAGGCTCTGCTGCGTGGCAATTCATTAATTTGAATGACACGGGACGCTCGGGGCGCGACATGCAGCAGCAGCCTCAGGACCTTTCATGTCCCGCCGCAAACAGCGAGGACCTCAAAACTGGTACTTTTGTTTGTTGATGGACAAATTGTTGTCATGATCATCATTTTCGCACGGACAGGTATATTTCGTTTGTGACAAGGTAGAATTCTATTTTGATTCCAAGTTGTAGCTTGCGAACGTTCACACACACACACACACACACACACACACACACATGTATACAGACAGAGGCAATGAAGGAAAACTTCAGTTTCTCGAGAGAACACCAACCACCAAACAAAACTTCTTTCCCCAGACTCCTTTTTCAAAACATTGTGAACACCGCAGAACGCAGAAAATGGACACTTGTCAACAGAATTCTTTCTGGGTGTAATGGAGTTCTTCCACTGGTACTCGTATACGAAGGCAGGAACAGAAACATCAATTGCGAAACCTGACAACAATTTGTTGGGCTTTTTTTCCAGCTGTTCAGCTGCACACACAGCTGCATGTTGATTTTGTCATGTGCGTCGTTGTGCACACATTTTCTGCGTCTCGCAAACGAAACTGAAAATAGTTCCAGTGAAACATTGACATGACAGGATTCACGATCTCATACAAGTCTTGTTTTCTCTCCAGTGGGAGGATGGAGGCCCCGACAGTGGCGCCACCGCCAGTGCACCCGTCCCCGCCCGGTGGCGTCGTGCAACTGACGGCGCCCCCGAGCACTGACGGGCCGCCGCCGCCACCGCCACCGTCAGGGGCGCACATGTACGCCGGGCGACAGCTCACATCCGCTGACGTCGCCGCAATCACCGAGGCAGGCTCCAAGGGAGGTGTCTTTCTGGTAAGAATGGGCGATCTTTATTCCTTTAAGTCAACTGATCTCACAGTGCTTTTGTATTTGCTTCGCTATGGGGTGCTAACTTTCACACTGAATTTTATTCACACTTTCAGTGTACGTTGTGTGGAAAGAAGTTCGGCTACAAGAACGGCTTGATTCGGCACGTCAGGCTGACTCATGTCGGGGAGAAACCATACCAGTGCAACATCTGCCAGCGCCGTTTCGGCTACAAACACATCCTCATGGAGCACCAAAACCTTCACTTCGGAAACAGACCCTATGCATGCAACTTGTGTGACAAGAAATTCGCGGCTCGTTCTAATCTGATTCAACACAGGACAGTACACAAGAGACCTTTCAACTGCAACATGTGCAACAAGCGGTTCGACAGAGAAGACCAGCTGAAGAAGCACCTGTTCGCGCACCCGCAGGCGTTGCTGACCTGCAACTTCTGTCAGTACGCCGCCACGAGTCAGGCTGATCTCAACAAGCACATGGTGGAGCACCACCCGCCCCAGGTCCTCGACACCCGAGGCCCCGCCAGCGTCAAGTCAGAAAACGGCGAGGAGCAGGACAAGTCAGCGGAGGCGGAGGCGGGTAAGTCTCCCGCCGCCAGCGCGGGAAACGGGGACTTCACTGCGACCAGAGACGCCGCGACGCCTCACCTGATGACCCACGCTATACCACCCCTCAACTCTCCACCCCCGACCGTCGTGCACACTTCCCCTCAGTCGGTCAGCGTACATTCCACGCCCTTGCCATCTCCGAACCAAAACAACTGTCAGCCACCGGTGTCTCAATTTAGTCCCAGATCCAGTAGTGCACACCAGTCTCCGGAATCGAAAGGCTCCAAAGTTGATTCGATTTGTAGTAATCTGAGCACGAGTGCGTCGTCGCTTCCCTTGCCAAACCACAGTCCGCAAAGATTCGCAGGGTCTCAGCTCACTGCAGTCAACTTGCCGCCACAGGCGACCTTATGCAGTAACCTACCCGTTGCAATGCCGCCAATTTCGGAAGCGTTCAAAGGAGTCATTGTCAAAAAGGAAGTGGAAGATTATTTTGACACGCCTTGTTCAAGGCCAACTTCTTTCGCACCCATGTTTGACCAGAGTGACCGACACTCGACGAGTCCCAGGGTTCTATCTCGCCAAAACATCGACATGGGTTCCTCTGCAGGGCATCCTCAGACCCCTGCATACCCACCTGCTGATCAAGCCAGGCCCTTCCAAGTCGCGCCTTCGAATCACACCTTCTCCAGTGCAGGACAGAATTTCCCTCCTTCACCTGGAGTTCCCAACTTTGCTTCCAGTTTTGGTCCCAACAGTGCCAAATCACCCAATCCGCCCGGGACTCCGACCCTTCCTGCTATTCACGAGGTGTTCTCGCGCAGAGCTCAGCGAATTCCTCCAACCTTCACGAATTTTGGCGTGCCTCCGATGGTGTCGCCCGACCGTACGAACGCGAGTCATAACCCCAGTGTGTCGCATGTGGGTGACCTGCCTGCGTCTCTGCTGTCGACCCCAGCCCCGACTTCCTCTGCTGCGGCCTCTGGAAGCACGGGACTCCCCTTACCCACGGTCAGTACCAACCCTTCCACCACCCGCCCCACCGCCCAGCTTCCACCGATTGCCCAAGTTCTGAAGCATCCCAAAGAAACGGTCCCCCAGCATCAAACTCAGCCTCCACCTGGCATCCCTGGTCTCGATGAAATTCTTTCCTTCTACATCAACCAGGGCAAGCTGTTCAAATGCCAGCACTGCAACATTTTGTTTTATGAGAGAGGAATGTACTTTCTGCATGCTTCACTTCATGGTCAGTCAAGTCCTTGGGAATGTAGCATCTGCCACAAGGTCTGTATGGATAAAAATGAATTTACAATTCATTTTGTGAACCAGCAGCACAACAGTCAATAGATTCAAAAAGATCCAAATGGCAATGACTTCGCACACAAAAATAAATTCTTCGCGCATCCAAAAAAAAAAGGCGCTGATGTTGTGAACCTATCTCTCAGTATTACCTTTGCAATCTTGTGAAGATTCAAAGGCCTGTTCTTCGCCTGCACTGTTGATAAAAGCACTGATCGCAATTTTCCGTTTCAAGAGACAAATGTCATCAAAACCGAAGACAACATGCCAAATCGTGCCCAAAGTAAAAATTGCAGACGGCTAAGTTTATTTCACAGGACATTCCTGTATCGCAAAGGACTTGCTGGATTTAGTTTCCCCTTGGCTACATACCAAAGCAAATCGTTCCTTGTCCTCACTTCAGTGGCATAAAACTGACTCTTATGCAGGAACTAGTGGTTGTTGCTTGTGTGCATTGTGTAGATATAGATCTCAATATTTCACCCTGCCAAAACGTTTTAACATACATACGTGTAGCATAAATTTACATGCAGTTCAATTGTGAATGGTATTTTTTTAACTTGGGGGCATCGTAAGGTTCACTTGACACGGAAAAACATTTTTTCATAGGAACAGCTCTGAAACGTTATTTTATGCTTGGTGCAGCTTTCTAACAAAGTTTCTCTCGCAACTGAGAATCTCAAGTTTGTCTCAGAAGACATTCATGTGTGGGAATGGACGGTGTTTCGTACAAGTTTCAAAATACTTGAATATCGTTTTGTGCCAAATGTGACATTGTAATGTCAGCTTTGTATTGTGCCATTATACTTACAGGCATTTTCATGCTGGATGCGGAACTCTGCATTCAGAATGCAAAAGCTCTGAAACGTTCTTTGTTCAACAGTGATTGTGTCGAGTTTTCCTTGTCGTTTCAGCCCTTACTTGTCGTACAACAATGCGTTTCAAACCTTTGCCACTTCTCCATTCCCAGGCACTTCGGTACTTCATTTGCAGATACATATATATTTTATCATTTGCAATGACTGGGAAACAGCTGCCTGGGCCAGCAGAAAACATTCTGCTGGAAGTCAATGTTTTTTTCGCTTGAGATATTCAAATATTTTTGAAAATGAATTTTGTTCTTGAACGTGAAAAATAAACATACAAACCGCCAATTTAGTCGTTCATTTGTGAACGTTCGGTTCTCAACGTCCTTATCAAGAGTGCGTTGCTTTGACCAGAACCAACCCAACCGTCTCGTTTGCAGAAACCAAGCAAAACTTGAATGTTTTCAATTTTATTACAGAGCAAAAGTACAGATATTTACCGGTGAAAACAAGGGTGATGACACAAAACGCAGCTTGACAGTCCGCTTCCCTTCAGTCTCTCCTGAGCGGGAACTCTTCCGTCGTGACGCCATCTTTCGTGATGACGCGCAGCACGATGGCGTCGCCCGTGTAGATGTCGCGCTCGGCGGCCGAGATGAAGACGTCCTTCACCAGGTTCACCGCCTTCTCCTGGGACAGCGGCACGTGCTCCACACCCTCCTGGTTCTTGAAACCGATCTGAAGGAGGAAAAACATTTCATTCAAATTCAGCACTTGTTGCCACTCATTATCGACAATGAACAAGCTCAAGAGATCAACCGAGATCAACGAGCCCACTGCTCCAAACACATTCATTGTGCTCACGACACAAACTGCTTCAGCAAACAGGCAATGACTGTACGCCTGTCAGAGTCAAAAAGAAGACCAACTGTTGGTTGTGTTGCACTGTGTGTGTGTGTGTGTGTGTGTGTGTGTGTGTGTCTGCGTGTGTGAACCGACCATTGGTTTCATGTCAGTTATGTCCACGACAGAAAGACACACGCACACATGTGATTGCAACAAGCCCAAGGTAGCGGTGCCTATCGGCAAACCAAAAGCTAAAATAGATTGCCCCCTCTGACAAAGCCAACTGTCCACAGATCTCGTACACACATACAGAACACCACCATCGCGATTGCATTGAACCCGTCGCTCGCCGGAATGCCGCGGGCTTGAGTAGGCAAACAACTGTGTCGCGACCACAGCAGATCGGAATCACGTCTCCTTTACGTTGAGCAACTCCGCTGCTTTCGTGGAGCTGTGTGCACATTGACATTTTTGATGTTCTGAGTATATCCGCAAGGGAATCGCTTTAGCGATGGCTAAAAGCACACAACACAGACCTGATTGTCGAGGAGAGGCTGGAGTATGGCTCCGGCGGAACCCCCGGCTCTGTAGGCTTCCCGCTCATACGATCCCACCGGATCGAAGCTGTACACACAACCTCGTCCTGTTCAAATATCAAGCATTTGGCTGGTCACAGGATGTTTCTGGCCTTCACCGCAAGCTTTTACAAAAGAGCGGTCAAATCATCACAGCGACGCACCTTCTTCGTCGAGGCCTCCAATTATGTTGTAGACATAGTACGGGAAGAAACGTCTGTAGTAGAGGATAGTGGACAACATAGCGGCAACAGCTCCGGCTGACATCTTCTTGTTGTGCTCGTGCTCATACATCTGAAAGCACCACAACGGACGGGTCATTTGTGTGTTTCTCCTCTCCGCTTTCCAAGTTCAATCTTTCTGTCAGGTTGGGCGCCAAGTTGATATCGTACGAGGATGGATGCACTTCTGGATTCCCTACGCGTGTTCGTGACGAAGGCCTGCGCACGCATTTACAGAAACACTTTGTGCAATTTAGTTGACAACACAGTCCGCCGTGCGAGGCGACCATGCTGCTCAACAGGCAGGGAAACCAGAAGTGAATCAGAACTCGTATGAGCTGTCTCAGTAATAAATTTAATCAAGCGACGACGAAAATTCGATTCACCTTGAGTCGCGCCTCGAGGACTTTGGTCAACGTGAGAACGTCGCCGTGGAAGCCAGCCTGACCAATGACAGTCTTGCCGGTCCTGAAACCAGAATTTAGTTTTCGTTGCAAAGGAGAAAGCCCTTTCCGTTCCTCGCGCAGGAACTTGCGCTTGCATACCAGCAGATCTACTCACAAGATTCTTGTCTTGGGCACATTTCTGGAATGTATGGAGAAGCCTTCACTGAGTCTGGTGTCTGAAGCCACAACAGCGAAATCCTCACCAGCCACTGCTAAGACCGTCCTGAAAAGTCACGGTTTTGTTTTTGGTCAATCTGGTTGAATGATCAACAAGGTGGAGTCTACGGTTTGAAGCTTTCTTTCTCGTCCTGCTCAATTAAACTCACAACCGGTTGAAGAGAGCAAACGATCAACGAGATATGGATCAGACTACGGTAGACTCTCTGAAACCTGCGCGTGTGGGTTGCTTACCCTCCGTTGTCTGCATAGGGGCTGAAGTAACACTTCTTGGGACCACCGTGTTCTTGGGGTTGAACCTGCATCTCACTTGATGAATAGAACCCAAATTTGTTTGAGTTTTGAGTGAAACTTGCACACTCACAGTATCCCGGAGATTTGCTTGACAGCCGAACCAAAACGCATGTCGTCAAGAGTCTCAGTCAAAACCGGCGAACAGTAGCCCTACTTATGAAGCCGAAGGACAAACAGGTCTTGTGTTGTTGGAAATATTACATAGTTTTTGGCGTGGAATATTTGTTAATCAAAGGTGAAAAGTGCCTTTACATGTAATAAAAATTTCTAATGATACTGAAATGCATTTTGATTTTTTGTTGCTGACAATTTACTCCTCACTCATTTTCGATGCATCTCCCACCAGCGAATTCCGCCCCGTGGAGGCAGGAAAATAGAAACAACGATGGTGCGTTTGTTTGAGAAGCATTTTTTGGGGTCTTTTTGTGGATTTTGCTGCATTTACGCCAGTTTAAACACGTGTTTTTCCTTTGCAGCTTTTCTATTCATTCTTCAAGTCCCTCGTTGGGAAGGACGTTGTTGTGGAGCTGAAAAATGATCTGAGGTAGGTTCAAGCTGGGCGATAATCAAAGTTTTTGTCGGAAGTAAAAGCAGAAAAATTCAGTCTTTCAAATTCTGTGCTTGTGAAGCATAACTCACTACATCGGAACACAACAAACTGTTTGTTCTTTTTTGTCAGCATTTGTGGAACATTGCATTCCGTCGATCAGTTCCTGAATATCAAGTTGACAGACATCAGCGTCACCGATCCTGACAAGTATCCTCACATGGTGAGTTCTTTCATTGCTCTTGTACTTCGCGTGGCCCACAACAATGAGATCTACTGCAGTCGTTCCTGCTGGATATGGACGAACAGGTTTTAATTGGTAAACAACCACATCAGGGCCGAAAGTTTCAAGCGCAACCCACATGATTATTACGATGATTTTCGCGGGTTATTCCTTGGTTCGGAATCTGAACATGTTTTCTGTTGTGACAGATGTCCGTGAAGAACTGTTTCATCCGAGGCTCCGTGGTTCGTTATGTCCAGTTACCAGCTGACGAATGCGACACCCAGATTCTACAGGACGCAGCAAGAAAAGAGGCAGCACAAAGTAAACAGCGGTGATGCTCAGAGATACTGTGTTTCATGGACTCAATGTGAACCATCACACCACACCACATCGTACTGTGTTTGGAATGTTATCGTCGTGAGCTGGAATTCCACTACTCTGGAAACCGAATTCAGTCGGAGTCGGCTTTCGCAATGTCTCGTCGGAACTTCGTTTGGACTGGCCGATCGTGAAACGTGATGAGAACGAATTTGGAAGGTACGAGTACAGCTGCATCAGAGAAACTTATCACGGTGTTGGCTAATTTGTTGAGAAACATGCAAGAAAGTCAAGTTTGGCGACCGATATTTCGATATTGACGGTAAGACTTGTTGCTTTGTTCCAGCGAGTGGGAAACACCTTTGACAAGGTGTTGTGTTCAGTGATCCACAAGACCGTTTGCCTGTATGAAACTTATTTTTGCCTGTCTGTGAAGAAATGTTGAAATATGAATCAAGAACTTGTTTGTTGGTCACAGTATCTCGCAGCATGCGCTGTTGCGGTGCGCTCGGTGAAGGCTCGCTCGTCCAACAGAGTCCATCTGCGCCCGAGAAACGTCGTACGCAATCAAGTTTCTGAGTCTTTCTTCAAAGGCCAGTTCCTTCTCAGGGCGTTCAGGCGGCCAGATCTCCAGGAGCATAATTCTCCCGTCGTCGCACCCCACCGCCACCACGTTGTTGTCGCTGACTTCGATTGTGTGGGGCAGCGCGTGTGTCAGAGCTTCTCCCACCAGTTGCCCGGTTTCCACGTCGGCGACCTTCAACATGGCGTCGTGTTCAGTGATCCACACCGCAAACTTCCCATCTCGGGTGATTTTCGCTCTGTACTTGTACTTCCGCGCTCCTGTATCCTGATATCGCTCCTGGAAGTCGTGAAGGACTGAGAAGGTGGAGAGATCGAAGACTCTGAGGGTGCCGTCGATTCCTCGCTTACCGTCGTTGCTCAGATGAAGCAGATGCATTGGGTTCATTTTGTTTTTGTTGAGGATGGTGCCGGTCGTGGCTTCAATGATAACAGTGTCGTCCAAGTTGTTAGCAAAGGCTTCTTTGGCGCAGACTCGAGACGTCTGCACTGCCAACAGCGTAGTGGTGTCAGGAATGATGAAGAGGACGTCTTTGAGGAAACCTTCCAACTTGAAGATCTCGTTGCCTTCGTTCTCGAGATTGTACGCGTGAATGGTGCACTGTCGTCCTTCGTACAGTTGCGGGTATTGTTGCAGAGTGACCAGAATCCTGCAAAACCACCTCAGAAATAAGTTTTGTGTTTTGTTGAGTACACCGCCACCTGTGCACTGAACATGACATTCACGTCGACTGAACGTGTACAGGTCCATTTTGGATAATTCGACATGCCCTTTTTGCCAATGAAAAAGTCGAATTGTGTAAAAGTCGAATTATGACACCTATTAACACACACACACACAAGTCCAAACCTGTTCTGAAAAAAGTCGAACTATGCAATAGTCGAATTATGGACATTCGAATTATCCGAAATGGACCTGTACATGAGGAATCTGACCGATTGTCCGGGACGAATTTCAAGACAGAAATTCCCCCAGTTGTAGCTTTGACGTCCAAAACGTGTTGTCCGGTTGTCAGTTCCCAGATACAGGTTTGGATGCCTTCGCTTGGCGACGTTTCTGAATGGGTTGCTACGAGGTATTTGCCGCCTGCATCTGTGCAAAGAATCACTGACAGTCTGTATTGTTTGTTGGTCACAAAAGTTGACGCTGCTTCAAATGACAGACAAAAAAGCTTGTGGTGTTCGGATTGAAATTTGTTTTGACGTCGCAGCGCACCTTTTGGCGGGTGTGCGAGTGCGGCGAGTTTGAAGCTGAGCATGGAGATGGGGAGGCAGCAGAGGAGCGCCCCGCTGCGCGCGTCGCACACTTTGAGCGCGTCCTGGAGGCTGTGGTACTCCTCGAGCAGCACGTAGCGCCCGTCCTCCGTCACGATGGGGCACATGGTGGACACGTCACGCGGCAGCTGCGCGACGAACTGGAGCGATCGGTGACGATTGTGGAGAATTGGGCGGAACGTGACTTTTCGAATTGGCACCGTGCCAACGTCCCAACTTTTATCCTAATCAGACGCTCCATTGAGAATATTGATCAACAGATGATTGAGTTGTACCGTTCCAGTGTTGGTGCTGATGACCCTGGCGTCGGTCGGCTCGTAGCCTCGCACCACCACGTGATCGCCCGACCTCGCTCCCGATAGGTAGCGCGTCGACGTCGGCATCGACAGGTGCGTGGAAACCTCCAACTGAAAGAAACACCAATTCATTGTCTGTGTGAGACCAAGGCACTCGGTGTCGGAAGCCGCGTTTGGTCATGATTGGTGGTGACAACACGAACGTCAGCGTGGTTTCCCAGGACGGACGCCTGCTCGATGATCTTGACGTCCCACATGGACAGGATGCGGTTCGCCCAGTTGAAGACGATGAAGGTGGAGGCGGAGGCCGCGAGGAGCCCCGTGATGGGCGGCTTCGAGGCCTCAATGTGAGCCATGCACCGGCCGTTGTAGACGCTGCGAAGTGAATGAGCAGTCCGTGTGTCAAAAACACCCAATTCCGTTTGAACGACTGTTTGCTGTTGCAAACGGCTGGCTCATTTGAGAGAGAATCACCTGAAGACGACGAGTCTCTGGTCCACTGTCGCTACGAGCGTGTTGTTTGAGGGATCCAGTTTGTAGTGAAAGTGCTGCACCTTGTATTTGGACTGCGCGTCTTCTGGGATGTAGAACTTCCGGTGAAGTGTGTTTCTGTCAATGTCCCACATGACAATCTCCAGCGAGCCAGAGACCAACAGATACGATTCGTCCTCGGACAGCTGGACTCTCTGAACTCGCATTCCAGGGGAAAGAATGTTTTCCAGATCGATCTTCTTCTCGAGACGCGCGGACTCGGATGTTTCCCGGACGGAGATGACGTCCACGTGGCGACCCGAGGTGTGAGCATGCGCTGCGAACAGCCGACACGTCGCCTTCGCAAACACCACGAGCCTCTCTTCCGTTTGACTTTCCAGTGTCACGGCCTCGGACCAGTACGACATAGACGCCAGTGAGAAAAATTTCAACTGCGTGTTGTCTTCAAGTAGAAATATGACGGTTTCTCCACTTGCTGTCACGTACATCGAACTGGCTGGAGCGGTGAATTGGTGCACGTGTTTTCCCTTCATATCAAACACGTCGCCTTCTCGGTTCTTGATGTTGATCAGAATGTGATCTCCAGTCGTGTCAATCGCGAAGTTCTCCAAGAAGCCGACACTCTTGTAGACTTTGTCGAGTTTGCCCGCAAAAAGAACGCAGTCGTCTTCTATGTCGTACACAACAACCGTGTTTTCGTTCCGCTGGAATGCATCGGCTGCGATCAAAAAGTTTCCATTTGTGGAAAGCCTCATGATGTTCAGTTTGGTGGTGTCTGCTGCGGGCCAGAGCGGAAGCTCCCGCTCCACATCCCCACTCGCCAGTTCCCACACGATCAGGTCGTTCTTGGCGGACAGAGCCAGAAGATTCTGCCCGTGGTTGGTGAGGACAAGGTTCTTCTGTGCGCTGGGCAGGTCCTTGTGCTCGAGAGACTGGATGAGAGCGCCTCCTGGGGTTGGGTAGCACACCGTCACAGGCATCAGCGTGGCCTTGAGGCAGCACTGCTGCACCAGTTTGCGAACGTCTAGGCTGTGTGTGGCGCGGTACAGCAGTCTTCCCGCCAACTCGATTGGCAGCGTCTTCGGGTTCTGGTTGAGAGTCGTTCTTGTTTCGGACAAAGCCTTCCAGAGATACCCGATGTCTTCTTCATTGCGCTGCTCTTGCGCCTCGTTCAGATCGGCCAGCACGGCGTGTACTCCATTCGCCTCAAGTTTGGCCTGTAAGAAGTCCAAATTGAAGAGGCAGTTTGCTTTGAGAGACTTGATGTCCCCGGACTCCAGCAGATGTCCTGGTAATTTGTTGAGCTTCCTGAGGTTGTATCTCGGCTTCTCAGATGCGTTTCCACCCTCGAACATCAGTGGTTGTGCTGGAACCAGCCTGAGGGCCTCACCAGACGGGGACGACAGACCCAGCCTCTTCATCTGATAGTCATTGTACTCGAAGGGTTTGGGCGTTTCGTGCCAATCACCCAGGAAGTACTCTGCCAGGTGCTTGTGAATCACAGCCTTCAGTGGGGTGAGGTATCTGGAAGTGGCCGTCTGGATGAACTGGCGATGGTACCAGAAGAGAACCCTGGTGTTGTCTGCTTCCCGGGTGGCGATGTACTGGGAAATGTCGTTCAGCACTCGGATGATGAGAACCTGCGGCACGCGTCGCACTGGGGGGATGTGGTACTGGAACACGTCCTTCAGCACCGTGTCGTCCAGGGACAACACGTCCTCCCATTCCGACTCGGACAACCCTGTTTGCGAGGCTGTGAGGTACGCCAGTGCGTGCGAGACAAAAATCTGACCGTGCTTCACCTCCAGCCTCTTGAAGAGGTCATTGATGACCTCCTGCACTGTTGAGGACAGAACCGTCTCCCGCGCTGGGTCGAAGGACTTCCAGGTAATCACCTGCTCGTAAACCAGCTTCACGTAGAGAGGCAAGCTGCAAGACTCGAATGCTTTGGCCACGATACTCTGTTGATCGTCTGTCAGTTTTCTTTTGGCAGTCTCCATCCAGGACGTGAGAATGTCTTTGCTGAGGTTTTGCCCAAGCGACTTGACGTGTACAAACGAATCTGGCGGGACTTTGGTTTGGAGATTGTTCAGTATGTCGTGAAGGTCTAGCAGAATGGACAGAACCATGTGCACGTGTTGCGGCAGCAGCCGCGGAAGCCACGTCAACTTGTGTGCGCGGTTCTTTGCGGAGAGCTGGTCCAAAGAGTCGAGAAACACGAAGAAGGGTTTCTCGTGCGTGGCTTTGGAAAGTAGGTCGTGGAAGGTTCTGACCGTTTCGCTGGGATCGGTGGGCAGCTCAAAGTCGCTCAGTTCGAGGTTGACTGCAATTTGGTGGCAGACGGACTGCAGGGTCTGCGTGATGTCGCTGCTTTTGGCAGATGTTCCCAGCATCCTGAGGAGCACGATCGGCTGCTGATCTTTCCGGCTCCAAGATGGAACCTGGAACAACAAAACACAATCTCACTAAATTTGACTGGGGATGTTTTTGTCAACTTTGACGTGTCTGAAGTCAGATCATGGTGGGACGCACCAAGCTGGCACATTTGGCCATGACGGAGGTTTTTCCGCAGCCGGAGTGACCGTGGACGACGACGGGTTTCCTGCTTCCGGTCCCGAGCCGCCTGTGAACCGCCTCGATCACATCGTCTCGGCCGCAGAACAGCTCAACTCGGGTTTGAGCCAACTTTGAGTGCTGAATCACCTGTCACGAGATTTGGAATCGAACGTTCAGTTGCACACATTGATTTTTGTCCGGTGGTTGTCATCACGTTGGGGGGTATTTTCTGCATGCATACTGCTTGTGGAATACCTTCTGTCGATTGTGGAGTTGGAAATGCGACTCAGAAGCAACGGAAGGCGGATGTTGATGTTACCTCAACGAGTAACTCGTTTCTCGCGAGTGTCTCCTGGGCCTGGGCGCCTTTGTCGATCAGCTTGATGACAGCGTTGTGGAACACAGAGCTGAACGTCTGCAGGTAGCTCTTGTGTTCCGTCCTGTTTATCCCACCTTCAGGCACGTGCCACTTCACTGTGGATCTGCAAATTTGATTCCGTGGAGATTCAAGCCGAACGATTACGATAGCTGTCGAAGTAGCAGACGAACCATCTGTGGAGGGTCACCACTGGTGCATGCACCTGCGTGTCTCACGTGAAAACGCGCCTTTTGTCGCACGAAACTTTTCTTTGTGTGTGTGTGTGTGTGTGTGTGTGTGTGTGTGTGTGTGTGTGTGTGTGTGTGCGTGTGTGTGTGTAGGGGGGTTGTGAGGTGTGTTCACCTGTGCAGGTTTTCTCCCGCCAGCGCCTCGCTGATTTTGGCGTCGCGCAGCTGTGCGAGTTGCTCCTGCGCGTCGCGGTCCACGAGCGACTCCGTCATGTCGATGTAGCGCCACGCCTTCGGGTGGTCGATGTTCTTCTCGATGTCGTCGATGATGCGCACGAAACACAGGCATCTGTCGTTCGCATTTAGCGGGGAGTGAAACAGACCCTGCTCAATCTCCATCTCGGTCACTGCAAACAGAGCCACAGGAATCTGACTTCAATCAATATTTTCTGCACTTCATACCAGGGCCTGGGGATTGACCCCCACCCCTCCAGCAAACACCTTGAAAATCTCCAATGCTGGGGTCAATGCGTGATTTCACCCCTTTTCCTTCTGCATGTCCATCATTCAGAGACAACCGATCAAACTCTCACCTGACATGTAGTATTTTTTCAGATATTCTTTTGGCAGTTGTTGATTCTGAACGCTTTGCAGGCAAGTGGTCCGGAGTGTTTGATGCAGCTTTTGTTGAACCGCATTCCATTCGTCTTTCGCTGACTTCTTGAGGGTCAAATCCTGAATGAGTGCGAAGTCAATGTCATGTCAGTGCGGGAACATTTCACGATGTGTTCAGCTGTGTCTGGTCGCAAACAAAGATTTCACGAGATTTCCGCGGGATGAGACTGACCTGCGAGAGGAAGTCGGGGAAGTGAGCGCTGATGGGTGTGAGCACGTACTCGGGCGGAACTGTGTTCTCGTTGCGGCGGTACCATTGATGCACCAGTTGAGCTGACTCGGACCCCGCCGTCTCCAGACTCTCGAGCAGAACCTTGAATTCGCGCTCCTCGATTCTAGACGGAAGCGTTTTGGAACCGTAGCGCTGACCCAGGAACATCTTCCGAAACAAGTTGCACGAGTTCAAGCACAGAAACAAACAGATTTTCTTGGCCCGTTGAAAAAGCAACAGCGAAATTACGGTTCACATGCAATGAACCGCGTACCACGAAGCTGGGTCCAATGGAGAGTTGTTGGCAGCTTTTGACCTCCTTGAGGCAGAGTTCCGTCGTGGAGTGATCGTCCGTGGCCTCATCTCTCACTCCCCAACGCATGTCCATCACCTGAACAGACACAAGCGGTACTGACAGCGGCAGCGGGTGCGGCAGCAAACCTCGACGATGTCACACAGACAAACGTCCCGAGGCAGAACACCTTCCGAGGCCATCGAACAAGTCTCAGGTGTGTTGCATTTTGATTTCAGTGGATTTCGTTATTTGCGCGTCTCTGAACAAAACAATCACAGACCAACTTCAATTTTTCAAAAATTGGCTTGGTGATCTGGATGAAGAATCCGAAAGGATAGTGTATGGCTTTGTGCGTCTGCGGAGTTCTGTGGGAAACTGTGCGTCTGAACTTTGTCTTTGAAGTTTGGTCGTCCTGTGTACCTGAAACTCGAGGCCATACTTATTCCTGCAGTACTGTTTGAGTTTCGGATAAGTCTCTTCAATCAGCAGGTTTCTCTCTTCTGCTGTGTCTAAAAGAGATGGAAACGTCATCTTTGATCTTGCAGTGAATTCATTGCTTGTTTCTGCAGAAAGGATTCGCTCTGGGAATTTGGAGTCATCCTGCGCATTGCAAAGTACAACTCGCGCAAAGGCCCACAGGATACGCAAAAAAGTGAACACAGTCGAGTCTTGTGAACCTGGTTTTGTTCTTTATGTTTTTGCTCAGGGCGAGTTCTGCACGCATTAACAACAGCAGTGAAAGCGCTTGAGTTCTGCATGTGCAGCGGCGTCTGCGGGTGAATACCTGTGAATGTGGAGCTGGCGAAGATCCTGACAAGTTTGGAGCTGACGACCGGCAGGTCTGTCAGATCTCCCGCGAGCACCCGGCGTGTCTCCGCCGCCATGGCTCCGTCAGCACCCTGCGCGCCCAAAATCAGCCGCCATGGACCAAAGGCTGTGACCAGTGTGTTGGTTTCTCACTTCGTTCATTTGTGTGGCTCGTCTGTGTTGTGCAACAACAGTGCCACTTGTTTGGGAGCAGTCATGGCTGTGGTACGCTCCTGGTGTCGATTGTTTGAGGGGAACCATGGCTACGGCCGGTCGATAAAGTGAGAGCCTTTGAAGAGGTCGTATCAGCGGTTCATTCATCCTCATTCGCAACACAAATGCTGAGTCAACAACACCCATGCATATATGCACGAAAACAATCATGAGAAGGTCGCATTTTCGTTGGACAAGTCTGGGCGCTGAACCAATGTGTCGTCATTCCGGCGGTGTTTTCAAATTTTGTGTTCTGAATAACGGACCATGCCGTCAAGTTGTTCCTCTTCAACATTAGCGATTCCGTTCCATTCAATTCGAGCTTCCAACCTTGAGCCCTCACAAAGACCAGGACCCCAGTGCATGTCTTTGGCACCTTGGTCGGGTGAAATAGACGCCTCACAATAGAAACCCGGCCCCAGCTGCGAACCCACCCAAGGTTCTACTGTGCTGGGTCTCTCGAGACCGGTCTTCTCCAGGTCGTACCTGGTCTCTCCGCCACATTGGTGTAGATCTGGTGGTTGGTAGATGTCCAGTTTGCCTCTTTTAACTGCCATCAATACCCACCTACCACCCGAACAAACCGATACCCTCTCATCTGAACCCTGCTGAGACCCACCCATGGCCCACATGCGGTCTGATTGAGATCTAGCCTTACTTCTTTTGGGACAACCCTGCGGGTGGGGGAGAACTCAACACGCAAACTTGTGTGCCAAAACCCACCTTCCAAAACCTGACTGTTGCATCCAGACCCGGACAACATTCGTGCCTGACATTCGAAAACCTGCCTCCCCCCACCTCAGGATCCTGTCTGGGGTTTGCCCGTCAAGCAGCCCAGCTCTTCCGAAAAGGGACATCAGGGTTTCACACGTGATGCTCAGTTTCCCAAACCACCAACAGCTGCGTTTGGAGCCAGGGTGTCTGAACCGGTTTCAGACATTACTGCAAGACTGGAATGAATGGACAGACAGACGTACGTCGAACAAAATGAACCATCTTGGCCGTTCCTCTTTGTGCTTGAAAGAAAGAATGAATCACGGAGCGTTCGTGCGGTAAAACCTGGGCACCTCACGAGTCCTTCCTCCAATGTGTGCAGACTGGGAATGCTTCGTTACAGGGGCCTGGGACGAGCAAAACGCGGTGGAAGATTCGTAAACATGGAAGAGCATACAGCTGCACATGCAGATAAACAAACAGAAATGTCTTTCGCCTGTGAGACTGCTGGCAAGGTGTACAAATTACGTACAAAGAATCCAGATCCAACTGCACAGGCAGCTCGTTTTCGGGATGTGCACACGCAGTGGTTTGTCCATGCAGTCACCCTTTGACTTCGTGCCGCAGACTATAGTATACGTACGCGACAACTTGGCACTGTGATTGGCGTTAATCTGTCAAAAAAGTTTTTCATTGAACGCTGTTGCTACACAAATGGGAAGCTGGAAAATGGATTTTTCAGGCGACAAGGATCGGATCCAGGTTTGGTCGGGGTTCAACCCCGAAGGGGGTAATCTGCACATTGAAACAGCAACAAAACTTTGAAACAACAACACAATTTTGCTGCGCAGTCATGCAACGCTGATCCAGGCCGGGGTATTTCCAGGAGGGCGGGACGCCCCTGGATTCGCCCCTGTCTTTGTCATCGGAAGCGTATCCAAAGTTCAACTAAACCGTGCGTGGATTCTGCTTCCACTGAGACGGAACGGTTGAATTGACAGAGCCTTGCATGGATCAAATGATGTGTGGATGGATACATGGAATTTTTCGCTTTGAAGAACTGTTCGACACCACAGACGTCGTGATGAACGTCGGTTGAGATCGTGAAGACGCGCGAACGCGCATTCCATATTCACGGGTCTTTTCAGCAGAACACAGTGGGCCTCACCATTGTGTGGCCTTCCGCAAGCAGAGTTTTACACCGCGGTTGCTAAATTCGTTGTGTCTTGTGTTATCAGAAAAAATAGGCTGCTGTTACCTTATCGCAAAGGCACGAAAGCATTGTTGATCGGTCTAAAGGGCGGGACCATTCGTGTCGTGCCTTTATCTCCGTCGATTCTCACAATAATGACTGTTCTCTAAACCTGTTCAAGTTGGGGCGGTGCGCAGATATCGATGAAACTTCCGGCAGATCTAGACGACGCGAGCTAAACACAATGGAAAGCGTCGCATGTGAGTCACACAAAACGCACGGATAAGATTCCTCAATCACTGGCGTGGATGTACTCCTGCTGCAGTGTTCGGGGACTCGGAATCAGAATGAAGAAGCTTCACCTTGTGGAAGAGGGTGGGACTGAAGGAGAAAACAGGATGTTGATTGGGGTCAAAAAAGTCCTTTGCTACGCACTCTTGACACTGGTGTTGCTGGGAGTCGGTCTGCACCTCTGGGTGCTCTTCCTCGTCCGAACTGGGATGAACAGGGGCGACATTTCAAAACTTACAGGTAAAGTATCATTTCCGTGATCAAAAAGTCACAGGATGGGATTTGCTTTTTCGCGGTCATGAATGAGACTTTGTACAGGCGCGCACATTCAAATCCACAAGTTCTGAGATCTCAGAACGGGATGCACTCGCTGGGCGTACGAGAAACATACAAAGATGAGCTGGTGTCTCAGCACCAGGCTCCGACCCGCATTCCATTCCGCCAGCAGAACGTGGTCCTAAATTCCAGGACCAGATAATGACATCATAGTGTGGTCCTAAAATTTTTCTTGGACCACTGCCCACCTGTTAGCATGTGGGAATGTGGTCCTGGAATTTTAGGACCATGTTCTGCTGGCGGAACGTGGTCCTGGTCGGAGCCTGGTCCTGTTACGTACACCGGGTTCACCGTCTCGTGCGCCGTTGCTTGGAGGCAGGTCATGTTGACTGATCCCTCTCTCAGCTTTGTTGGTGTTTTCTCTCATTATCTGGGGCTTGTGCAAGAAAAGAAAGCGCACCAAAAACCTCGCCATGGTTTTTTGCTCACACAGGACTGCTGCGCCCGATACCTATTGGCGTTATGTGGTATCGACTGTGCCGGATGACTGGGAATGAATGAAACTGCCTCTGCATGTGTGTCCAGGCTCAAGAAAACCCAAGACGAGAATGCTACAAAGGGCAACATTTGGAACAAAGCAAACAGGTGTCCTCGGACCCTGTTACTGTCTTGCAGTCTCTTCTGTTGTGCTTTCTCATTTGTTGAGCAAAGCCCAGTTTTCTTTCGTATTCGTTGTATGTCTCTCGGTTTCGTTGAATTGTTCCAAGGTGTCTGTCTGTCTGCCATCTGCCTTGGGGTAGGTGACAGGAGAGTGGATAATTCAATACCTTTTCTCAGAATCATATGTATGTCTCCAGGCTCAAATGGAAGTTGGTCAAAAACTCAGATATTTTTGGCTCCTGAGCTGCGTTGGACAACAATGCATCAATGGACCTCGGAACAAAGCTTGGCCAGCTTCCGGTGGCCGAGAAGCAGCACGCTTCATGCCCTTTCAAAAATCTTTGTTTTCTTGATGACAGCAGTCTTGAGCGCCTGCTTGATGTCAACAGGACTTGTCAGTGAAGACCTGTCAGGAAGAGATCATTTGATGTGAGGGAAATGACCACGCGATGAACTGGCGAGATACGAAGATACACACTTCCTGTTGTGTGCTTTGGTGTTCACCAATGGATTGCGAACTTTATGTATACTCACTGCTTAATTGTTCTGTGCAGAGAGCAATCTTCACTCCTGCAGCTCTTGCGGTTTCACGTCACCCATTCTTCTTTCTTGCACTTCAGCTGACATCAAAACTGAATGCAGCACCCAGTACGAGACGAAGAGGCACAATTTCACAAGAGTCATTCACCACATTTGGAACAGCGATGACATTCCCGAGCAGTTCGTCCAGGCCCGGCAGTCCTGCAGGAAACTCAACCCCCAGTACGACTACAAACTGTGGAAGCCCAACGAGAGGTCAGACCACCTTTTACGTTCATCTCTATTTCTCTGCATGCAGTTCGTTGGTCGACGCGGACATTGGACAGAAATCTCACAGCAGTTTACATGTTGGAGCAAGCACAAACATGAAAAGATACTTTTTTCTTCAAAATTCGGTGTGTCATATTCCCATCCCAATACTGTCTGGTTTTTCAGTCAAAGGGTTGAATAAGTATTTGGCTTCTGCCCTTTCCTCGTGAACATAATAGTTGCAAACAAAAATCAAATTCCTTCAGGCTTCCAATAACCTCCCTCGTCGGCAGCGATTTCAGTTTTTGGAAGGATGAATTTCCAAACAAAGAAACCAGGTCAGCGTTTTCACCAGGAAAAAAGGGGTCCGTGCAAAGGACGATTTTTGTTTTACCTCCACATGTTTCTGATTCTCATTTCTGAGTTCAGTCCTGAGCCTCCAGTTCCACGGGAGACCGACAGGTTCATCGGGAGAGCTACTTCACTGGTTTATTCGCATGAGGAGAGCCACATTTCTGGTGGCTCACCAAAGTCTGGTTCTTTGGGAGAGCTACTTTGTTTGGGTGTGCTATACTGAGGTGTGCCTCTTCTGATTGGCTGAAACAAGTAGCTCTTTCAAATGAAGAACGAGCCTTTGGTGGAGCCTTTGGTGAGCTGCCATGAAAGTAGCTCTCCCAATGAACTGGTAGCTCCCCTGATAGACCAGTGAAGTAGCTTTCTTGATGAACCAGGAGCTGTCCCAAAGAATCGAAGACTTGAGACTGAACTGATTGAGAATGAGAAGTAAATATTGGTTTTTGGTCTGTCAATTCTGGAACAAAGCCATTGTTTCCAGCAGACGTATCATTCTCTTGGGGAGAGCGTGCCTCTCGTCTTTGTTCTGCTTCAAAAAAGCTGTCATTGCTGTCGGGTCCCAACCGAAGCGATTATCACAGGATCAATCGACTCTGTGAATGCAAGGTGAATCAATGAGCAGTTTTGCTGGGTCAATTCCGTTCTCAGGTTGCACACAAAGACAGGTTGTTGTGTGTTTTCGACTGACAGCATTTGTCAATGAGCAAACTCCACTCGCAGTTCTTCCAAAGGCGCAGGAAAAACTGACGCCATTGGGTGCCGTTTGTCGTTGCAGGAGGCAGTTCATCGCGGACCACTACCCGTGGTTTCTGCACATGTACGACAACTACTCGCAGGAAATCATGCGCATCAACGCCGCGCGCTACTTCATCGTCTATCACTACGGCGGCATGTACCTCGATATTGACATGGAGTGCAAAGCAAGTGGTCTTTTACACGCGCGAGCTGAGACCGGGGGGGCGTGCAGGAAAATCACGCTGTTCTGCTGTTCCAGAAAACATGTGGGGACTCTCCCTCCCCAGTGGAAAGAGGGGACCCGGACGGACGCCCCATGGGTGTCTCAGATCAGTGGTTAGAGGGCTTTTGCAAATATTAGAAGAAAGGTTTGTTTGGGGGATACCCCCTCTGCTGTAAACAAATTCCCTGTGATGAAAATGTTAGTGCTTTTCAAAGGTGCTTTCAGTCCCCCCCCACACACACACACACATGAACTTACTGCTGGTTGCCATGGCAGAGAGGTGAGATATCTTTTTGAGAAGAGGGCCATGTTGCGGCTCACATCACCAGCTTGGCGCGTGTCGATACTGCTTAGCTCAAGACAAACAATAAAGCAACGTACTTGTGTCGGCAAATGAGCACATTTAGCAGCTTTGAATTGTTCCTGTCGACAGACCTGTGATGCGAGTTTTGCTTCCTCCCAGGTGCCGTTTGACGCCATGCTGAAGCAGGCGTTCAGCGAGGCTCCGGACACGGGCGTCCTGCTCGGCGCCACCATTCCGACGGGCGTCGGCACGGCCTGGATCTTCGGCCGCAAGGGACATCCCTTCATGGAGATGGTCACCAAGCGCCTCCTGACCGAGTACAGATGGTGTGTTCTGTTCAGTGAAAGAGTTCGCTTCAACAGTAAAAGTTGATGAAAAGCTAGCGGTATCTGCTGAGATTATATCGCTGGTGGCTCTTTTCGTTTTGCACCATCGTTGCGTCTTTGTTGTTCAGGTACGTGCTTCCTTACTGGACGAACACAATTTCAACCGGGGTCATCTACATGTGGAGAACGTATTTGAACTATCCGTGTCAGGATCAGGTACATTTTCGTGTTGAAATTCCCTGAGATGAAAACATTGTACTTCTCAAAAGTGCTTTCAGTCCTCACTCAAGACAATTGACCATACAGCTGTTTCCAGACTCGAGAAAGCTTTTCGTGTTTCTGCCTCTGCAGGTGTACTTGGTCGAGCCAGACATCCAGTACAACGTGTACTTCAACCATCTGCACTTCTCTTCCTGGCACAAGTGGGACGCTCCGATCATGCTGTTTTTTGACTTTCTCATCAAGCACTGCACATCGTACCTTCACCTTGTCTTCTTCATGCTCAGTTTAGCCATACTGGTCGTGTTATCGAGGAAATGTCTCAAGGGACTGAGAAACAGACGTCAACTGACGCTGAGTGGCAGATGACCAACACTGTGATCAGCATTTTCATGAACTGCGGGTCGATCAATCCAAGCAAATGTGGGCGTTTTGTTGCTCCTGCTGCGACGACGTTCTCGTGCAGCTGAGCTGCCGACTCGTGTCCAAGTGTTGTCGCTTGAGCTTTATCCCAACCTTGGACATTGGTCAGCTCTTTTGTCAAAGAGCTCCACAAATTGGGGTTTTACAAACAAAAAAAAAACGATAAAAATTTGGAGACTTTCGGGGACCTCGCACGCCGTTTCCTCGAAAAGCTGCTCCGTTTTTGACGCGGACGAGTCTCATCACAGTTTATTTTTCCATCTCAAAGAGAATGAGTGCAGGGCCAGAGTTTGTGGTCTCCGAACGAAACCAGAACCATTCATTTTGTTGTGTTGGAAATTGATTTCTGTCGTCAGTCTCGTGTGGAGCACAGAGGACGTCAATCCTGAAAGATGTACGAACAGGAAATAAAGCCTGAAAATTGCTTGTAATTGATTGTGTGATGTGAGGACCATGCGTCACGCGTGAACAACTCAAAAATATCAGTTTCGTGCACAATAAATGACAGGCTCATGTGGTTCGTAAGCAGAGTTGGAATCGTGCAACAGACGAGCGTCTGCAGTTGTGCTGGCTCTGGTATGACTTTTGTGGAAAATTCGATTTGAATTTATTCGCAAATTCCAATGGAACGCCAGTCATGTCAATTGTAGCTTGACCCGCACAAGTTTTCTGGAAGACACTGCTTCACAAGTTCTCTGAGCGCACGAGTCAACCTGCAACTTCTTGTTCTTGGTGCCCTTTTTCTCTCAAGTTAAAGTGGATGACGGATGCAATGTTTTTCAGAGAATACCTCGTGACACCTGTCTGTGGAAAGTTCAGTTGTGTTCAATGGAAGAATCCGTGGCCAGGACTCTGGCAGTGGCTGTCGATTGCTGAGGAACAGTCTGTCTACACTTGCTCGTCCTCGACGTCCCTGGTTCTCAGCTGCAGTTCCTCGCCCGTCCACCCCTCGGAGATTTTCGCGTCCTGCGGACTACTCACGCGCTTGCTGGTCAGGTGGTTCGTCACGAAAGCGCACATCGTGGTGCTGAGGATGTTCGTCGAGGTGCGCACGCGATCTCTGGTTCAAGGAACAAGAGATCAAACATCAAAAACACAACGTTCAAAATTTTCATTCATCCAGGGCTGCTCCACAGACTCTGTCACAGCTACTGAGACAGAAATGACGTTTCTTTACTGATTCCGTGGTGATTGACACGCATGCGCGCGAACATGCCGACATGCCCCCCCCCCTCCTGCGGCACTCACTGAAACCAGTCGACGGCGAAGAACAGTCCGACCCCGTCGGACGGCACGGCCAGCACGTTGCACAGGATGATGATGGTGATGAGAGACGCGCTGGGAACGGCCGGCAGCGCCATGCAAAACACCCACGTCAGCACCCTGCAGAGAGACGACCCGTTGCAAAGGAGCATCCTTGCAGCTCTCTTGACAACCAACCTTTGGACTGTGCAAGGCCCTGGAGTCCAAATTTGTTGCCGAGAAACACTGCCCCAAAGAATAACTCACTTCTTAAAATTTGATGGGTCTCCTGCCAGATAAGCTCCGCGATCTTGTTGAAAGAGGAACAGGGCAGGCGTCAGTCTCATGCTGAGTGAAAACGTCTCATCTGATGGGATCCGCCCTTCTGCCCCCCCCCGCCTGTTTCAACCTTCCCACAGGTTGAACTCTTTTGACAAACAAGAAAGGAGAGCTTTTTCAGCCCGCAGTTTTACATCGCGGGACCTGAGATATATATGGCCTGATGCCACCATCCAGAAGGTGGGAATGTTTGGATGGAACACCTGACATGGGACCTCACACATGGCCTGATGCTATCTTCCTACATTGGTGGAGGGTTGGATGGTAGCACCCAACCTGGGACCTCAGACAGGACCGGACGTTATCTTCCTACCCAGGGTGTGGGGTTGGATGAAATCACCCAACCCAGGACCCCAGGCACTTGATGTTGCCCTCCTGCTCAGGAGGATTGGGGGCTTGGAAGATAGCATCAGGCCTGGACCAGGTGGGACTTGGCTGACACAATGACACGATGACCCCATACACCAACACACAGACAATCGTGACTGGCCAAGCCAAGACCGCGAATTGTTGAAAACCGCGGGCTCCACGTGAACTGTGTGGCTTGGAAAAATGAAGAATTCTGCACCAGGCAGCTCGGAATGGACTGGAAGGGTCAAATATAACCGAGAATGGGGTTTCCGAAGACCTGATCTTTTGCCTTTTTCCGTGATTTGCCCTTGTTGCACTGCAGATGAATATTACTAGAGTTGGGTTCAGGGCGATGAGGGCCCGCCGTCTCGTCCAGGGACGCTTCGGGTCTGTTCCGAGCAGGTCAAACAGGCAGCAACGCACGTGAGGAGGACGATCTGGCCGACGTTGAGAACAACATTGGCCATCTGGGCGAAGAAGAAGCAGACGAGCACGATGAAGAGGGCGCTGCCGTCGCGGTTGAGCGTCACGCCCAGCGGCACCGTGATGCTCGAGACGCGCTTCGAGACGCCCAGCCGGTCGGCGCATTCGAAGACCGCCGGCATCGTCACCGCCCTGCAATTCATTCGACTGCACTTTGGGCAGATGCAAGGACAAATGCTTGCCATGTCGACAGTACGTGTCAATTGTCTTTTTGAGTGAAATTGTTGTTTTCACTCACGAGCTTTGAGTGGAGAGGGCGACGAGAACCGGCTTGACGGCTCTGAAGATGACGCGGTACGGGTTGGAGCGCACGGCCAGCAGCACGACCAGCGGCACGACGATGAGCTGGTGGACGGCGTTGCCGCCGACGTGCGTCGCGATGAGGATGCCGAGCCGGAGGAAGGCGTCGCGCAGGTCAGAGATGCCGCCGACCGTCGACGCGATGAGGCTGGCCACGCCCACTGGCGTCGTCCTGGAAAAGAACGCCGATAAGTGAGCCGAAGCAGACGCCACTGAATCATTTTCAGTGACTGAGTATCTCCTTAACTTTTGAAATTTTCACTCGTTCTTTGAGGAACAGTGCAAGCCCAATTGCTGCACACGAACGTTTCAAGAGAGTTTGCTCAATGCAACCGCATTTTGTACATCGAGAGCAGGTTTGTGGAGTCAGCTTGTGCCGCTTGTGTGACACAGAAGACACTAACTTGAGCGCTCAAGAATGAAATTTTTACACGCAATGAGCTAAGTTTAGCAAAGCATTATAGTTGACGTTGTTTGGCAATCAATCCAAGTAGTCTTTTCTACAGGGCTACCACAAAAGCACATCCGGCGTTTTCGTGGTGTTTACACACAGAAAACTCACTGGAGTCACACGTCTGCTCAAACCTCCATTTGTTGTGACAAACAAAATGCATCTGACGAAATGAAATGACGCGACGCTACTGTTTCCAAGACAGGGGCCTGGAACGTTGGAGCCTTGAGTGCGTGACTGTGCATTTCAGGTTGAACTTGAAATGGTCAGACACCAGCAAGTGAAGGTTTCCGGTCCAACCAAAAATAGCCGGACGCCAGTGTCTCCGGGGTTTTGTCTCACCTGAAAGGCTACCACGAGGAACCATGATGAGTGCATAGCATTATAAATTAGGTTACACCGGGAATAACCAGACACCCGTGCCTCGTGGTCGGGTGTGTCTGTCCATTTCACACCGGGTCTTTAGCCTTGATCTTTTCAAACCTTTCCACCATGAGTGGTAATGATAATTTCTCCTTGGTCTTTCAAAAAGCAACAGGAACACAGAATGCAGGTTTCACGATGCGCGTACAAGTATTTTCGCAAGTGCACACAAGCAATGAGCAGCAAAACTGTTGACTGTTTGGCGCACGTTTCACGGTTCCAATACAGATCCGCAGAAAGATATGTTTCGTCTTGCAGAAGAACACCATTTGCTCTGCAAGCGGATTGGAGCCAGGGTAAGACAACGCGATGCGGACGCCTCTTGAACTGTTCATCAACAAGGGCACCTCCAGTGCAACACAAATGTGACATTGACTCCACATTGAACTTGGAGTCAGTTCATTCAGGATCTGGTTTGTGTTTCCATTTCCATTGCATCGCCCTTGTTGAGGGTGTTCGCTTCGCAGTCGTGATGGTTTTCCATTTGTGGAGAGGAGGTTCTCGAGTAGAGCCGGTCAGTGACGAAGGCCCCGACTGTGGAACTGAGGACGTTGCTCGCAGTTCTCGCGCGGTCCCTGAAAGCATCACAATCCCCGTGCGTCAGTAGGTTAAGCTTTCACCACCAGCCATGCAGACGATCGCGCCAAATGATCCTTCAAACTGCAGACATTGCCTCGGGTTTGTCTCTCGTCCCGTCGAGGGAAATTCGCGAACCTGACCTTCTGCGCACAAAAGCAAAAAATCTCACTGTATCCACTCGACAGCGAAGAGGAGGCCGATGTAGTTGGAGGGGAGCGACAGCGAGGAGCAGACGATGATGATGGTGACGAGCGACGCGCTGGGGACGGCGGGCAGCGCGAGCGCCATCACCCACGTCAGCACCCTGCGGCGAGCAAAGGCGCATCAAACTACACCCTTCAACAAGAGCAAATAAAAAATGTGCAGACTCTGGAAAAAAATACCACATCGCACGGAACCTACCCAACCAAAACAGTTTGTCCGTGGTTCAGAGCGACTCCGTTGATCTGCGCGAGAAAGAGGGTGGAGATGGTGACGAAGAGGGCGCTGCCGTCTCTGTTCAGAGTCACCGCCAGAGGGACAGTGATGCTCGACACTTTCTTGTCGACGCCCAGCTTGTCACAGGTCTCGAATATCGCCGGAGCCGAGACAGCTCTACAAAGTGCGCGGAGCACACAACAATCACTGATGCAGAAGAACTGAATTTGAACACAACGGCACTGTTGACTCCATAATTTGGACTTACTGGCTTGTTGTTGCAACCCCGACCACCCACGGTTTGGCTGCCTTAAAAATGATGCGGTACGGATTCACTCTGGCCACGACAAAGATGATGAGCGGAAGGATGATAAGTTGGTGAAAGGCGCAGCCGCCGATGACGGAGCCGATGAGAACGCCGAGGCGCAGGAAGGCGTCGCGCAGGTCCCGCACAGCGCCGACCGTGGACGCGATCAGACTCGCGATTCCGAGGGGCGACGTCCTGCGCGGGGAACAAAATGCGTCCCGTCTCGGGTAAACCGCGCACCAATCACCACACTAAAGCAGAGTGCAGTTAGATCTGTGCGTGAATGAACTAGTGAGGGACTTTGTGCACCAAAAGCGAGGCGCCGTGGTAAAATGGACAATCATGAAATTGTGTCAAAAAATTAGTTTGTGAGTGCAGCAAAAACTGTAAATTTGATTGAAGCAGCTCTCCCAAAGCGTGAATGGTGCTTGCTGACGAAGCTTCCCACAACCCGCGAGCGACTGGACTCACCACATGAACCAGTTGATGACGATCATGATCACGTCCGTCAGGGACGTGAAGAAGAGCACAAACGGCTTTCCCTTCTCTCTGGCGAAGCCAGCAGCGATTCCGAACACGAGCGCGATGAAGATGATCCCTGAGTGGCGAAGGAACCATACACTCGTGAACTTTCCGACGCACGTGTGTGTTCATTAGAAATCGACGATGTTTGCACTTTGCGCTGCTCGCATCCTCACCCAGCAGGTTGGGCGCGTCGGCGTAGCCGAGCGAACGCTCCAGCGACGTGCTGTTGTCCGCCGCCACCTTCTCAACGTACTCTGTCTGAGCCTGCAGCGATACGCGCAAGAGCACTCCTCAGGGATCTGACGGATTCGCCCTCTCTTCACTGTTTGAAACAATTAGCCAACCTTCTCTTACCTTCTGAATAGTCGCTCTGAACATGTTGTCAGGGAAAATGTTTCTGCAAAACGAAAAGGAAAGTTTCTGAAAATGGTGTCGGTTTCAACACGAATCTGCAACCGAAATCTTGGTGATTCCCACACACCACGGCAAACCCACAGAAAGGGACTTGCACAAAAGATCAACGAGCCCGGGTGAGGAGCAGGCATTGTCCCCATGACACGCATTGTTCCAGAACAGATCGTGGCTGCCTAGCTGCCAGAGTGAAAATTGTTGCTTTGGTGGGGGAGGGGGTAAAAGCAGCAATTGTTTTCAGTAGAAAACCCCCAAAAGCAATGCTTGCCTAGTTTTGGGTAAAGCAGTGGATGGTTTGGAGTAAAGCAACAATGTACTATCACCCCTTGCCCTGGTAAAGCTCGTATGACCAACAGACATACCAGGTCCTTACACAGCACCACCATCGCGATCGCACTGAGCCCGCGGCTCGCCGGAATGCCGCGGGCTTATATAAAATTGAGCGAGATGAGACTGGCCTTGTAGGTGAGGCCTCTCTCATGACAGGGATACCGAGTCCCTGAATCCCTGATTCTGAGGTGGTCACCTGATGAGGTCAGCGATGATGTCCTGGGTCTGCAGCGCCGTGGTCAGCTGGCGTGTTTGCACGTCGCCTCCACCCACACTCTGACCTGTCAAAAGAATTGACAACTTCGTTGACAAATGAACGCCCGCACCACAGGGAGAGTCACATGCAGGCGGACTATCGCTTTGTCCGTGGGCTGCAGATATACCACAGTTGATCGCCCCCTTAAATTTCTCAGTTGTTGCTCAAATTTGTGACGCTCTCTTTCCTCCACTTGATGAGTCCACAGCACTGGATTGGGCCCGAGTGGCGGGCCAAACTGTTCACTGTCGGACCAGCATTTGGACCAGTGACAGAAAAGGGTCTGGCCCTTGGAAGGTGGATGGCTGTTTTTTTGTTGAGTGAACAATGTTTGAACAATATGCAACTGCAAGCTTTTGACGGGGAGGGCAGCCCCTGGTGTCCGAGGCCCCTGGAGCTGCTGACCCACCCGGCCTGACGGTGAGTCCGAGCACCACCCCGAGCACGCAGCCGAGCAGGTTGGTGACGTTGATGTAGGCGAGCGCGATACCACTGATCTTCCCGTTCGACTTGGGGTCAGACGACGCCGTGCCTACAAGTCACACATCAGAGCTTTTCAGCATTCAATTTCTTTTTCACTGAAGCAAAACGGATGTTGTTCCTCTCCATAAGACGGGAGGCGCAGACGTACCTGCGATGATGGAGGCGGCGATCAGCGGAATGATGATCAGCCGCAGCACGCGCAGGTACAGGTCCCCCGGCATCCCTGAAACCAACATCTCACTCCATCACCCATCCCAAACAGAACCTTCAGTCTGTTCTTGATTTTATTTTTTGCTCAAGTTCACGCAAGCGTGTGAGAACCGAAAACGTGACAAAAGCCAAGTGTACCGAGTTTTCGGTGTCGCCTGTTGAAAACCATCTCATTTGTGGAAACAAAATTTGTGTTCAAAAGGATATTCAAGACACAGCAGACTCCAGAGAGTACCAGAAGGTTTGTGAGTTTTGTTTCAAAGGGCTGTGGAAATCAGTTTGCTGGCAAGGTTTTCACTCAATGTTGAGCTCAATATTTTGCTCGTGTGAGTCCGGTGTCACGGTTCCTGACCTTGGATGAGTCCACTTTACATTTTGTATTCTCTTCATTGGACACTTGCTTCTTGCTCCATGAAACTCGCAAAAACACGAAGGCCCAAATGTGCTGGATCAAGATGAATGCTAGGGCCCAACTTAACCGAGTGATTTGGAAGAAACCGAAAACAGCCCACAAAACATCAGCACAGTTCCCGCAAAAAGGCCGATCTGTCACTGGTAAATCAACGATCGTTGTCAGGCAGCTTGTGCAGCTGTTCCGTGCACGCAACATGTGTACACATTATGTTTGATGCAAGGCATTTTGTCTGTGTGATGCTCATCTTTAACAAGAGATCGGAGGTTACGAGATGCGCACAGCGCGCGACACTGTTTTTCAGCATTTTTTACGGTGGAAAAAGTACAATATCAGTTTTGCAAGTTCGTCCACAGGGAATCCGACAGAATTTTGGGCCAAAAATTGATTCCTTTGGCTCAAAAACAATTTTCGTGAAGTTTGTCCATCACATCGAGGAACTTATCCACCCGAGCACACACACGAACGAGCGCGACTCACCGGTCACCGGTACATGAGACAACCATGTGCATGCACGCTCACTGGGGAGGCTCAGCACGGCCGAAAATTTCAGACGCGCGTGGTCCAGAAAACTCAATTGCATGTGCACTGACAGCCAATGACAAGTGACCAAATCGCGTACGCTCGTACGAGACGGAATCCAATTCTGTCTTTTGTGTTCTGTGATACCATTGAAATTCAGTGCTGTCGAAATCAGGTGGCCAATGGACCCTCGTACGAGTGTTTGACTCGTGCAACGATGCCTTGTTTGTGAAGAGAGCGGACAACCTCAAAGGTTCAACCACTCAACGGTTTCCTGGACCAAAGGTCTTGCAAGTCGTTGTGAGGATCCTTGTTCAAATGGTGACCATTTTGTTCTGTGACGCACGCACGACGGCACCAAAACGAAATCCAACTGACCTTGGAAATGCGGCCGAGCGAATCAAATTCAGAACAAAATCCGTACCAATCCACATGAGGACATCCTTGGACGGGTTGGCGGGGCGAATGGCGAGGCCGATAGTGAAACCGACGACGATTCCGACGACGGTGAAGAGCAGGACGAGGTCCTTGCGCAGGGTGTTGGCGACGCGGCGGCATGTCGTCGTCGTCTCCCGTGGCGCTGACGCCGAGTCCGCCGCCGCTTTCTCCGACTGCAACAACGAACAGTCATTGCGATCACAGGCCACCCCGTCGCTGGCGTCAGCTGCTGACATCATTGCGTGCACTCCGAGACTGGGGGTCCGCCCAACCTGTAAGAACGGCCTGAGAGACTGGTCCTCCTCCGAAGAGCTTGACATGACTTTTAGGGCAGCATTGTGATGCAGATGGACCGACCGCTCAGTCGTTCGGGCTCCACGTGTTTTCACAGATGATGCGCACAAAACAGTCAGCGTTTACAAATGGGGCGAGCAGGTGTGCGTCAAAGATCAATGATGATTGTCGAGATTGTGAAAACTCAACGCACACGCACGTGACTCACGCTGCACCCGATTTGTTCTGGGTCAACCAAGCGCGTGGAAAAAGTATAGGTTCCTGAACGCCAGAGCTCGTCGAGAGAATCCACCTTTTGAAGGCTGTCGAGACAGTGTAGCTGTCAAGACTGCATGCAAAAGGTGGATACTCAAGACTAGATCTGGAGTTCAGGTTTCTTCTAGCATGTTTAGTGGTTCTTGAACAAACGACCAAAACAAATCAACGAGTGCGTTCAAGAACCACTAAACGTGCTAGAACTCTCGATTCTTGTACGGTTCACTGCATGATTAGGACGCGTCTTCCTGTACGAGCGGAAATGGTGCTCTTTTCTGCACGGGCGCTCGGGCGAGAGGATATGCTATCGCACGGATGGTGTTTTCTGTCTCGATTTTCTGCAAATCTCGACAGAAATACCATTTGTACAATAGAAATAGTTATTGAACTTTGTACAAAAGACTCATACTCAC
>JAAUXT010061093.1_pt1 | contig 33865 bp, 31 predicted proteins | sample 7278171 | NCBI WGS metagenome assembly JAAUXT01 (sample SAMN14350112, study PRJNA611818) | marine sediment metagenome | isolation source: surface marine sediment (1.8m) | place: French Polynesia: Moorea | collected 2018-08
AGAGAGAGAGAGAGAGAGAGAGAGAGAGAGAGAGAGAGAGAGAGAGAGAGAGAGAGAGACTGGTCACCAGACTTGCTGTAGACTGGACATTGCTCAGTGTTCGGACTCTTTTGTATGGAGGTGAATCTCCTGCGATTCTTTCGAAATGCCTCTGCCAACAAGACGCTCGTGTGTGCAAAAACCTGTCTTATTTTGGGTGCAAATCTATTTGTTCAGCTGTTTGGGTGCAGTGCTGTTTGTGAGGTTCTGAGATTGAACACTTCATCGCTGACTGGTCTGCAGTCACCCCATGTGTGTCTGTGGATGAGCAAACCATGTTGGTTTCTGGGGGGTGGGGGGTAAACCAACCAAGTTAGTTGAGGTTTACCTCTGACTAGAAATACCAGGCCGAATCCAACTTGAGTTGGATTGCTCCCAAACCAACTTGAGTTGTTTTTTTAGAGGGGCAGGGTACTGAGTTGGTTGCTCCACTGGTACTTTCAACAAGGGGTTTGTCCCGTCCCCCCCTCGTGCAGACACCAACTCAGGCTGGTTTGGTGTGAACTTATGAAATTGTCTTTTGTGCAAATTTTTCAAGTTCACTTTTCATTTCAAATCTCGATACCTTTTTGTGGCTGTGAGCTGATTGATCTTTGATCTCTTGTTGATTTCACGAGGAACCTCACAGCCTTCTTTGTGCCCGAGGCATTCCCTCAAGCCACGGCCACAGTGCAATTGTGATGGTATTGCTATGTTTGTGTGTGGACCATTGATTGACCAGGGGAGGGGTCAATACAATTTCTGACCATGTTTTTGGTTCCTGTGGTCAGTGCTACTCGTACCACTGTTCACCGTTGGTTACTTCAACCAACTTTACCCTGTTTACAAGCATTATTCCAGCACACAGGCCAGTCTGCCTGCCAGAAAATGTTGATTTTCACAAACCATGGGGTGGGTGGGTAAGAACAGTTAGTTTGGGTAAAGCAATGGTTCCTAATTGACAGCAATGACCTGTTTGCTGGAAATTTTGGTGTTGTGAGCCCGTTGTCTTTGATCTCATGTTTTCTTTTTGCGGACCCAACATGTTGCACACAAGCTTGTCATTCTTACGAGTGTAAAAACACCAAGCTGTTGGGAGCACTCTGGTGCTGAGGGTTTGGAGACCGTTAAACCGGTGTGGTGAACGATGATGAATTGACAGTGAACCCATTGTGATTTAATTGATACAGAGAGCTTTCATTATCCGACTTGCTGGAGGTAATATTCATTACCACGACAAGACTGTGATAATTGGCAATAAATTACCCTGGCTGCGAGATACCGTTTTCATTCGGCAAAATTTGGTTCTAATTAGCGATCACAGAAAATGGAACTTTTTCGGTTCCTCCAAAGCCCGATAAATTTGGTAGGCAAGGCACAGAACTAAACGCCCAGATATCAAAGAGATTCGGCACAAGAAGGAACAAAGGACTATCAATTATTTGATGATAATTTTGATGGAGACCTGCAAGTATTGCTCACAGCCATATTTTCCAAGAAACCAGACACTTCAAGTTTGAGCGAGTGACATCTTTCCGAAATGTTTTTCCGTGGACAAAAGCAATTTCCTGCACTGGAAGAGCCCGTTGAAGGGTCTTAACTGCTGCTTCGAGAATTGTCGGAAGGAATCATGTTGATGGTTAAAGGACCAATGTAGCTGTGAAGTTCTTAAGTGAATGCTGTCCTCTGGGTTTCCGACAGTGTGATATGGGAGTGTAAAGCTAAATTGATACTCCGTAATGGACAATCTTCTCAGTCCCCAGCAAACATTTGTCTCAATTGTTGATGTCAAGATTTGTAGACAATGCACTTAGTGATTGTATCTGGGAACAACAGCCAATTTTTCAGTCCCTGGGTGGAACAAGTGATAGATGTGCGTGCAGATGGAGGTGAGATGCCGACAGTGAAGGTTTTCTGCGAACGAGTCAATTTAACACTTGCTTTTATGCAATCTGTGACATCTGAGGCAGTGTAATGAAACACAATTCGATTTGATGACGCTTTCTTGATGTTGAACTTCCATGATCGACCCGCGCAGGCAAACGTTTTGTTGCAGATCCACTCAGCATTTCGTGAGGTCTCCAAGTCAAACTGAATGAACGGCGTGAATCATTCAGTGGATTGCCGCTTTATTTTTGGGTGGAGATATCCAATGTCAAATCAGAGGTTTGGCTCTTAATGTTCCGGCAAACCGGGAGTGCAGGACAGTTGTCTGCTTGACAGACCTTTTCCACAACATGTTGTGCCACGAACCAGTTTGCCACACCCTGGTGCGGGAGCCTTGTAGTTGGGAATGTCCTGATCAGAGCAACTTCATGTATTTGTTTCTTTGATGGAAGGAAGGGCAGATAGCTGAGAGTACCGGAACTCCCTCGAATCCCAAATCCACAACCCACCCTCAGTCAGCACCAGGGGAAAACAAGGTGGAGTGTCTGGGGGTCAGGTACGGTCTCCATCCATTGCAAACGGAGCAGGATGCAAGCACAAAATTAGAGTTAGAAAAGGGCGGTGTACCAGATGATACAGCAAGCGTAAGTGACACCATTAATTGATGCCACCAAAGCCACCACAACCATTGGCTTTTTCAACAGTGAGGATGCGCGCACGAATTGTTCTCACACGGAACGCATTTGGCAGCACATACGATACGAGTGTCGGACTCGGACTCGTGGATGTGGCTGCAGGAGTAAATCATAACGAGGATTCCGCTGCGAGCAGCTTCCCTCCAATAAGTCTAACCGAATTAGTCCGAGGTCAGCGGCGCAGCAATTGGACGAGATGAATGTTGCCCACGTAAATGCTCATCGTTATGCGGCAGAAAGGAATCGTTGGTGATGAGACACTTTGCGTGTTGTTCACAAGAATGGCGTGTTGGGATCAAACGGGTCCTTCTGTTCACACGTTCGGCAAGCCGGTGCGCGCGACTGGAGCGGTTGGTCCTTTCTTCTGTGGTTGTTTTCGTTGCCAACTTTCCGCTGTCCACTTTTGGTACGAGTAACGCAGTGTCTTCTTTTTGTTTCAATGTTCGTTGAAGGTGGTATTTTGCAAACCTTCCCAAATTCACGCAGCTGTATGGTCGACAACATATTTTGTCTGAGATATGGTCAAAGATAGAGTGATGTGTGAGCGGTCTCTAATTTAGAATGCCTGTCAGCTAGCCGGTAATCTATCACTTCTTCCTCAGGAGATCTGTGGCCAAAATACATTTAGCGGCAAATGTAATCCCGATGGAAGGGACGCGTTCAGATTGGCACTGATTTGGAGTCTCCACTGTCTGATATCGAAATAGAAGTCGAACTGGGAGGAAAATCTGGAATCGGATTTCTAAACAAGGTTAGACGCCGACACAGAAACAAAAATTAAGTTACATGATCCATCACATTCTCAATTCTACGATTTCTAAAGGAGTTTTTGAATACTGTTGGGGAGTCCGTGGTGACGTTCAGATTACCCTTTGTGGGTACGAGTACCTGCACACGAGAACATTGAGACAGTGGGAACGGAGGGGCCCGTGCATATCACATCTTGTTGGCGTTCGCAAATGTGCTGATTGGTGTGCGACAGAACAACATTCCATTGGATAGATCTCACAATTTTTGTTTCTGCTCATCTTTTGATTGGCAAAAAAATTATTTCTTGTTGGTTCTTACGTGTGCTTCATTGTGCACTCGTACATCGACTGATGATCAAATTGCGTGTTCGTTCGTGTTTGCTTGGGTCGTCCAGTGTTGATACGAACCTAAGACTGAGTCTGAGTGAAATCTCCCAGAAAAGAGATGCGTTTGAAGTATTTTTCGCATCTACACCTTTGATTGCACACGAGACGATGCGTGGTCCTGGTCTGGGTACTTGTCTATGGCCTTTGGCTGTTTGTGAAACACACAGATCTGTTCATCGCTGCTGCTCATCCGAACCATTCGTCAATGTCCGCAGATTGGAAACAAGAAATTGACATCTGCAAGATCAAGACATTGGATCAGTGGGTTCTGCTCCGGTCTGATTGCAAGTGAGAAGAGGCAAAGAACGCCCGAGTGCCGTGGCTGCACGACACATCTGAACAACGTAATGGATGACCCCGTGTTGTTCTTAGTATGCAGGGCATCTTTCAAATAAGCAATAGAGCTGTAAGTAATGGTCGGCCTTGTTACGCAAGATAGACTTTGACTGCGTCTGTATGTAGGTGGTATCGGACAAGCACATCTTGATGTGTCACTTCAAGCCATCTATCAGCTCTCTCAATCACGGACATCGCACCGTGAATATTCAAGGAACTGGCTGCTTTAAGACCATTTTGTGATTCTGTGCAGTGAGCTGAGTCCAGTGCTTTGATTGACCGAACTGTTGGTTTGGAAATGTGCGTTAACACTGGAATTCCTGTTGACTGTTGGTCACATGTATCTGGGGAACCACGCGAACATTCACTGAATTTTTCAACTCAGAAAAACAATGATGATGTGAAGAGGGAACACGGTCTTGCCAGAGGACCTTTGAACTGCGAAGTGAGGGAGGCCCGACATGGACTCTTTGCTGTTGCAAAGGACATGCGTACGTTACATCCGCCCTTGTATGATTCCTTGTTGTGTGCTGTTATGGCCAAGAAAGAGAACCAAACAGAGCAAGCTGCAGCTGGTTTGGACCTGACAACGACGGACAGGTTCGGGTCCTCTGGGAATCTGGCTCGTGTTTGCACACGACTCGGAGATACTTCAACCCCTGGTGTCAGTTTCGTGAGTTCATCTGCTGTTTGGGACCTTTTTATTCCGCAGCACTCAACCAACGCCCATTCCTGTTTCTGGTGTTGTCAGTGTCAAAAGAGCAGTTCTAAGTGGAAATACGAGTTTTACGCCTCAGGAAGGAATTCGGGTACTGAAGAAAGCTAATTTTTACCTGTTCGTGGACAAAAGACGACAATGAAAAGTGTTTGAGAGGAAGTGTGAAGATGTGGGCTGGAAGCTGTCGTCTCGAAAATGCGAGTGATTTACGTGTGCTTTGCAGTCTTTTCTTGCAGCTCCTTTTGACTGTGAAATAATGTGTCTGGTGAAGGGTGGTTTTGAGCAAATTGGAGACAAGAACAGATTAGACGCTCAGCAACTAATGCAGATCAACATGTTCATCAAACAATTTGAAAAATGTCTTTCCCTTGCAAGGAACAAGGTGGTAGCCAAGGAATAGATGTGCTCGATGTTTTTTTTTTTTTCGTGAGGCTGCAGATACAGGAATCAGGTCACATAGTGGACTATCAGGACGATCTGTCAATGTCCTGTTCACAGGATGTGCGCCTGGGACGTTCTCCGGGTCCCACTAACGCAGCTAAGCTCCGTATTGACAGGATTCCGTCTGATATGTTTTTACTTCAGCTCGGAAATGTGGCCGAAAATATGAAACGTTTGCATATTTTGTGTTAGAAACATCCGAGTACGCAAGGTTTCACGAGCTTGTAATTTGGTTTCGACTTGGATCATTCATGACACTGGAGCAGCAGAGCACAGCAATGTTCAGTGTCCAAGTTTGTATCCGGAGCCAGTCAATCCCAAATCCGTGGCCTGGAGTTGAGCTTCTCTATCAGGGAAGATGCATTTTGACAAATACTCTGAAAATGAGATTGAACTGGGTTTTTGACAGATATACATTGGAGACGGAGCGGTTTGCCATATAATCGAGCTTCATCATAGCTGATCTCTGCGACCTCAATTTTCAAGTAAAGATCGACCATCGTGTCAAATTTAGGGCTCTGATCCATCCTTAAATTGCCTTCAGACACAGAAATTGCATGAGAAGAATGCAGCTGCAGTGTTTCTGTGCTACTTCGGCCAGACAAATCCACTGCTTTCGCCCCGCGAGCGCGAGCACGGTGCCGCATTCGGGTGTCGAGCCAATGTGTTTCTGGGTTCAGCTTTTCTTCCAAATCTTTGTCCACAATATTTTCATGTCTTTGTCTTCGTCTCCTTTTTGCAGAAATCATGTGAAGACTGCTTTCCGTTGGAGTGTGGGATGTGCGTTCACGGACGGGATGATGAAAGAGTGATTTGGTGAGTACAAGCTTTCCTGGAGCTGGCTACGTCCAGTGTCCAACATGTGAAACTGTGACCTTATCATTTGGCATGCAAATAATCAGAGTGATTTTCACGCATCGCTTCTGCAGTACCAACCACAAATTCAGCGATTGAGGAACACAGCCGGTTTCTATCGATTATTGCCATCAAAGACGATTGTACGAAGTGGTACTTTCTCAGAAGGGAGATGTTTCCTTCATATCAGATCAATACCGAGACAGACGCACTGTCAACCCGAGTGAAGCAACTTGTTGTTCGAGTGGCACGTTGCCTCCGGCACGTGACACATTGGGCGTCGTTTGATGAAAATTCTTTCTGTTGAAAAGTTCTGATCTTCTGCAACTGAGGATAAAGGAATCGTAACTTTGGGTGCGGTTTCACGCGTGTCACGGTGCAAAGAGCATTTTGGCCTGAACTTCAATCAGACCCCATTGTCAGGGCTTTCTTTCAATACCTTCTTGTGTTTGCTCCTGCAAAATGCTTGCTCAGAGTGCGATTTTTGCAATGGAAACGGACTTCGTAAGCAAAATGCGTGAGTTTGTCCGAGATCTTGTGAACCTCAAACCTGCGTCAACTGAGCTGGACTCCCGCGTTGTTTTGCCTTCTGAAATGCACTGCAATTGAAACAACTTTGGTTTTCAGCGTTTGCAGCCTCTCGAGGTCTGTGTGTCAAACCGTGTTGAGAGTGTGGTTTCTTCAAGCTTGGAAGACAAGGCTGGAGCCACAGCTTTGATTGTATCTAATCCCAGACGTAACAATCATCATTAGGGGCGACTGTGGTCTGCTATTTCCAGTCATTACACGTAAGCTAAATTAAAGGAACGGTCTCTTCGTTGCTTTATGTATGGGAGATTTGAGAAGCTTGTAGGTGCGGAAGCCAACTGTTTTCAGGGGGACAACATCTTTTTCGAATTCGTTCGTGATTGGCCTGATTCGGTGGAGTTTCTTATGCACTGTTTCTTGCCTGCTGGTGTCCTTTATTGACGACTGAGAGTCTGTGTCAAAAACACGTCTAAAAAGCCAACTTCCACACACATTGTTCGGCCACATGAATCTCGAGGCATCATGGGTCCAGAATGCCATGTCAGGACGATCGTAAGTCAAATGCTGCAGAGCCCACCCACTTCCAATGACTTCAGGTGGGGCGAAGCCAACAAGCAAAAGATTTCACGTCAAAGTTCCTGTGTTGGAGACGGTTGCTCTCGCTTAGATTTTGTTGTAACGGAAGGTTATTAGCAGAAGGAAAATCGCGTTTGAAACACACGGTCACACCGAATCATTGTTTGCGCAGAAAATGACAAAACGTTTCCGATTAGTAATTTCACAGAGGAACTCCAAAGAACACGGACGGTTTCATGATACGTCACAATTAGTTCTTCAAAGCACGGCTGACACTTTTTGCAGCAGTCAATCCTGCAGAGCACTTCAATTGCGGGATGACATTCTGACATCAACACCACACCAGCTGATTGATTTTTGATTGAAAAAAGTTGTTGTATTTTGTCAAGATTTATTTACTCAGTGGTTGGTATCCTGATCGATATTTGAACTTTTGATGCATGCACATTGCCTTGATTGGTGTTTTTGCTGTGATGAAGGCAGTTTCATTCTGATCACACAAAAGCCAGGTTCGGCTCGGTTTTGTGCACCACTTTCGGTGTTTCCCGTCGTGTGTGTGTGTGTGTGTGTGTGTGTGTGTGTGTGTGTGTGTGTGTGTGTGTCAGTGAGTACGTGTGTGCTTGAACGTGAGCCACGCAACTTGAATTCTTTCCATTCGGCTGAAGACTGAGATGCAAGAGTCTTCCATCATTTCCTGTGCAGGGTTTCGAGGACCAAGACTCCATTGATCCGAAGCCGTCTTCAGGGTGTTGGAATTGCATTTGGTCTGGAGAAATGAAGGAAGTCCCTCATGACCCTTGAAATATGGCTGCCCCAGAGGAGACTTCTCAGTTGGGAAAAAAATGCACAAGAATTTCTACCTTTCAGCTCCCGAAATTTCTTCTATGGCAGAATGATTGATTGGAACAGAGCGCTTGGACACCTTCAGACAGAAAAAGATTTTGTGCACGTAAACTGTCCCCAAAGAAGAGCCTTGTTCGACGGTGGCCAGATTTGGAATCCTCTGCAGCCTCATATCCTGGTGGGAGCCTCGCGTGGAGAAGGGGCTTAGACTCAGGTTCCCTAATGTAATTAGAGGTGATGTATGGAAGTAAAAATTAAGTTATGTCATTCATCACCTTTGGGTTACTCGCTGCCAGTGATTTCTTTCAATCTCTTGCAGTGTATTCCCGAGGGATATTACCCACGCACTGTGTGCTTATTACATTGGATGGAGGACCAGCAGTCAACCAGGTATCATCACTCATATCCTTCGCTTCCCTCATGATATGTTCATGTTGGAATACTACTTTACTACTTTGCCCAGTCTCTTGTGAGAAAAGGCACCTGAGCACATGTTACAAAGAAAGACTCATATTTACTCGAACTGCCAAACAACACAGTGTCGGGTGGGTCTGTCTATTGACTGGAGCTTTGAAGCTGCACCAATGACATTTCTTTGGTCCTGGCACAGAACAGACCATAAACATGCAGTATGACAGACGAAAACACTGAATGACCCGCGCCGGCTTAGGAACCATGAAGCAGTCGTGACCTACATCCACATCTGTGGCCTCCACACTTGGAAGAAACGAACCGGTTTTACTTCCCCCATTTGTGCGATTGTGTCGCATGCTGAACGCGTTTCCCTCCAACCCACTTAAAGCCACTCTTTTTTGGCTAAGCAGATCCCAGTCAGCGATTCCAGTGGAAATCTAAATTGGGTTTCGGAGTAGTGGGGCGCTCGTTTACGTTTCTTCCGTCTTGAGCGGGAGGTCTGGGAAATCACAGGCTCATTACCTTCGCCGTTGCAGCGACTTGAGAGTCACATGCGGTGTAATCAATTATCAGGTCCTTCACAGTCAGGACGCGAGGTGGACAAGCTGGACACTGGCGATTGTCCTTCAGCGCCCCGCGCCATACCCTTTGTGCACTTCCGTAATTGTGTTTCCCTGCGCAGGTTTGACCTTTGCCGGTTGAAGGCGAATCGTTCCTTGGCGCTTTGCACCGCAGGTAAACGCCGGAGGTGACTGACTTCAAAGCGACGGCGTTTGGGTCTCTGTGGAGGGCGCTACAATGCAAGCCTGATTGGGTACCTGTGGATTCTTGACATGATCGTGAGGCTTAATGATGTTCTGCTTTTTTCTGGACTGATACTAATTGAAGGAGAAAGTAGTTTTCAGTGTTATGCTGAAGGCATTTTCAGCAGACGCAGGCCGTCCCACGATCGACATTCCCTGAAACAACTCCTCCGTTTCCACGCACGCAAGCTGCAAAGGCTCCTCAGCCGCTGTCCAGAGTCCGTTTCGTTTCTTGTCAGTTTCAAGGAGTTCCAGCCTGGAAAGCAAATTAGGGCTCTGCTTTAATCTAATATCCGTTTTGACAATGTAAATTGATGGAGAGGCCGGTGGTGTACTGGAGTGTGCTTCCACGCTGAACTGCATCCAGCCTGTCGTTCGGGAGTTCGTTATTGCTTGTCCCTCTTCACCGCTTGCAGTCTCTTCTGACATGGCAGCGGAAATTTGTCATTGACGTGAACGTGATGAATCTCACGTTTTAATTAAAATTTATGATATGTCTGAGACTGGTGAGAACCGTGCGATTTGTTAGAGACAATTAAGATTGCTCCGTGGGAACAATTCTCCTTAATTCAAGCAGCTTGACGCAGTATTTCTTCAAACATACTGTGCCCGTTTCTCAGTGAACGTTCCGAAGTTCTGACAGTTTTGTCACTGGAGCAGAATGATTTCTGCGTGCTGTTTTCGCCTGCGACAACAGCTGAGAAGCTGCAGGCACAGCCAGAGGTAAATGAATGAAACGCGAGACAAAAAATATGCCCAAATCTTGTGGTGCAACGGTGGCCCACATGCTTGGTGACTAGTCAACAATGGTGCAACCTTGCTTTAAGTATTGATCATTGCCATCAAATACGATTATGCCAAAAGCTGCTCCCTTTGAGGCAAATCTCCTCCTGATGGAAGATCAATACAAAGCTGGAGGTCAGCTCCAGTATGAGCTCAGCTGAAAGCAGCTTGGGAACCCAGTTTACTCCATGCTGTTGGCGCAAAACACCGAAGTTCCACGTTTCTGCCAACCTGGGATACTCTGTCATCGTCTTGACATGTATTTAGACAACTGATTTTCCGTACGACAGAGAAGTCTGAACAAGTTGGAATACACGAGCCGTGGTTCTCCTCATCTCCCGATCGCGGTGCCCAGGTGAGTACGCCGTGGTTTTGTTTTCTGCAGAACCCGGTGTGGACATTGCTCTCACCAGTCCATCACTGTGTGCCGAGCACACACCAGCGCTGCAGCATTCCATCAGTCGCATTGTGTACACAGGGATCGTCTGCGCTACATGCAATCATTTGCAGTAAATGAATTATAAATGGCTTGTGCTTTCGTCTCAACAGCATATTATCTCCGCATGGCTAATTTTGACAAATGGACGAGAGTTTTTTGTGCTGGTAAAAAGTTGGATCACTTCAGAACATCTGTTTCTGGGGTGTCCTTGTTCCTAATGCAGCCGTTTAATCAAACGGGTGTACTACATCACTCCAACCATCGTAACATGTATTCGGTATTGATTTGCGAAAAAAAGCGCTTGCGAAGGATCCATATCTACTTCATTTAAATGTTTGTGTCTGCAGGCAATGGTCCAAACTGGCTGTCAAACATTGAATTTTTACGATTCCAAAGTAAGCAGTTCATCCCAAGTGTGTTTTGTGTGTTGAGACCGTCAGAAAGCTGCCATCTCGACTGATTTCACGGAATGGTGCCGTCTGCAGTGACCCAGATTTCAGCCATGGGTGCAGTGCATTGGTGTGGTGGTCGTTGTTGCAAGACAGGTGCCAGGAAATCAATTCCCTTGAGTTATTCCCTGAGTTGCCTGTTTTGTTCACGTACTCAGTGCCATGAAATTACCTTTCGAGACGAACCCGCGTGAAATAAACGGCATTAGACTTCCGCACTTGGTGTGTGGCTTTCATGACGGACACAGCTTGGTTGTATGTATGCGGGGAGCTTTCTTCCTGTGTCAAGGTAATTCTGGCACTGTTGGTTAGTAATCTGAGCAGTGATCTTGCTCTTAATAGCCTGCCGGGCGGTTGTTGTAGGGCCTGCTTTGTGTGCCACTGGCGAGGGATTTGTGATGTCCAAGAAAGAGCTTCAAAATTGAGACTGAACAGCACTTTCTGTGGAATCACTTCAGGAACCAGTCATCAACATAAATCTGAACTTCCTTCGGAGGACACTGACTGTCTCAAGAAGTAGCGTTTTTTCCTTCTCAAGGGAACCTCGCCTCTTCAAACACAGTTCAAAGTCAGATTGAATGGCATATTGTGCACCTAGCGCAGTGCGGTGGTCCCTAAGTGCCTCATCTGCAGTCAGCTCTCCAAGCAAATGAGCAAGATTGTATTCATCCCCTGCGATATAGAACTTGATATGAAACTCAAATGTTTTCTTTATGTCCTCTTTGTTGTGTGCCTTTGTCTTTGTTAACGTGTACCCCTGCCATGGTAATATAATCAGGTTTTCCATAAGTGCATCTGTGATCTGGAAATAGCGCGTGTATACTGAACGTGCGTTGAATACGTAATGGTGCTAATGGAAAATACGTTGAAAAGGAGCATTTGCAAGTGTTTTGATTTGAGTGGATAACACATTTATCCTTTTCTTTTGCAAGGAAAACCTCTTCAGCTGTTTTGCTTTTTGGAACTGTGCTGTTTCCGTGGACTGCCTGGCTCTACTTTGAGAAAGGCGGCTTTACCTCAGCATTCAGACTGCAGAAGACGAGTTTTGCGGCCACGAACCGATTGGTCACCCTGGGTGTGCCGTCTCGCGTGATTCTTCGGAGACGTGGTTGGGTTGAAGCGGCATGCCATGAGATTCACAGCTGCCGGGGAAATGAAATGTCACTTCGGACAGAGAATCAGGCAGATGACCAGCTTGCTTGCGCCCTGTATCTTCTATGCCACGTGTGTTTAGACAGCCTGTTTTGGTATTCACACGCGCCGACCACGTAATTATGCATCGCAGAGGTGTACCAAACCCAAAACTCCCATCCATGCGAGCGAAGTGTGTGTGTGTGTGTGTGTGTGTGTGTGTGTGTGTGTGTGTGTGTGTGTGTGTGTGTGTGTGTGTTAAATGGAGGGGGACCTTGGGGCTGGCGAACATAGGGAGGAGGGGTTGGGGGTTTTCTTTGGCCAGGGAGTTGGCAGAACAATGGACGGACACAAGCAGACAGTATCATGGTAATTTTTTTCGAAATGTCTCACTTTGAGAGGAGAATCTTAAACTTTTCCAACTTGTATCACTGATTATGAACGCACAAGAAACCAGTGTTACTTTGAGGCGTGAACGCACGCACGGTTTGGTTTTGGGATTCATATCAAACCAGACAATTCTGGAAAGCATGAAGAATATATTTTTCAGCATGCTTGCCGATGGATGCACGGATGTGAAGAATATTTGTGGTGTCACTTTGATTTGGAGGGGCGCTTGTGTGCGGAGCTTGTTGAAGCGGACCACTAGCTGCAGCCTTATTCACGGAATTGTTTCCGTATCTTGTTTCCAAAATCCCCCCGTAATCAAATCAAAGGTCCTTTATCCGAGTCAGCTAAATTTAGAGCGAGTCGAAGAGCAAGACGCCCTGGTTTCTTGTCTTTTATTTCTGGTGCAGGGGCTGCTGAGATTATCAATAATACAAATTGGCCCGGCTGACAGTGGAACGGAATTGTTGGAGAAGATTACTGATGCATGCACTCAGACCGAATGTATTTGGCAAGGAAGAGACAGCTTCAGCCGCGCAACGCTGACCCGCCTGTCGCGTTGCTGCATCTATCTGTGATTTACATCACCAATCTCAAGACGTACACAACTGACTCCTTGTTCTTGCTGGGGGTCTAATCTTTGACAAATAAGTCAATTACATGTCAGCGTTTGTCTGTGTGTGGCAGAAATGGTAGTCTGTTTGTGTGGCTTTGTGCGTCTGAAAGAAGCCGCCGCGAGAATGGAAGGCTGCGTGGAGTGGATGAGGAAACAAGCTGAAGTAGGTCACTTCAGAAAGATGTTGTGGGTAAGAGACTTGTTTGGCAACCAGAAAAGAGCGCCTCACTTATGTGGAGTTGTCTGCCCTTCAAACTAGCATGCGTTGAGGAGTCTTGTGGTTTCTGCCACTTCAGGGACAAATCGTGAATTCAGAGGTTCTTCTGGAAAAGATCGCAAGAATGGGACGTTTTCAGTGGTTCTCTGATTTCTGCATTCTTGGTTTAGTTTTGCAGAGCGACATGTCAGAACTCTGACCAAACAGTGATTGTTTACGAGTGCCGACCACCGATTGTTTCTTCGCGTTCGTCAAAGCCCCTTAACTTTTGGGGTCTTCATATTCAGCTTCAAGAACACAAGCGAGTCCCTTTTGTCTCCATGTGGCTTTTCCAGATGACCCACTTTGTGATGGAATCTTATGGCGTTCTGATCTGAAAGTTTGGTGGAGTTCTGCTGACGCTGACCGACTTTAAGATTGGCGATTCATCGAGATTGTCTGTTGTGTTGAAACAGACTCCTTTGCCAGGCAGCGATCTTGGTCGTGCACTGCTTTGCATAAGGCCGGCCAAAGGAGGGGGGATTGCTGGTCAAGGGGCTTTGCCTCTCGCCAGTGGCGCTGGGGTGTTTGTCTCCGGGGCGTTGAGCAGTTCCAAGGCAACGAAGAGGGTGAAGAACAGGGAAAGACGTCAGGGTGTCTTGTGAGGTTTGGCACCAGAGCTTGAGCCTCAAGCAGCGAACCACCTGGCGAGGCCGATGACTGATGCTTGACATGATGTGACTCGTGTTTGTACTCAGTTTCAGCTTCCTGGCTCAACCTTCAGTTTTCATTCACAAATTGTTGCAATGTGGAGTGGCTGTAATTGCGGTTATGAAATATTCATAACTGTCGGGGTGAGTGGATCATGTCAATCTGATTATCGAAAATCGTACGTTTCTGTCACGACGGCGCGGTTCATGCCTTTGAGATTTGATGCATAAAAATAAATAGCAAAAAATTAATCATTTGATTTGTGCTTCAACAACTTCTGTCTGAAAAGAAATAAATCAGACGAAAAAAGAAATGTGGGGACTATTGACAAATGTAGTGAAAACAGCAGTGCTCAGTTTGTTTACTTTGTGTGAACAAAATTCAATAGAGCTGAAATGAGTTATGATTTCTAAAGGAGAAAGTCGCCTTGCAGGCAACTTCTGGTCGATCGCTAATCAAATACCCGTATTTGACCATCCAAAGTGATGGAGATGTATGAAGGATGGGCACATAGAGAAGGGTGTTGTAATCAAGAAGCTTATTAAGCGTTGTCTTGGAGCTTGAAATTGGGAGGAAAATTGATGAAATGAGGCTTTGTTTTGTGCCAGAAGAGGAAATCTGTTGAGCGTGCAAGTCACGTTGAGAAACGTGCATTTTCTTACGATCTATATTTTATGAAAACCATAATGTTCTTGTCAGATGACACGATCACTTTCGAATTACCACCTGTGGATACCCAGGTTCTGACGAAAATACGTGAGGCTTTCTGCTTTGGAACATTGTTTGCCGTCAACCAGAGCTCGAACTTCAAGTTGGTTGCGTGCCTGACAAAAGTGCTGTGCCAAAACAAGAATTCAATTCGGTGGGTTTCCACAGCACTCAGGACGAGGTGCACACCCAGGCATATATAGTTTTCTGAAACGGCTGGACTTACCGGTTCAAATACACTTTCCTTTGAAACATGGTTTCGGCAGTTGACCATATCTGCTGGATGTTGACAAATTTCGTTGTAAACAAGTCTCAGAAAGCGTGCTTGTTCCGCACACCTTCGGGTCAGGTTACACGGGGAGACAAGCTAATTTCGAGTGAACTTGCCGTCGGGTGTGTCCTGCAGTGATTTGAAATTAGTTGAGCACGGAGTACCAAACTGGAAGTGAATTCCAAGGGCGCAAACGTTTTCCCACTGCACTCAAGCTGGCTCCAAACGCACAGGAGGGAACAGGGTTGGTTGCTTGATCGTGTGCTGGACAGTTTATTGGAGTGTGCGCGGGGAGGGGTGGGTACAGGTTGAAGGTTCCGATAAGATACTGAACAGGCTGCAAATTTGCCAGCTGATTAGCCGACAATGGTGAAAGCTTGCTTTGAGGTATTGATCTCGCTATCAAAGGTGATTTCACCAAGAGGCCTTACCATTTTACACAGGTCTCTTCACGCTAGAAGGAATCAATACAAAGCTGGAGGTCAGCTCCAGTATGAGCTCAGCTGAAAGCAGCTTGGGAACCCAGTTTACTCCATGCTGGTTTCAGATAAAGACTCGAGCCCTGCCTTAAGTGTTGATCCTTGGTGAGGTGAAGCTCTTCTCACGTTCAACTGCGGCAGTGCATTTCGATCATGTCTCCCGGAAACCTTTCTGTCGAAGACAGAGATGGGAATTCGCACTGATCGGTGTGGAGGCCGTTGCGCAGATAAATCATCTTTGACTAAACGCAACGGGACAGTTCATGGATCGTTACGGAGTTTACCATCCATCAGCACCGCCGATCATTCTAATAGTCTGCGTTCATTTTTGCCGGCCCCAGTGATGTATGAGTTCATTCTCGTTCAATATCCCCCGAGACCCTGGTTGATTTGCCTCATACGAGAGCAAGGTAGGGCAGCACCACGCGACTCGGAGGTGTGTGATTATATTGGCGGCATGCTCCCCAGTAAAGGTGTGGTGTCTACAGGGAGGTTTCTGCCATCAGCTGTTCTGCTCACAAATTTACGAAATGAGGTTCGATACTCACGCTTCTGCAAAATTGTTGGGGAATGCTGGGTTACGTCAGACTTTTCACGCTGTGCAGCCTTCATTGTCGAGGAAAAGTTCTTTTCAGCTGATCTCTGCTGAGAAGAGAATTTCTGGTGGGACAACGATGAAAGCAAAGTTCTTTGGATTCGAATGTGCAAATCGGCCTGCAGATCTATCCGATGCAATCGAGTTAGCCCCAGTTGGATGGTGGCAAAACGGAATTAGAATTCGGGGTTTGATACCTTTGACTCGGATTATTCGTGGGATTTGTGCCTCTTGATGTACATGCCGGAGACTTCAACAATTTAATTACGAGACACATAATGTCTCGTTACCAGCTCCTTGCGTTCTCCATGACTGGGAGGTTTTCCCACATTCAGAGATTACCCTGCCCGAGCAAGACAGTTTTGTGGTAGATTGCTGATAATTGCAAATTTTAGTTGGATGGAATCAGGAAGGGATCGAGCAGCTCATTGCGAAACCCGGGAAAACTGGCATCGTTAGGCTGCGGGTTCCGGAGCAGCGCTTGGCAGGGGTGCCTGGACAACGCCAGTCGGCTCAGCCACATTGACATTTCCGTCAAAATTCATGCAGCTTCGACTCAGAATCACATCACAAAACAAGCAGTGTTTATGCATCGCAACGCTGATGCTTCCGCAATGTTCCAGGAAGTGTGAGCCTTGTATCGACATGCCTTGTGCATGTCTTTACCAGACTTGAACTGCTTCTATTGGTGTCAAGGTAAAGACAAAGTGTCTGCCGTCAGTTGGATGGGGTGTCAAGGTAAAGCAAAGCCTGCAGGAAAACGTGTCAAGCCAATCACCAGCAAATTGCGGAGCGATAACAATCTGGTGTTTTCCCTTCATGGCTGATCTGACATCCGTTTGGACGTATCGATCTCGTGAACAAGTCAGGGTCTCGAGTCAACTGACGTGATATTGATACATTTTTATTCTTCAACAGTCAAAGATCAATAGATGCTGCTGTGGATGGCTTTCTCATTGACAAACTACCACAAGGCACAGGCGTGAAGCGAGGCAATGTCACGCTAATTCAGTGACCGGGAACAAACTGCCCACCCGGCCTTTTGCAATGCTTTGGGTGCGCAACGCCGGAGACGCAGGAGACGGACTCTTGCGCGTACTCACTGTGTGAAACTGTTTGCACTCTAGGTTCGTTGTCTTCCAGTTGACTGTGCCACGAACTCGGCATCTGCAAGAAGATATCAGACATTTTGTGGTCCGCGAGACGAACAGGCAGGAAGGTTGTTGAGATTGGCTGTGGACATCCCAGACCTCCACCTTACATCCGACAAAAATGTTCTGTCGATATTTTCTGAGACCGACCACAGATTCTGTCGATGTCCTTCAAACAGCAAAAACTTGCACGAACATTGGTAAGAAAACCCCTTATTTGCGCTCGAGACGAATCCGAACAGAACATGTGAACTCTCGCTGTGAAATGTGCCATCACATTTTTCTTTCATATCACAGCAGCGAACATCTCGGGAAAGATGTCGTTCCTCTGGGGAGTTGTTCTTTGTGTGGATCAGTGCAGAGTCAATTGTATGCAATTGGACGTAGCTGTGCATGCAGCGCAAGATTGGAAGCACCGAAGACATTGATGTGCAGTCGTCCCAGCACATTATTGGAGTTGTCCCAATGTATTACACGGAGTACGACGAATCTGTTCGCTTCGCTCGGGCACTTTTGGAGAAATGCCGTCTCAATATGATGACAAGCCCTCTGGAGACGACAGTATCTGCTTCTTTTGAATTGGAAAAGTGATCCGTTGATCTCATGAAAATTGTGGATGTGCGTCAGTGATGGGCACTTGAACTTTGAAACAACTATCGACGACGAGTCTTGGGTGAAGCAGATCCAGCTCTGTTTTTCCTTGTTGTAACCAAAAGGTGCTTTGTGGAAGAGTGTGACCTGAAAACTGCAGTTAAATCTCACGCTCAGTTCATTTGTTCCCGCCCTGTTGTATTCCAAAGACAAGGTATCCGTTTCACCAATGGCACTGACTACAAGGCAGAGTCTCTGCACTGCGAGGCTGATCCGTCATCTGTTTCTGGGCGGCGACCAGTTGAAAAATTTTCTGCCGCAAATGGAATCTCAGAGGAAAGCTGCACTTTGAGTAGCGGTCAGAAATAAAGGTCCCTGTAGTCTCCGAAATAAATGGAAGCTTCACGCTGAATAAAGGCAAGAGTGCCGGTTGTGAAGTGAAGGCTGGAATCACTTCGACTGCCATAAATATGAGCATTTCCGTCTATTTCCCCTCGCGAGGGACCAACTGAAGGCAGTGTATGGCCGGTGCTTTGGTCGGTTCCCTCCACGTCTCCGCGCAGGAAGCTGGGTCCCCGTCCGCCCCGCGGAGCAGGAGCACCGCAGTGTTCCGCACCAGACCAGCGCAACAAAGAGTCCTTGTCGGCCGTTTGCCGTGTCGGAAGATTTCCTTTTTTCTTTGATTTTCCGTCACTCTGGCGGAAAACCGAGGTTTTCCACTTTTTGATACTGAAGAGTTGGAGCTTTGCAGGTTGTCAAAGCATGACAACGTTGACATATCAAACGCAAACCCAGTGGCGTTGCCCTTGAGAAGTACTTTTGTGGTCGGGGTGGAGTCGTTGAGAACCGCAGGGAAGCTCGTTGTGTTTTTGGATGTTTGCTGTGTGTGAACGGGTCTCTCTTCTCGTCTGTGGTTCCTCCGAGAGATTCAAGAATCTGCTGCAACGACTGAAGATGGGCCTGTACCATGGTGAGTGTTGCGAAGCGCAATGGTTATTTTCCGCCGAAAGTCTGCATTCCTGCCTTTGTCTGGGTTCATTCTCACTGTTGTCGACTGAAGTTTTATCAGTGTCTGTTTTGTCATTGTCCTCGTCCAAAATTAGTCAACCTGATCCTGCAGGTCCCTTGCTTCTTGACGCAGCCACCGAAAAACACTTGTGTGGACAGGACTGGTGAAGGGCATTTCAGGAACTGGCATCTGTCGGTCTGTTGAGCTGGAGATCACGCGCTCATCGATGAAAGTGCTGCCGTAAGTTGGCCAGACCAACTTTACTTGGTCGATATCCTATTCTCAAAAACAAGGTCAGGCACAAAATATTGCATCGTGCGGGTGCATCGCAAGGTTCCCAGAGCCATGACCTGCCCCCGATTCGAAATCAAATACAAAATGTGGTGGGTGGGCCCAAACACACAGAACGCTCGGAAGAAAGGGAAAAGTTTGTTTGTTTTTGGTTTTTTTTCAATCGGGACAACGCTTCATTTTTGGGCAGCACACGATGCCAGGTGCGGCATTCTTGTCGTGAAATCTATTTGTGATTTTTCAAAAATGATTGGTTTCTTTCTGTCCTTTTGTCTCCGACAACAGTGATTCCCATGTTCTGCTTGCAGAAACAGTTGCACTTCAAGCAAGTGCGAGTGAAACTCGCTTGCCTCGAATATGGCCTGCGCCATGAGCCACATCAGCCACACAATGAGTCTTCCCTGCTGGGGCACAGGCTGCTATCAAGGACTCGGTGACGCGAAGCCACAGATGAAATGTGACGTGACAGATTCAGTCGGAAACCTCCTCAAAAAGCACATTCACCTTGTCACTTTGTGACCAACAGTGCGGGTCTGATGTTGCGTGTCTTCCCCGCTTGTGTAAATTTCCCATCGTGCCTCGGCTTCAGAAATCAGCTGTGAGAAGCCAAGCAGTTCCTGCAAGTAAAGTGGATGAAAGAAGACAGAGATCTGAGTGTCACACCAAAGCTTTGGTGGGTCTGTACGAGCACGACGCTATGGTTTCGAAATTTACGCACGTGCATTTGCTGGGCAGCGAATATGAGGAACCTCTCCGGTTGCCCGAGTTCCCGGATGTTGTTGTGTTCTGCCCGAGTGTCTTGTCCTCCGTGGAAGTTTTAAACAAAAGGATTTAGGATGTTATCTGTTGGCATGTTATCAAATATTAATGACCCTCATAATGGAAAAGTTTCTGTGCAAACACAATGGTTTGGGATCCAAAGCCATTCAGCAGCTCTGCCCGTAACAAACGTTTCGACACAGACAGCATCAATGCAATCTGTTCGCTCGTGTTTTTGGTGTGTTGGTGAGGGCGGCGTCGATCTGCAGCGCACGGAACACAGGTTGGCTGGTACAAGTGGTCGTGATCAGCGTGTGTCAAACACACAATATGGAGTTCAGCTTTGGTGCTGCAGACTTGTGAACAATGCAATCGCACACCTTGACCAAATCTGCGGCCAATTCGTGAACTTCACAATGCAAGAAGCCCAAAAGCAGCCTAACTGTTGCTTCCTCTGTCCTGAAGTTCAAGCATCGTATGATCAAGGAGTCGAGTTGAAGTGGGACAACAGTAGAGTGCTGCTTAAAAATTCAAGCTGAAATGAACGTTTGCAGCTCAATGACAAGAAATTTGTGTCGACTCAACGATGAGATGACCAGTGAGGCGTGAAAGGAAAGAGAATCGACAAGATGGTGCTGCATAATGGTTTCTTACGCTCATTGATCTGAGAAGGATAAAATCAATATTACATTTAAAAGCAATTACCTCTCCACCATTATCTGTTAATTATTCGGAATTGATTTTCGCATTCCGTCATGGTGGGACTGTGAGGGATTTTCGCGAGTATTTGTTTGCGACAGGGAGAAAAAAGTGCCTGATTTATTGGCGCCTAAAGAAGCGTTGCAGTTGCATGTATAGCCATCGATATGTCATTTGACACACCCAGTTTGTTGGCTTTCAAAAGAGACTGTTCTCATTTGGGTGCAAACGTATCAGCATTCCCCGCCGTCTCACTTTTTTCAGTGAACATTTGTTTGAACAGAAAAAAAGCGCACGGGTAATGGAAGCAAAGATGAAGCGGATGTTTTTTCGTTCTTCCGTGACAACCTGTGTGTCAGTAAAAGGGGACAGAACACTGCAACAGTGGAGAGAGAACAAACTTCGCTGTGTCCGTTCACAATCTCCAATTCATCTCTGTTCCAGACGGCAGTCCGTCCGTCGGTGCTTCGTTCTTGTCAAGTCGCGGCACAAGTGAGTGATGTGATTCGGAGGGAACTCTCACATGTGTTTCGCTGGAACCACCACGAGTCACTCCGCCCAGATCTTGTTGGTGTGTCGCTGTATCGTATTACTCTCCCTGGATAATGTTATTAGTTATGGAGGATATTGGCACACAGAAACTTAATTTGGAGAGTACATAGCCATGTTTGCTAAATCCATTTATTCACCTTGCTAACTTGATTATTAGATGTGGAATAGGAGATGGTCAATACAGTCTACTCTGCGAATAGTACCACTGAGATAAACAAGATTTGAAGCTCAGATCTCTTTTCTTGGTCAACAGAAAATATTGGATGTCAGTTCCTCTTTCACTTTTAAAGCTGTTAGAGGGAGAGTAATTCATTTGTGTCACCCAGAGAGGTATTGTCATGCATTGAAAAGAAGTGCATTAAGCTGGACGACTGCTCCACAGTGTACTTCACACAAGCTTCTGTGACATCTAAAGACCATCCCCACCGGACGTGCTTTTCACGTGTGAATAGATGGGCTGATGACCTTTCAAGTAGCGGTTGGGTGAATGGAGCACACTTAAAATGGGAAGAACTTTGACCACCAAATTCGCTGAAGGGGTTGGTTGAGCTAACAAAGTGACAGAACAGGTTGGTGTGTCGCAAAGGTTCTGACTGAGTCAAAGCGGTAGGAGCAGGTCTCGTTCAGGTTTCAGGCGCAGTGGGAAGGTTTGGTGGGTGATAGTTACACGTGGATGTTGGACGATGGCTACAGCCCAGTGCACAGGCACTGTTGTCAGTACAACACAAAGGTCTGCCGGAATGGGGGAGGTGTGATGAACGCAGACGCGCTGCGAACCCTGAGTCTCCACACGTGGATGTCAAGTGGTGGTCACTGGCATTGACGCGTCTGTATTCAGTGCGCAGCATTCCATGTTCAGAGGCAGATTTTCCAGGCTTCCAAGATGGAGTCCAGTCTGCAGCTCGACTCGGTGATGAAAGAAGCGAATCGAAGGCTCGCCTTGAGTGTCCTAAGTTTCAGGTTGGTCTGCTCGCGAGCTCTTTAAATTTCGATCAAACATCCAAGTCAGTGCGGCCTCCTTGTTTATCAATTTATTATGGAAAAGTCGCGGAGGGTTTGCTCCATTTTTGTCGATGGTTTGCTCTCGTAGTGCCAAAGACGGAATTGCTTGGATTTTCATACGTGTGTGGAAGTTTGGTCATGTGTTTTCGAAATCAATCACTGGGTGATGCCTTGTCAAACTCATAAGTTGATGCACTTGAAAACTAATCAATTGGTGCAGGTTTGCACGAGAAAAATTGAGCTAAAATGACCCACGGGGAAAGTTTTCTGCTCAACGAACATCTCTGAGTGTACAAAGCTTGAAACAGATCTCGCACAGGAGGACCATATATGTCTAATTAATATGGCTTGACTCCAGGGTTTATATTAATTTTTAATTTCACAGCAATGATTTCCGCTGCTAGTTAGCCAGCTGAATCATAGGTTTGGTTTTGCGTTGCAGCTGATTACAAAGCGGAAAGTAACAACACCCAGGTCACGTTTCAGGATGGCGAGGGCCTTTATCTTCCTGAACTTCGTCAACGTGCGGGAAACCACGCGCAAACGTACTCTCCGAAATGGATTGACTGCCAGGGTCAAAGTTTTTGAGCACAAGTAGAAACAGTGATGGGTTCTCGCCGAAGGTACGTTTTTGCAGGCAGCTTTGTTTGCACTGCGGAGAGCCGAACCTGTTCGTTTGGAGAGGCCCCAAATTGAACGCCCAGGAGGGAGCAGCGCAACTCGTGGTCCGGGGGCTGCTCCGCTCCTGCTTGTTCAACTTGGACGCCGACGACACGGCACGAATCCATTCACGCGTCCTCCTTCAGTGCTTCTTTTGATGTACCTGGTTTGATATTGTTCTTCTTTCTCTGCGGTGTGCAAAGTCTTGGTTTCCATTTTGATTGTCGTCTACTGACTCAATGCATCTCTTGCAGAGCCGCGCATACAACAGATAAATGTGACGAGGGGAGCAGTCTCGAGCCACTCGTGTGTTGTACGGGTGCATTTCTCCCACTGACCGACTTTGCTTGGGGTTTTCCTGGACATGCACCGGAAGAGAAGTGTCTGGGCACCTCACCTCCAGCCAAAGTGAGCACTGAGAAAGCCACACATGTAGATATGTAGAAATGTTATTGAAGCTGAAGGAGGAAGGCATTGCGGTTGATATGAGGGCAGTGATCTATGATCTGCTTTTGTTCAGTGAGTAGCTAAAATACATTGTGCTGGCAAATGGAATCCCAGAGGAAAGCTGCTCTTTAAGCACTGGGTTGGGATGGAAGTCCCTGCCGTCCGATACAAATGGGATTTTTCACCTCTGATGGAACCAACACTCACTGGGTCCAGTTTGATCTCCGCACATTTATCACACGAACCTCAATTTATGGACATGTTGATTCCTGGAGGATCACACGATGTTGAGTTGCATTGCAATTAAGCGTTCACTGCAGCCAGTCTGTCCCTTCGGACCCATGGAGTCTTTCCTTGAAACCCGTTTCCGTTTCCGTTGTCCTTGTCCGTGTGAACGTTGTGACAAACTAATGCTGAAGGTTGTTTGAAGGTTGTCGTGTGTCGCATAATCAAGAATGCGCATCATTGGGAGAGAAAGGTGCGCGGATTGGAATCAAGTGTAAATGGGGATGTTTTCTTGAGCATCGATTGGTCTCACAGCGGAATCAATACTTGTGTTCGGAAGCTATTACCTCTCTGCCCTTAACTACTAATTATTCCTCATTGATTTTCCAGCAAAGGTCGGAGGAGCTGAATTTCTGGTGAGAAGTCGTTTCTTCCAGTTCCTGTTTGTTCGTCGAACACACGTGTCTGTCGTGATCACTGAAGATCCGCAGGAAATTTACAATCGAGTTCACATTGCCGCACTCAAAGATGAACTTGGTCTATTGAAGGTCCAGGTGACGATGCAGCAGCTTTATGTCGCCTTTGGTGCGATTTCGGCGAAAATGTGCAGTTTTGTCGGAAATCATCACCAAGTTGGGTTCACAGGGGGACATCCAGCTGCAGTGACGAAGCTGTCGGGGAGAAAATTGTATATTTGTCAACTTCGCGAACAATTGTGGTTCTGAGCCCTTCAGGCACAGTTCCTCTTCAACGGTGATGTGGTTTCACAACGGGCTATTTGGACGTGACGCTGCAGGGTGGAGCTCCTCATCCTGCATGGCGTCCGATCTCCCCGAGGTACTTGTCATTGGCGAACATTTTGCTGTGTTGTTTTGTGGTCTCTGTGTCAGCAGTAGATCCAAGTTCATTTTCTGTACTGGGCTGGACTCACTATTGATCAGTGCAGTGGAAGAATTTAATGACAGGTCAACACTGCAGAAGTTCCTGGGGTGATTTGAGTGGAACAAGAGAAACGTAAAGTGGATCTGAGTATCTCTGCATTTGATCTTTACCTCGCACTGATCGGGCTTTGTACTGGAGCAGGGAGAAGATAGTTGACCGCCTGTCTTTCTGGTTCTTGACCTTCTGCTTCTTAAACACCGACGGTGTGAAGGGAACCACGGGAGAACAAATCCTTTGAGGTTTTCGCATGTTGCAGTTCAGGGTGATATTTGGCATTCTGGTCGTGATGGCCGTTTTCTAAGTGTCGCTAATGATGCACCGTGTGGTCGATTCACTCCAAGAATGTGGCCTTGGCCCAATCTTTGGGGACTGGTTGGTTCCTTTGTCCACAATTGACCGCGCGGCGTCTGAATGTTACTCGGACGGGTTCAAGAGCGTGAAATCGAATGACATCCAAGTACAAAGTCATAACTGCAAATTCAGCCGATCGGTTGAGGCGAGAATGTATATTGTTAATAATGGTGGAACTGAGTGGAATACATTTAAATGTTTGTCTGTGCCGAGGTAATATCTGTGGACAAGTAAATGAGAAATGGACTCCCGCGGGAGCAGTAAATGTATGCGGGATTCTCATTTGTTTTTATGCAAGTCAAAGATGAGCAGCGTTGTTTTGCCTCGTGCATAGATGGATATCACCCTTGTCTCCGTTGACGAGTTCTCAATTTTCATCACAATGAAAAATATTTTTACTGCCGCATCCCGTGCAGCAAAGCCGCCGAGGCCATTGATATGCCCAGAGTGTTGTGAAAATGACAGGTTTGGTGTAAAATAGTAATCGTATTGATGGATGACTGAAGCTGTATTGCTTCTTCAGCATTGATTGAAAAGCTCGGTGTCTAGAGTCTGTGCAAGGGTTCCTCGTAGCTGGAGACCCAAAACTATGTAATCAACATGGCTTCGGCATGTTAGATGATAGCCCTGCCGTGGATGTTCCGCAGAAGCTCGACAGTCTGAAATCCTGGGCTTCGGAAAGGACTAGGAGGTGCAGTCCGTCTTTTTTGCAGGAGCATTGAGCGAGGTTGTGTAAATACTCACGTGTGTGGAGATACGTAGACCGTTAAATATTTCAGACTCACATGATTGGATGCCACTTGTGATCATTAATCATACGAGTTTGTGGGGAAAGAGACAAACTGGAAAACTTGTGAGATCGATACCATGTTTATTGATGCAACGTTGATAGACCAGAGCTTTCATCAGAAGATGGTGAAAATGTCAATATTTTCAATTTGGGTATCTGAGCTCCAACTCATCACAGCGCAACCAATTCTGTTCTGGCAGTCATTAAGCAATGACAAAAAGTGCGCAGTGTGATTGTTTGAACTCCATTTAATCCTTCGTACTCGCAAGATTGAGCAGTGTCCAGGATTCCATCCGCCCTGTGCATCATGAAATCATGTCACAACATGACACATGTTCCGTAAATTTGTCGGGGTTTTTTGGTCAACTGGTACACACGGAACAGTGTCGCAAAAGCGGAATCCTTGATTTGTTCGCAAATGACTGGCAGTGCAAAAGTCTGGAACATTTTTGTAGGTCTTCTGTGACAATTGCACTTTCAGTTGTGTCGATGTTGTTTTCCCCGAAACGACGGCGTGGTTTTCACAGCGCGTGATTTCATTTCTTTCGGTCGACTCTGATTCACTTCCGACGAGTTACAATTTCTTCAGATCCACATGTGCGAGACAGGTCATCGCGCTGCAATCTAATTTGGGTTTGCCGCTGTCAGATTTGCTTTTTCCATTTGTACCGTACTCAGCAGAAGGCAATCAAAGTTGTGCTTCTCTCGCAGAAAGTCAGTATTAGATTAGGTAAAGTTAGAAGCTTGACTCGGCCAGTGCAAGGACATTGATATCACAGATCTTTGGCTCCGTTGTGACTGCTGGAGCTGTGTCAAAAAGGGGAAGGTAATGTGCCTCTCTGATTGTGGGCCGCACTGTAGACCCAGAAGCTGAAGCTGTACAGAAAGTCCAAGTGCATTGCTTTACCTTTTATCATTACTCCTTCTCACGGCAGCTTCATTCGCAGACCCAAACCAACTCCACGTGGGGCGAGGACCCATCTCTCTGTGGGTGGTCGTGCAATCATATCGATGGAATAAACAGACAAACAAGGATATTCACAGTCACAGATCTGGGTGTTTTTCCACCATTGGTTTCACAGTGGATTCAGTGTGTTTGAACCTAAAACATTTTGTTTGCCCAGGGATTATCTGTTCACAAAAACAAAATTGTGTCCCCCAAACAGGTGGGTTACATTCGTTTTTTTTCTTTGAAAGAAGTTTGTTTTTGTAACTGTACGATTTTACTTCAGTCAGGATTTTTGTCAGGGAAATTGAAAATGGACGTGAAAACAAGAGTCAAAACTTGTACAAAATCGCAGCCACCGCACAGTTGCTCCCCCGCAGAAAAGGGTCGTGGATCTTGTTCGATTTTTGCCGAAAAAAAAGTGTCAGCACACAGAAGTACGTACAACAATGCCTTTGCGTCTCCAGAAACCCGTTCTGTATCAGGAAAGAGGTGCGAACACAGTACAGGATGAATGACTCTGGAAAATGAGATTGATTGTTTTTGTTTTGTGCTGGACACTAAAACCATCATGGAAGGTGGTTACAGTCGTTGTTAATGAAGAATTACGAGCAAAAGCGCGTGTCGTTTTGCCGTGGTTTTCAGACAGGTACATCTCACAGAAATGAAACTTGTCCCAACTCGCTGCTGCCAACCAGGATCAGCAAAACATCCAATGGACCTCCCACACACGTGCGTGCTTTGCCTTGGGAGTTTTTTTACAGGCTAAAACACTTCTGCGCGTTTCGTTTCTTTTGAAGTGCGTCAAATCCTTTTGCGGTTTCCTTCTTTCGCTGACAAACAAGCAGCCTTGCAGTGAATGTGTCATGAAAATTGCAGTTGAGCTTTGCCATGCCTGCAGTCGTGAAGACAGTTTTGGCTCGTCAAGCTGCACCCAACTCATCACGAAGGCACAGCTTTCTCATTCTCTCTGAGATAGCTGTTCTTTGGTGAAGTTAGACGGAAGCCTTCATTACTCGCAATGAAGATGTGAGATGCGTGTGCACTCGTTCGCCTTGAAAGTCGCGCAGTCTCTAATATTGCGGTGAGATGTTAAGTGACATGAGTGTAACGACACCAAGTTCCCCGAATGAAGATTTATGATTCGGTGCGAGCTGCACTCGAATGAGCAGAAACTCCTTGAACATTTGGGCGATTGGAACTTGCTTTGTTGGTGCAGAACCTGACTCGGCCCTCCGTCCGATCTGCAGAACAAATCGTGAGGACTCTCTCCCCCTTCATGCAGAGCAAGGCCCAAAAGCAGATCGTGAACTGTTGTCAGTGTCAGGAAGGAAGTGGACGTGAACACGTTTCGGAACGTTGTTGTTGTTGTTTTCATATTTAACAGGCAATGGATTGGACGGATGTGGACATTATGCTATGGAGGTTCATTGAGATCAGAGAAGGGAAAGAGAAAGGCGGAGCTTCAATCCCAGAAACAGAGTCGTCATAGACGCTTTTTCGTTCATGCTTCAATTCCTGGATCTGCAGAAATTTGTTCCGTGTTCGGAATGAGGTTGTAAGGCTTAAATTACCTCGCACAAAACTTATTGGCAGGTTATGGAGCTGGAATTTACTTCCCCGTTCCTCAGCGCTGCAGCATGTGGATCTCGTACATAAGAGAGCGCTGCTTGGTTGGTCGGGTACACAAGCAGATTTTTCGACTCCAGAAGCGGATTACAAAAGTTCACGCACTTGGATTCTGATTTGAAGTTGAACAGCTTTCATCAGTGTTCAGTGCGAATGAATTGACAGTTAAACGCGTTACATTAGCCAGGGGGAGCGAAGAAAAAGATGTATCTTTGAAGAGACAGCAGCTGCACGATCATTAGTTTGGGTTGCCACCTCGAGACGAAGTAATTACGTATCTGGAAGACTCGATCCTGTGGCGTCAGGATAATTGTAAGTGACAATATGTCGCGCAAAAGAGGCAACTAGTCGGTGTGCATGGGATATTTGGTGACGTTACAGCACTCGGAGAAATATCTGTACAGACAGGTCTGATGAAAGACACCCGACCGTGGGGAGCAATGAATATATTTGGCGCTCTCATTTTGTGTTTGCAAATGTGCAGATCCCGGTGCAGAGAGTAATCTATGGTTCACCTTTGGTCAGGAACCTTCGCGCTTATTGGATAATAATGACAGTGACGAACACGGACCAAAGTCAACACCTTGAAAATGGTAAATGAAAATGTATGGTCCACAGAGACTTCGCTGTGCATTTGTTACGCTCACAGCAAAGGTTAAACGGATTTCGGCGCGCATTATTGCTGTTAATGCTATTCCGTTTCAGTCAGTGTCATGTGTGATGAAGCGCCAAGAGACACAAATGCAGGACATTTCACCGACAACAGCTGGTCCTCGTGTGTGTGTCAAACTTTGATGTCGTTGTGGAAGCATCCCCATTATGGCAACGAAGCCGTTTGTACACAAAGACGAGAACAAACTCAATTTTGGCAGGTTTGCGCTTGGCTCCTGTGAGTGGTGGATTTTGCCAGGCACGGATTTGGGTCACGCAACGTTATCGACAAACTCAGGTTCTTCAATCCACTCTCTTTCATTCAGTCCCTCACAAGAACTCTCCACACACGCACGCACTTCAAGCCCTTCTTGAGAAGCGCCACACTCAGAGCGTCACCAGAACACCACCACGAGGCTGACGCCGACTGCTGTGCTCGTTGCAGGCGATGGAGACACGTGTTGTAGCGGCGGCGCAGCAGGACGCGCACTAGCCGGAGATGCGCGCTCGCGATGAGGGACCGCAGCACCGCCTCCGTGACGAGCAGCGCCCGGCTGCTCCGCTTCGTCTGCCTCCTCCACCTGCCACATCTGCTGCGTGTCGCCGCGTCGCTCGAGCAGCCAGATGATGACCTTCCGTAAGTTTCTTTTCTCATTTACCGTCAGCTTGGGTTTCGGCAAATGTGTGCATGCTTCAACAAAGTGATTGTTCTCGCACATGTGCTTGATGAGATGATGTTATTGGTCCCTGCAGTAATCGTCAATTTTTCTTTTGAGTTTTGTATGTGTTTTTGTATCGAAACATGGTTTTCGTCAAATTTCGACGAAGAAAAAGTTTTGCAGAAAATTCAGAAGCAAGGTTCTTCACACAGATGCCAAAAGTGTGCACTTTTCCACCCACAATGAAGGTTGTGGAATAAAATGCTGAAGTGCGAACCTCTGGATGTTTGCACAACAATATGACAGATGTTTTGGAACAGCTCCAGATCTCCCACTGCCCGAGACCAAGGTTACTACCTGGTTGCCAGGCTGATCTTTGATTGGTTGGCTTCTATTCAGAGAGAATCCGGTTTCCAAGTACTGGAGTTGTTTGCTGCTCTTGTTCGGAAACTTCCCTCTCTTTCGCGCCAAGCCTTCAACTCCTCTGAGCCAAAAGGATTTCTACGCAAGGTTCTTTCACTTTGCCTCTTTCAATGCAGCCAATATAAGCTGCTTTCGTCGGTGCAATAAGCAATTACACCGGAAAGTCACATAATCTGTGGCTTATATTTTGCCTCAAAACTCGACTTGATTAAAAAGTTGAAAAGATTCGGAGTAAACCTTCAGAACTCATAAAAGTTACTCACAATCCTTTCAACATGCAATATAAGGTCTGGAGCCTGCTCTTCACTCAGAAGGAATCAGTGCCTTTTCTCAATCGTGCACCAATAAGGTGATGGAGATGTCGGGTTTTTTCTTGGCTCGGACTTGAGTCCTCTTATCTGACAACTGTCTCACCGAAGATCGGTCCGTTCAGAAACATGAAGAATATCTTTTTTTCGCACATGTGTCTTGTTTCCGATTTGACTTTCCAAAAGTCCCCGCTGTCGTTCGACTCGGGAGACTTGGCGTACGAAGGTCCCTGCAAGAAAATGACTGGGAGCGAGTTTGTGATGCCTACCGCCTGACTCGGTTCAGCAGTTCCTTTTCAAGACCAGAAGGGCTTCCTGGAGCCATCGTGGTGATGGCGGTTGTCATGATTTATCCATGACAAAGCATAGAGTAGTGTCGATGGGTTCTCTTGCAGATTCCACTCAGCTCAAGCCATCTGCTCTGGATATTGATTTTGTCTCGAGATTACCTTCCAATTGAGATTTTTCTGGCTTGACATTCAGATCAGATGTTCAGCTTAGTGATGTACAGCACTGGGGCACTTTTCACTGCGGCAGCATTGACAATATTTGCACTGAAACTGAGTTGGTTCTGACTAAATTGGCTGAGGGTTCTTTTCGTTGCTCGAGTTCGTTGCGACTCCAGAATCGCATTTCTTGAAACTTACTGGAGAGAAGCAAATTGAAAGTCCTTGATGGAAACATCCAACGTGGTTCTTGCGCGGGACTCCTGGCCACATGGGACGAGGAACCAGTGTTGCATCTCTGTTCATTTCGACTTGTCCCGAGAATGTAGAAGCGGGTCCTGACGCGCTGGTGGGTGGTTCTCAACCACCTTTTTTGGACTTGACACGCGGCCGTAGCCTTCCATTGTTGGGAGGAGAGGTGGACGTACAAAACTTTTGTGTCAGTTTCAAATGTCAGATTCGACTGTGTGGTGCTGTTGTGAACTGGGTTTGAGAAAAGGTTTCAGCGTTTCATTTGAGTGAAGCGGTTCCGAACACAAGGCCTGCTGGTTAATGCATTGCAATTTAAAGCAGTGCACACAATGGGAACTGAAAATGTTTTGACATTTGCTTCTGCCGTGACAAGAATGAAATGTGTAAATGTCAGAAAGTTTGTGACTTGATGAAAACATTTTCGAATCAAAGGTGGATGACACAATGACAGAGCCCTTGTCACTGGCAAATTGTCTCATAAAGTTACTTTCAGAGCACAATAGTCTTTTGTGAAAAGCGACGAAGCAAACATAACAAAAAAGCTGCAAAATTTATGATTTCTGCGAAATTACAACAGCAAACCAGGTGTCAACATTGCGAGTGAAAGGAGATTGTTTGACACCAAGCTGCTCCTGAATGGAAGAGTTTGCACGCGTTCCAAAGGAAACGCCTGTGTGATGTTGAGTTTGTCTTCTTTCAGGGTTCGCTACACGAACCGCTGGGCGATGGAGGTGCGCGGCGGAGACCACGTCGCGCAGGCCGTCGCGCGCGACCACGGCTTCCACTACTTCGGACATGTACGTATCGTACCCGCACTTCCTGTCTCACCGATCGAGCCTGACCGCGACGCAGAACGCGCCCTTCCGTTCTCGCACCGGGGCTCCACTCCGTCTTGAGTGCAGCTGCATTGTGTTTTGTTTCCTGATCTCGTTTGCTTTTCTGTCCTGGTCACCGTTGTTTGCCCAGTGAAGCCAGAAATCTACAGTATGACAAGGAAACGCATTTGAAAGCGGCGCAGTTGCGCCGGTCCTCTGGTCATCACCTCCACTTGCACCCGTGTCGTCAGCTTGTCCCGTGATGAAGGCAATTGTTTTCTGGCCATTCGTCGGGGACACAGCGTCGCCAGCCGGATTTGCGAGGTGCATTACGCGCAGCATAATGCGAATATCCTGAGCTTGTCCCAACTTTTGATGGCTTCAGAGAAAGGACTTGTGTGAGTACAAAAGGTTGTTCCCTTGTGGCTTTGTGCTTGCTTCAGAAGCCCACATGGCCACGTGAACACACACTGTTGTCCAAAAAACGAGAGTGTTTTTTTGGTGTTCAGCAACCCTGACCATGATTCTCACAACCCGGCCTCACATTCAAATTAACACTTGTGTGATAACGTTTGTCGACCCAAATTGCAGGAGCTTCAAAGTGGTCTTTCAATTGGAAAATGGTTTTTATGTGGGACTCGTAGTTAATTGAACCAGGGAGGAGCTGTGAGAGACGGGTTCGCTTTTTATCCTCGGAAAGGAATCGCAACGCTGCATGGGAGCTGCGAGGATCGTGAAATTGATAATCGAGTCACGGTTTAATTGACCATAATGGCGGACAGCTGTGTCTGCTTATGAAGAGTGTCTCCCTCTGAAAAAAAGGAGAAAACATTAGCAATTTGGAACTTGTTAGTATTACCTGCCTCGTAAACCAGCCAAGACCCCTGGTATCATATTGATGCTGTGTTACCCAATATTGATATGGGCCCTGGGTTTGGAGAAAGCTCGTTAATAGGAAATGTCCAATTAATGTGCTTGCTGTAAGCCTGTGCAACGAATGGCCTTGCCGGTGTGTGTTCCATTAGCTTTACTTTTACACAGTTTTCTTTGAGGGCCCCATGTCCATGTCTCTTCTCCTCTCGCTCTGATAAATAAGGAAGAATGTGTCACTTATGCTACAAAGGGCATCTTCTGGCTGGGTTGACGGATTAATGTGCACTCAGATGGCTTTATTCGTGAACATCACGAAAGAAGCGGTTATCGATAAAGCGCGTGTAATTACCTAAGCCGTTCAGCTTAGTGTCCTGTATTAGCTTGTACCGAGATCAATTTGCAACACAAGTAACAGCTCTGAGTGACTTGGCTCTGAACAACGCATCGAGACTTTCCTTCAAATTGTCTGCAGCAAAACGCTGAAATTGTACAAACGCAGGGCTTGTGTCTGAACTTCGAAAATGGTTTTGTGCCAGAATGGGAGCAGAACATGAAGCCTTGAAGATGATTCTGTGGAAGAAATAAGTCTTCAATTTGTTCGAGTTGAATAGATAAAAGTTGGCAAATGCAAGTCTGAGACTAATCGTTTGTGTAAAAGGATTACCCCTTCAAAGGGAATGCAGATCTATATTTAAGCGCTTTGTCAATGCGATTCCTCCGACACTACTTGTTAACACGTGTCACTTTTATTTCCTGTTTGCAGATCTATGACGACTTTTACTCCATGCGACACCCGAAGGTCACCAGCAAGTCAAAAGACACCCATGACGTATTGTCTGCAGCTTTAACAAAGGACAAACGAGTAGGTGGATTTTCTTTCTCAGACGAACTGAAGGATCTGTGCTTCGTGATTGGTCCTGTGTGTTTTGGCACCAAGTACGCAGCCGATGTTTTTTTCCCCGAGACCAAGTCTTTGGTGACGTGGAAAACGGGAAATCAGTTTCTGCAGTGTCAGCTCCGAGACAGGCTGTTGAGCTTCCATGACATACGACGGTTGGGATGCTGTGAGAGTGACTGTTAGCTTCTGACAAGTCGCGTGCTTTATCGCCACACGAAGAGCGCAGCGGGTACATGCAGGAAGCCTTGGTTATGTGAGAGGATTCAACAACAATGAAATTTTAGACTTTCCACGAGAGAAGAGCCCCCCACTATGGGGCAGAGATAATGAGGGCGGGAAGGCCTCTGATTGGTCTAGAATTCAAAATCCGGCCTTCTGATTAGTCTAGAGGCCAAGTGCCCCATAGTGGGAACAAAGGAAAATAACGGTCATTTCTTTTGTTATGCAAATGAGGGCCAGGTGTTTTTGGATGCGCTCATGC
>JAAUXT010034626.1_pt1 | contig 33864 bp, 35 predicted proteins | sample 7278171 | NCBI WGS metagenome assembly JAAUXT01 (sample SAMN14350112, study PRJNA611818) | marine sediment metagenome | isolation source: surface marine sediment (1.8m) | place: French Polynesia: Moorea | collected 2018-08
CGAAGCACAAAGTGGCCAAAAATGTGTGGACACACCCCCCGGCCCCCCGGCGGGACCGTTGGCCGGGGGGGGTGCCCGTGGGGCTGGCGGGCCCCCCGGCTGGCGCGGGGGCGCAGGTGGTTGGTCGGGGGCGGGGGGGGGGGCCCGGCGCCCCCCCCCCACGAGAAAACACTGAGAAGAAACAAGAACACTTGGCAGTGTAGACACACCCCAACTTTCTCAAGTCCTGTTTTTGCCTCAGTGCTGTGAGACAGATGTTACCTCCTTGACTACCAGTATCAAAATGATACTTATGCTGACTGTAGGGCTAGAAATGATTCTTGTACCAATTCCAGGCCCAACAGATTTTCATACTGATTCCAGGACACTGCAGACATTAGATCTACCTCCTTTGCCACTGGCATCCAAATGGGCCAAAGTTCTAGCAGGGGGGAACTCCTTTGCCACTGGCATCCAAATGGGCCAAAGTTCTAGCAGGGGGGAAGGGGGGTTTGTCCACACATTTTTGGCCACTTTGTGCTTCGACGTGTGCAACAAGAAACACTGCGTATACCGGTCGCCTGGCTGGAAATGACTTGCTCCTTGCGCTTCGTCTACTTTGAGCTTTTTCGTCTCGGGCGCGTCACCTCTCCCATCCGCTTCACCTCGGGTTCCGTTCTGGTAGACGTCTTGTGTCACTTCCATCTCGGACTCGACCACGGAACCTTGCAAAGTCAAACAGAATGAACATGAACACTCGGTTGTTTCAACTCATGGCACAGCAGGTGAGATCACATTGTATTATTGTTGTGCGAAGTCCCTTTAGGGCAAGCACCTGTAGTGCGGTATAGGCAGCCTGGGCAAGATGTCCCCACTTTGTCCCCCCTCCCCTGGACTTTGTCCTCCCCCTGCAGACTTTGTCCCGCCCCCTATGTGTGGCAGAGCACCAAGAGCCTGGCAGGCCAGTTGGCTACCAGAGTTCTAAGAGGCAACAAGCTGCTCGGGACTTCGCACTGCAGTTGCCTTGAGCACTGCTTCTCTTGGTTTGTTTTCACACACCGATATTGGGACCAGGACGCCGGATTTTCCGATTTCTACCTGTTGCAATTTTGAAAATGCCTCGTTCCTCGCACCTTTAGCTTCGCCTCGCCAACGCCAACGACTTGGTGCACCGCAGAGTGCTCTGGGTTCGATTGCATTCACAAATGACAAACTTCTGAATTTTCCCGCCAGATCCCCGTGCTGAAGCCCGTGTTCGCCCCTCACGAGCCTTTTCCGCTTCCGGTTGACAGCAACGTGAGTGTTTCATCTGTTCAGTCACTTTTGAACCAAGTTGTTGTCGGTTTCCTTGTGTTCTAAAAGAACCGATACTGGATGAAAGCATTTTGAATATATTCTCCAACATTTTGACCGATTTCTGTGTTGCAGAATGCCTCAGAAAGGGCCCATTCAATCGGTGCAAGTCTTCGGACGCAAGGTAAGTGAATTGTATCGCAGACGCCTGGCTTTTCAGTCTCATGTTGATCCTTGTGGATTGTATCTACGTCTTGGAGCACGCAGTAGTAATTGAACTTGAAACACTTGAAAGAATAGCTGAAAACCAACGGTTACGAGTGAAAATATTCGAACATTGTGAAAGTGTGGTGTATGGGCGATAATATGGAAATTTGGTGTCCATGCCGTGGACAAATTGGTCAAATCTTTTCTGAACCACACGTGTCAGAATGTTCATGCATTGATGATGTTCAAATCTTTTTCTGAACCACAAGATTGATGATGATGATTTTTATCAGAAAACGGCAACTGCTGTTGCCCACTGCAAGAGGGGCAATGGTCTGGTCAAGGTGAACGGGCGTCCATTGGATCTGATCGAACCGGAGATGCTGCGCTACAAAGTAAGTGTTTTGTCTCGCGAGCAACTGAAAACAAATATCACCGCAGGATTCTCCTTTCTCCCTCTCATATCGTACCGAACTGCTACGTACTTGTTTGACCGCATATGTATCCTCCAGCACACTCAGTGCAATCATTCTGCGTGTGTGTGTCGCGTGAAGTTTGGTTGTCTTCACAAGAGGGGTTAGACAAACACACGCACCCAGTGGTAATTGTTCAGAAAAAAAGTCCCAACAGGTTGACTTTCCGACACAGATAAGCAGGTCGGGGAGTGAGGCGTCGTGGGCATGCCAATCGCGTCGAACTGAACCGCGTGTGATTCTGGACGTCGCCTTCTTTCTGGTTCTAGCCCCCCCCCCCCCCCAGAAAAAAGGCAAAACAATTATCAAAATTCATGACTCGCAGAATCTGCCAGGGCGGCAAGTGAAGCGAAGGTTGTGTGTGAACGTGTGTCAGTTCCACAAGATACCGAAAGTAGTTCCACAAGATACCGGAAGTATGAAAACTCTTTTGGACATTACAGCTGCAGGAGCCGATTCTGCTGCTCGGAAAGGACCGCTTCGCTGGAGTGGACATCCGCATCCGCGTTCGTGGCGGTGGACACGTCGCCCAGATCTACGGTTTGTTGCATTTTTTGCGTTCAAACCCATTGAGGCAATTATATTTTCCAAGAACAATCGGGCAAAAATAATAGCAACAGCTTGACCTCAAGCCTCCGGTTTCTGTCTGCCTGGAAGCCGTTAATCGGCGGCTTACTGGTGTGAGGAAAGGACTCTCAAAGCGTTGTGCGTTTTCCCCAGCAACTTCTGTGTTTCTTGCAGCTATCCGCCAGGCACTTTCCAAATCCCTGGTCGCTTACTACCAGAAATACGTGGACGAGGCGTCTAAGAAAGAGATCAAGGATATCCTCACGAGCTACGACAAGTCACTGCTTGTCGCCGACCCGCGTCGCTGCGAGCCAAAGAAGTTCGGAGGACCTGGCCCCCGTGCTCGCTACCAGAAATCATACCGTTAAAACTTTTCATCTCTTGTGACGTGCACGCCGGTAATAAAGTGCCCGAATCAGCGAAACGATTCGTTTTGTCTTTTGTGACTCGGCATGTCTGCGAGTAGGTAACATGTGGCCAAGAGGGTCAGTCACCCAGGCTTGAAAATATATAGTATCCAATTCTGAGCAGAAAATTAGGTATCTGGGTCACCCAAAATTATTTTGCTCGGAATTTGATCATCTTCCGGTGGAACGAACTGAGGAGAGCCCCCCCCCCCCAAATTGTTGACACCACAATCTCCGGGTGAATGTGTGAGTTGAAATGTGGAGGCACGAGGTGAGGGCAGGAACCCAATGGCCTGACCCTCAGCAGAGCATCGCAGCCTTCATTCGTGTCTGGCCATTCACCCCAAGAACAGAAATGGCCAGACTCATTTCGTTGCACTCGAGCCGAGGCTTTTGTGCTGGAGACGTTCAAAAATGCTCAATCATTCGGGCAGAAATCTCGGTGCGTGCAAATTATGAGCGGTGGAGCATCAAACGTGCGCGTTGCACACTTGACATCTTGGGGTGCCAAGTGTCACTTGTCCTGCCTTCACAGCACTGCCCACTCGTTATGAAAATTTTGGCTGTGGCAGGTCGTCCAAAATTGCTGTCGGTTCGGTGACTGACGGGCAAAAGATTCCCCGATGCCGAAGGCCATCGAAAATGGAAATATTTGCAGGTATTTGTGGAACATGTAGCTGCTGGAAAAGCGGTGTACGCGCACCATTTTGTTAACCGTCGCGATGCACCTTTGTGGAGTGCTCACCATCCGTCCAGAGCTCATCAGTCACGATTTTTATCAGCTGCGACTGATATTGGTTCAACCCCTGAATGTGTCCGTGTATCCTGTTACCGCTCATTTGTCTGGTTTTCCCCCCTCCGCTGCCCACAAAACTTGGACAGTCCTGGTGCCTGGTGGGACATTGTCCAGGTTACCTGTTAGAGCATTGTCCTGGTAGGACATTGTCTAGGTTCCCCCCCCCCAGCTCACAGAAAATTTTAACTTGAACATTGTCCTGGTAGGATATTGTCCAGGTGCCCCCACCCCCTGCCCACAGAATTTTCAACTTGGACGTTATCCTACTTGGACATCACCTCTGAGATGAAGTGCTGCACTGCGGACCGATGTACGCGGCGCGCGGCTGATTCTCTACTTGGAAGGCCAGTTTTTCTGTCACTGGTAGAGAATCTCAGACAAAAGTTGAGTTGAACAATTTATTGAAAACATTCACACTTATTCTGCGGCAGGCAGTCCCGCACATTATTTTCGTTTGCTTTCAATCCACTAGTATCAAAAGGACGCAACAAAAAAACTCTCTTTGCTCAAAGTGAAATTGACCAAAACAAAGATGTGATCTGAACAAAATGCAATTCCAGTTTGTACTCCTGTGACTAGCGGCTTTGAACTTGTCCTCAGATTTATGGCCCCGTTTACCTAAGCAAAAAAGCCTGGTGTTCAAGTGTCACACGAGGAAGTCGGATACGTCACTCATCACTTCAACATGTCCTTTATTTCTGTGTTCGGAGCACACTCAATGTATGAAGATCCATCAGGAGCTTTCCCGCTCTTGTTGGCTCCCTGAAAGGAAACACATTGGCAGTTAAATTTGTGACAAAAAACGACAACAAAAGAAGCCAGTTGAAAGATGATAGAATTTTTTTCCCATGCTCCAGAGCAGTGAGTGGTCGAGTGGAGCACCTTTTTCTCAGGGGTGGGTGGGATCTTGTCAAGACATAACGTCTCGAGACCACTTCCAAAGCGCCACCCGAAGTCGTTCAGAATTTTGTTTGAAGTCGGGTCCACATGGAAATCTGTTTTCTTTCACGCACGTTTCTCGACAATTTTTGAACATTGAGATCGACTTGTAGAAATCGAAATATTTCATGCTGTGACAGACCCCTTCCTCTCCGTCATGCACAAGTTTTCATCAGAGTTTGAAATGCTCATGTCAAGTTGGCCTCCCCTCCACAACAGGCAGCAATTCAGTTGCCGGGACGTCAAGCCCCGCTGTGACTCTCTTGTTCGTTTTTCTGGAGGTTGCCACACTTTTGTCTTTGAATATCGTTTTCTTGCACAGCATCTCATACACAACCTTCTCAGGCTTCTGGGTCCAGGCTTCAACGCGCACATGAAATGTACAAACCGCTTTCAATAGCAGAGACACGCATTCCTTGTGACCTTCGTAAATGGCTGACAGGAGTGGAGTCATCCCGTGTTTGTCGACAACCTGAAAGGAAAAGGTGTGCGTCACGTGGGAACGATCTGACCGCGTAATCTCACGGCTGCACGAGAAAGGACGTTCAATGAAGCGGTGTTACAGTTGATCCAGGACTTCCACTATCACCCGCAAACAGTGCAAACCGATGGGCATGAGTATTCGCACAAGGAACTCTGCCAACGTTTTTCTTCAATTGGTTTCACTGCAGGAATGCAGCACAACTACAGAAATGGAAATGTAAACTTACATTTACATCTGCACCCTTCTGCAGTAAGAGCTGCAGCAACGCGGCATTTCCATAATCAGCAGCAACGCACATCATTGGCCTCCCATTGCAGCTGGTTTTGTCTTTCACTATTGCAGGATTCTGCACAAAAATTCAAGAAAGTATCAACCATGCAAATCTGAAGTCAGAAAAGACGATGCTTGCGTCAACGACAGATGTCGATCAGCCCGGAAGCGTGCAGATGAATGCCGAGAAAAATGGCAGAGCCGAATCCAGAGAGGAGCTGGGCCCTCCAAGCGAAATTTTCATCGTTGTGGAAATTGGCAGAAATTTTCTTGCATGAAACGAATGTCTCGGATCCTGTGTATCAACTTGGGTGTGTCACCAAGCTCATTGATGGTCGCCACTTGGAAATCTATACCTCTGCTATTCGTTTCGATATTTCGTCGATGTCTCCGTTCTGGCATGCCCACAACAAATCCTCAGCCATTTTGAATTTCAGCCCTTTTTGGGGAGAAACAATCCTCAGAAATCCTGCAGCACCAGAGCTTCGTGCTTGTCCCTCTGCTGATTTCGTCGCGTGTGTGACGCAAAGAGAGTCAGGCTTGAAAGTGGGTCATCGTCCCATCGTCTTCGGTTCTATATGCGGCAGTCGTGCACGCCATCGCTCGCTCGCCGCGATTCTGCCAGAAAAAATAGGTCGGTAAATCGGACACTACCGAAGTGATGCACGCCGGGACCGAACTTTTGGAGACGAAAACAGAAATTAGAAAACGAAAACTGCTGTAATGTTCAGACGTTTTCCATCAAAACGCACACTGTACAGACTTTTTGGACAGCTTCGGACAACAGCTGGGACAAAATGTAAGATCCCTATTGTGCTAAGCGCAGCTGTTGTGGCTCCTGCAAGTGGCACAAAGAAGGTAAAATATCAATAAACTTTTCTGCCTTTCCACAACTGTTACAAAAGTCGCAGAACCAGATAGAGCTGTACGAGTATTTATAGATCTTGCTCGTCGCACACTTGACGCATGAGTGACATACCCCCGCCCCCTTGACAAAAGTCTGGATCCGTTTCTGCTGCACTACATTCACAAGAACAGCCTTGGTCTTGCTGCAGCTCTTGATGTTTCGGGGGGGGGGGGGAAGGGAGGATTCTGAAGTTTTCGTTTTTCCTTGAAGTTCACAGCAGAAGAAGACCTTTTGCCTGAGCATGTCATCAGACGCGCTGCTGCGCTCACTGTGGATTCTGCCTGCACTCTACTCAACCAAGTGGCGTCAACTTTGCTGAATACACTCGATGATTACCTTCAGGTAAGAGCTCTCGTTCAGATCGCGTTTGCATGAGTTCGGTTCACAAGTCTGTCGGTCAGCAACCAATTTACGTGCCTTTTGCCTGATCATGAAAAAGTGCAGATCCTTTTCTTTGTTTTCAGTCAGTAGAAACCCTCATCCGTTTGATGGAGATGAATCTGAATGCCCTGGGAAGCAACGTGAAGGAAGACCAAGTTTGGCAGAGTATGCTGACTGTTCGAGGAGTTCTGGCCGAATGCAAGCAACGAAAAAGTGTACGATGTTCACTCGTGTTGTTAACTAAAGCATTTAATTTGAAGAATTGTTAGTTTCTTAACAGTGAATGTTTTCAACTGTTCTGTGCAACGATTTTCAATCCCGAGAACATGCTGTCCCTGCAGGAGCTGGAGATCATGTACGCTGTGGCTGAAAAAACGCTGAATGCAGCAGCAGAAGCCGCGTTTTCTTCAGGTGATATGTGTCAAATGTGGTTCATCACTCCACCCTTCACAGCTTTTCAAGGACTGCCAACATTGCGTGCAACAACATTTGTTGCCCTCGAATTTCAATGTTATACGAACAATCTCCAACACAAAGTGCTTTTGTTCGACATTATAACAACCAATGCTCGAGGAAGAATTTATCTGTGCAAGTGCACGACCGCCTTTGGTCTTCAGATAAAGCTCTGCTACTTCAGTTTTCAGGACAACACCCTCCAGTTTAGGCCAAAGCTCAATTTTAAAATCTTGAGTGTGATTTGTCTGTCAAACAGGTTCCGAGTACCACGGCACGGCGGGTGGGGATTGCGTCCGACTCGCACAGTCCAAGATACAGACCAAACTCAAACAGTGTGCCGACGCGGAAGTGTACTTGCAAGAAATGGAAGTAAAAACGATCGAAGAGACAACAAGATTCGCGAAGGAACAAGAAAAACAACAGAACGACATGGATGGAACATAGCAGAGGTGCTTGTTCAGTTTTGATTCAGAGACACAGCACTGCTTTCGAGTTTCGACCTGCATTTCACTGCGAAATTGGAACAGTATTCAAGCATTGCGTCGCGTGTCTCCGTTTCGTTTAAGTTCCACAATCGTCTTCCTCTTGTCGTTTCTTGGACAATCATCACCCGTTAGTTGATCAATAACATCAGCAATCCTGATGGGACTTGCAAGAACTGTGAAGCTGTTGGCAACAATTCTTTCACATGCGCAGACAATACACCCGTGCGTTAAAATCTGTTGTTTGGCGACGGGGACCCTGAAGTGAATCCACCTGTTGGCAAAACTTTCAGGTCAAAACGGAAAAAAAATATTCTCTTGCTTTCCACCCAAAGGCAAATTCGGTCGTGATCGGTTTGGTGATTTGTTGATGAATTTTTCACAAGGTAGAACCCTGCCGCCCGTCCCTGGCACGCACGCGCACTGGGCGAGTCGCGTGTGTCTACACCAGTTGACAAGACTGAAGTGTTCTTGGAGACATCTGATTTATTCTCAACAGAACTTTTTCAAAGCAAAGGAAGAAACGAGAACGAAGAGAACGAAGCTGCTTCTCTATTTATATTTTCAATCTTGTGCAGCTGTTGAGAATGATTTGTGTGATGATCAGCACGGCAGGAATAATTTCAATGACTGCTTTGCATCTTGCCACTCGGCAGATTGTTTGGTGGACATCCGGACTCAATTTGGAAAGTCAAAGTAGAAAGATACAATGTCCAGTTTCATGTTCCTGTCTCAAAGCGAATTCACGGGGAGGGGTCCGAGACCGAGGTGGTCCCTTACTCCGATTGTGGATCCAGTTGAAACAGCTGGACTGTGTTACTGAATGGAGCTGTCCGGCTTGTGTGACAACAACCCAGAGTCTGGTGCTGGATCCCAAATGATTTTCTGCAACTCTTTGAATTTCGGGTGGTGCGAACCTTTGGCAAGCTGGAGAATAGCGGCTTCACTGGTGGTTATGTAGGCGCCTGCATCTTTCATTCGCTGCAGGGCAAAAAATCTGGAAGGCAAACATATTCCACATGTGTAACTCGTTTTGTGAATCAAAGCTACGATCCAGGAATTTTTCCACGACCCATGATCGTAGCTCAAGTCCAGAAACTGAACATCAGTCCGAGGTGTCGGAGCAAGGTTTTTCCGCACCTGTCTACCAAACTCCGGGACGATACAGCATCTGCAATAACGTGAACGTCAAAGTCGTCCTCCAGCAGATCCAGAGCTGTTGCCTGCACACATGCCTGGGTCTCAATCCCGCACAGAATGATGGACTTGAGGTCTGCAAGGAATGACGTTTTTCCAAATTCTGAAGACAAGACACTCCAGACGTCATGCAGTAAAATGCAGTGGTGACAGCCAATGAGGCTGGAAAAAAGCAAGACGTGCTCGAACCTGGATACTGTTTTAGATGCTCCTTCACCTCTGGCAAACACATGGAGAAGTTGGTTTTCTGGAAAACGGGCAAACCAGCAATGTCCAGTTCGGGTACCGTGGGACCGAGCCCTGATAACAGAAGTGTCATTCAGTATTCGCGAAGACGAAACCACCAACAACTACAAAGTAAGTGCAGCTGTAGGACTGAACTCTGGACTTTGCTCACCCTTGGGATACTGCTCGGTGACAACGGTCGGCATTTCCAGAGTCCTTGCGGCCTGCAGCATCCTGGCCGACACATGTAGGATCTGTGGATAATACTGAATTGTACGGCGGAACTTTTCTTGCATGTCACACAAGAAGAGTCCAGAAGATTTCACGGCGAGTTTTCCCAGCCTTTTGGAAGTCATTGTTGTGTCGTCTGCTAATGTCGAGCTGATATGACGTGTGCCGTTCTTTTATTTGCTCGGACTGACTCGGAGTGATCGCGATAACATTGGCTTCAATGGGAAATAGCGTGAACCAATCACTCCAGAGCGAATAAAATAACGAGGCCCAATTGCATTTGCAACCTACGTAAAAGCGCATTTATAAGGTGCTGTTCGTTTTGCTGATCCGGATCGCTGTTTCCGATTGGCACCAATCCGTCTGGCAATCTGTTCTCGTCGACCGATTGCTGTGGATCGATCCGGATCAGCCCAAATGCGTTTTATTTGCAACAATCTGTGGTGGTCCGGATCATTGATCTGCTCAAATCGAATTGCTACCAAAGCAGATATAGTTCAACACAAACCAATATGGCCGCGCCCAGGAAGCGTGATTCTTGACTATTTACTTGTTACTGTTGACACCTGGGTAACGTTTCAACACTGGAAATCAATTTAGTGTTTTGAAAGCTTTGTATTTTGTTGGTTAGTGGGGCAAGCTGTTACGCTCAGATGTTCAGACCGTTTTGCATTGTTTGATCGAAGTGTTCAGAGCGAATGGGTGTTGGCAGGTCGGAATGAATTTGGGGGTCATTGATGGTCGCGCAGCGGGACATCCAGGTGCCGCTAACACGGCTTATTGGAAACCAGTAGCATTGATGTGTGCATAGATCTGTCCACACTTGGACATCCCCCCCCCCCGTCCCCACCCTTACCACAACGCCACCCCTCACTGACCACAATTCGCCCTGGCCATAACCCCTGTGGCGCGACGAAAGACGACTAGAAAACCATGAAAATTACCTAGATGGCGGTCACCAACTGATGGACGAGTTGTGGTATGACCAAAGACAACTGGAAACCATGAAACTCACCTGGATTGGTTGTCGCAAGTTGCTTGACCGACTGTTCAAAAGCTTCAAAAGCACAGTTGGGGTTTGGCCCCAAATTAAAGTGGTGAATCACTATTTTTGAAAGCTCTGGATGGGTTGGGGCTGACCGCTGATGAGTGGACTCTTCAATGAGCTTTTGCATGATTTGCTGCTTGAAAAAACACAAAAGATCATGCTCTACAGCATCCATTTTGCTGATCATGTGACCTCCTCATGGTGCCCACCCTGTGGGGGAGGGAAGTCAGCTAAAAGGCCAGCTAAAACAGTAGAAATTGGTTGCCTTGTATCTGCATAATTATTGTATATTGTACAAAAAATTATGAAAATATTTAAATGGCCACTAAGGCCAGTACCCCCTGGTGAGGGAGGAGTATGGTGTGACACACAACTGCTGTACTAACCACAACCACTGCTAGGTGGCATACTATTTGTCAATGAATAGCAAGAGATTCCTGCCTTCCAGGTCAGTCTCATCGTGAACTCAAGACAAATCGTTTGTGATATTGCGACACCCCATGCTGGCCATAACCTCCCACCCTGGTCATACCCCCCTCCCCCCTCCCTCGGTCATAACACCCCCCAACCCCTGGCCACAACACAATTTGACTTTGTGCTGGGAAAAAGTTCCCAGGGGTGTGTCGAATTGTCCGAAAATGACCTGTATTTTCTTCCCCATCGCGGTTTGTTTTGCGTCCTCTTCAACTAGGAAGGCATGAGAAAGCCACAACTTTGAGAGCGAGAATTGTTCCATGTATTCCGTGCGCACCCTTGTGTAGTGATTGACTGTCGCAGCCCAATGGAAAAGTGTTACGCAACACACTTCTTTGGTTCATTATATTTCATGACCATTCCATTGAAGTGAGCGAAATAACATGGATGACATTGACCTGAAGGATAGATATATTGCAGAAGAAAATGAAATGTGTCCAAAAGGGACGTCACGGTTATTCGAGAGGATTCCCCGCTGTGTTGGGATGTCACAAACGATTTGTTTGGTGTCTTGGATGAGACTGACCCAAGAGGCAGGAATCTCTCTATTTTATTGATACATAGTATGCCATCTAGTGGTAGTCATGACAATTATGGCTGGTGTACATTACACCACACTCCTCCCCCACCAGGGGGTACTGGCCTCAGCAACCATCTTTCAATATTTGTAATTTTTCTCATAATATACAATAAACATGCAAGATTGGCCATAATTCCATGGTTGTGGCTGGCCTTTTGGGCAGCCCTCCCCACCCACAAGGGTGGCCTGATCAGTCACCAGCCACCTAATCAATCAAAAAAAATAAATGGAGGCTGAGCTAGATCTCATGAGTTTCTTCAAACAAAATGTTAGAAAAATTCTCTTGGTTGCAGCGGAAAAGGACAAACATCCAACCTTCCAAGTTGTGATCGAGGCCATGTTGGCCTGTTTTAATCTGGGTCCAACATGCCACAGGACCTCCGAAAAACTGGTAAAAGACTTGGCGGAGACTTGTTAGGTATTGGTCTATTATTGCGAAGTTTCAACAATAAATACCAGATATAAATTCTCTTGTTGTGACAAGTTATGCAATGTGACAAACAATTACTAAAATTTGAATAACTTCAAATCTGATAGACCTGACAATATTTCAAAGATAATTACAAAGAAAACAGTGTCCGAGTCCGCGGGGAGAAAAATGAAAAGTGCCTGATCGGGTCTGGTGGTCTTCGTCGCTTGAACAAATTCTGAGTCTCTCCTGTGATTACGAGCGCAGTGATAAGAGAACACTCGTTTTTCGTTCATAAGGTGTGATTTCCCACAGACAACTCGCAGGCTTTTTGACCTTGAACACGGTTGTCAAATCCACTGCAGGGTGAAGCATCTGCGGGTGACAAGGATGAAACGTGCGGTGCTGGCAGCTGCGCTTGGTGCGTGTGTGATGGCGCTGGTGGTCTGCACTCACGGAAAGAATAACCCGGAGCACTACAACATCATCCTCATTGGAGCAACAGGGGATTTGGCCAAGAAGTATCTATGGAAGGCCTTGTTCAACCTGTTCAGCGAAAAGTTCATCAAGCACAAGGTACCAGACCAGATTCACGTGCGTTCCTTATTTTCTTGTCTTCCCTTTTTGGTTGGTGGGACCAGCTTTTTGTGCGAAGTATGTAAACTCAGTTTCCAAGCTCTGTGTGCGTGAATGTGTGCGTGTGTGTGCAAGGCAACAGGCAGGTTCGGCAAACACAAAACGTAGACGTACACGTAGACGTAGAATCCCACCCCGTGGGGTCCAGTGCACCGCTGAATCAATTCACAATTGGACAGAAATTTTTGATTTGTTCCATGCATATAAAATAGTTCTGACCAAAACTCCAAGCAGAGAAGGTAACAACTGTAAATCAAAAGGATCAAACTGACAAACAAATTTCAAGAAAATCAGAAGTTGAGGAGCAATGGACCATGCAGGGTGACCGCTACGTCTACGTCCACGCGTTCGTAAAATTTTTCATGTTTGCCGAACCTGCCTAACCGAGTGGGCGGAGATTGTGTGTGTGCGTATGTGTTTCTTTTGACGTGTTCGAAAAACACGCAGCCCCTACGAGGCAGAAACAAATAAAAATAGAAATTGGATGTCGCAGATATCCACCTCCAGGTGGGTCTGAACGGGCGATGATCCTGACCGTTTGGCACAGCGCGTGTCAACACAGCAAGGAACCTTGTGGACCTATATAACTACCCTACATGTTCCATACAGGTGAACTTCATGATCTACGGGTGCTCTCGAAAAGATCCGGACCCAGGCAGACAACTCCTGTCAGAAATTTTGCTCAACGTTGTCAGCTGCCCCGATGAGAAGTGCAGAGCTCTCAAGAAGCAATTTATCGAAAGCACCCAGTTTCATCAGCTGAAGACAGAGAAACATTATGAAGACCTGGCGTCAAAGATCGCAGAGAACACTCAAACGATGTACGCTTTGACGGAAACTCATTACAACTATGAAGAAGGACGTTTGATATATTTGTCCATCCCACCTGGATCCTACGCAAAAACAGCTCATCTGGTCAACAAGCACCTTCGTCCCAAGGTCGGAAGACCGTGGTTCAGAGTTGTTCTGGAGAAACCTTTCGGCCACGATAGTGAGAGTGCCGCACTACTCGCCACCAAGCTCGCAAACAACTTCGATGAGGAAGAAATGTACAGGATCGACCACTACTTGGGAAAATCCATCGTGAAACTTATTTTTCCGTTCAGGTAAAACTATCCGCCTCTTTTCACGTCGACATTGTCAGCCTCCAACGAATGCACGCTCCGCTCGGCCTTCGCTTGAGGCGAGTTGTAAAGGCAGACCTCAAATGTTGCGTCTCTACAACCAAGTGAAGTAACTACTCGGCGACTGGATTCCCGAATGGACCTCCAAATTACCAATCCGGTCGCGCTGGATCCACGTTGTTTGCTTCAAAAACAGAACTTCAATTCGATGACCCTCTTTCCGTTCGTACTGGACACAACTTCGCTTGAGGTTGATGCTTCGGAGGCTGAAAATAACAACCGCCATTCCCTGGAGACATCACACACCCTGTGGGGGTCCGACGAAGAACAAACAAATTTGTCGAAAAATCGAACTGTTCGATTGGTGCCACTGAAGAAAGTAATTACAAAATATTCGACAAGACACTGACAGCAAGACAGTCAGACGACCAAAATGGATCATTCATTGTTTCCCCTATCATTTGCAGGTTTATGAACAGGCAGCAGTTGGAGCCCATGTGGAACCGTGAGCATGTGGAGCGCGTCGAGGTGGTTCTCAAGGAAACCGTGTCCTGTGAAGGTAGGTCCAGCCCTTCTGGGCCCGAGGTCGCTCATAATGCCCGCCTTCTCTCGACGATGCATGTTGAGATCCATAGTTTCAGTTGCTGTTTGCAAAGAGGTTTGGGTGCTGCATTTGAACCCCAGAACGTGGTCTCGAAAGTCAGATGTTATGACACCCAGCCCGACCAGTTCAAGTCCATCCAAAGCGACTGGACACCCGTGTCTCGTCATTGCATTGCACCGGCACCCAAGGATTTTTCAGAATGGCAAATTCATTTGTTGATTTTGAGTATTCTGAAGATGAAGACCTCTCGTTCCTTTTCTTCGGTGTGGTCAATTCTGGAGCAGTCTGGACTTCGTCGTTGATCCAGGCAATCCTAAACACAGCCTGTTCTCGCTCAGTGGTGCTGTTAATTGGTCAAATCATCAGATCCTGTGATTTGATGTTTGCATCGCTGGTGAAGTTGCTTGTCTTCAACGCGTTGGTGGTGTCATTTCCACATCTTTGTTGCCGACCGGTTGTTCTGAACTTGGAATCAACAACGGAACCTGGACGAACTCACAAAATGCAGCTATTTCTCGTTTTGTGGGATGGGGTGGGAGTTCTTTCTTTTATTCAGCTGGAATATCGCCATTTTATGCAGGTTTCAGAAGATTTAGGTGCCACCATGCTGCAGTCGCCCTCTTGACACTTTAGTCGCCGCTAAATCATGCACTTGTTGTTCGCACTAAACATCAGTTGCAGGCGAAGCGGTAATGTGTCAATTGAACTTTTATTTGGTACGTTCATTCGCCATAAATTCGCCCACTTGCAGCTAATTACTGCTCATTTAGTTGATTCATCCATCAATTCCGAGAAGCGAGACAAACAATCAAAGCTGAAACTGATATGCCTGGATGGCACACCACTGCACTCATCTTTTATTTATCAACTCGCTTTTCATTGTCTTGTAAATGTCTGAAGTATTTGGAAGGCAAACTCTTGTCAGCAATGATTCTGATCAATCTGGTTCACATTTTTATGTGTTGGTTTTTCCTTTCATTTTTAAGCGTGTGGTCGCCCGGAGGGCCGTGTACCACACGCTTAATGTAATCACCATCAGTCTGTATGTCTGTCCATCTGTATGTGTAAAGCGGGTCTTAAGGGGGGGGGGGTTGGACCCACTTTTGAAAAAAATGGTAAGTGAACATCACTGATCATTTCTGGCCATTTTTCCCAAAGTGGGTCCAACCCCCCAACCCCCCAAGACCTGTTTTCGAATTTTTTTTTTTTTTTTTTTTAAATGATCAGTGATGGTCACTGACCATTTATGAACAACGAACGTTTGTGTGACCACACGCTTTTTATGCGTAGCATTCTTGTTGTTTCCAGTCCCTAGAACATCGGGTCGACCAGTTGTCGTTCCATTGCCCTTTGTTGTGTTGACCTTTGTCATGTCCAAAAACCTTAGTGACTGACAACAAGGCAAAAGACAATGACTGGTGAGAAAGTGGAAAACGTGTCATCAGCCTTCAGTCTCTTTAATTTTCATCTAAGAGAAGCTCTTGAGGAAACGAACCTCAGATTTCAATTGCAAAGAGAAAGGGATGTTGCACTCTGCTGATTGTGACAGCTTTATGAGAAAGCAATGGTGTCCAGCGTTTTGTTTGGATCCCTTCAGTAACCCTCTCAAGAACTCTGCTCGTACATCATATTGTGGTGTCGGCCGTGTGTTGTCTCGTAGGCTCGTAATTTTCTGGCAGTTCCTTGCGCCATGTTGATAATGTAGCGGGTTGTTGATGTGTGAATTGCATCTTACCAAGGAGCCTGGCATGATCACGTTGCTGGTTCGAACGAATTAATTCACACCTGCAAGCAAAAGTGTTTCATGAACTTCTTATACTTGATTTTGTTCTTACTTCTATCCACCAGTTCTTCACAACAGGTATTCGGTTTGGTTTTTGGTTTCTCCTCATTTCTTTCTTCACGAGGTCTTCGCATTCGATCGTGGTTCTTTCGAGGCCAGATGTTGGCCCTGTTCGTCGGCATTATCTCGTGTTGGTGGTCTGAGCTTGTTGATCACACACGGTAAACTTCAGTGAATTTGCTCTGCCTTGAAGAATTTGGAAATACAAATGTCAGGTATTTTCTTGTTGAAAAAAAAACAAACAAGCACTGAACATAAGAGATTTGGAATTGGTGTGGGCGACAGTAGGTTGTGCGCGCGAAAAATATTGCAAGAGAGCGACCAAGTGGCGTGGGCAGGAGAAAGAGACTTCGATGGGATTGAGTGAGAAGTCTTTTTATCGTGTCATCAGAGCGCCATTCAATCGGATTCCATGCAGTGAACAAGAAAAAGCCCCTCACTTTCTGATGCTCTTGTGAATTTGGGTTGAAAGAAGTATTGAATTCGTTGGTTCCTTTGACAAAAAAGATTTCCAGTTGGGGACCTGCTAGTTTTCTAAAGTCGGCAAAAATGCGTGTGTCCGTAACCAACGAGTGGGCGCGAGGCGAGTTTTTCAAATCAGGTTTTCGTGGTCATTTGCGCCACAAACCGGCGTTCCTCTTGGTGTGCGATGCAAGTGCCCAGTGTTCTTCAGATAATCCAGTGCTTCACCCGTGAAAGAAACAACTCAAACTCAATTTGGTGTTTTCTGCGAGAATATGAAAACTCTTGTGACATTTACTCTGTCTGTCAGTGGTTCTGTTGATTCAGGGGAAAAAAGATGGGAATGCCCCACCCCCACCACCAGACTGCCTGCTTTGGTGTGTGAAAATACCTGAAGCTCCAGAAAACCGTGTCTGGCCAGCGCGTTATGTCAGCAGGAACCAGTGTATCATTTGCAAAACCCCCCAGTGTACGTGGTGTGAGAGTGCAGCCGTGTGAACTGCGTCGGAACCAGGGTGCGCCATTGTCTCCTTGTGTTCCCTTCACTTTTGAACTTTCACCAAAACAGAAGACACAAATAGATCAACCACTGCCACAGATTCTTGGTCGCATTTGTAAGAACTTTCGGATGTCTTTGACTTTGTCACTGGTGGGGCGCACATCACAGCCGCACAAACGCTCGAACGTGAACACGTCGCACCTTGCGACATTCTGACCTTTTCCAAAATGTCAGGCTTCTTTTTTCTTTTCAGGACGAATCGGCTTTTACGATGACGTGGGGGTGGTGAGAGACGTGATGCAGAACCATCTGACAGAGATGGCCGCTCTCATTGCCATGGAGCTGCCGCAGAACTCGGGAAACATCTCCGAGATCCAAAGCAACAAGCTGGCGGTGCTGAAAAGCGTCGAGCCTTTGACACCTGAGAGCACGTTGTTGGGGCAGTACGCCTCGTATAGCGCCGAGGCTCGGATCGAAATGAAGCATCCGGAGTTTTTGACGATGACACCAACATTCGCCGCCACACACCTGCAAATTGCGACCCCAAAATGGGCGGGAGTCCCTTTCATCTTGGTGAGTGGTAAGAAACTGGATGAAAAGCAGAGCTACGTTCGTGTTGTGTTCAAAGACAACGCATTTTGTGTCGGTGTTGATGAAGGTGAAGAGGATTGCGAAGGACAGAAGCAGATTGTGTTCTTCATAGGAGGGACCGACATCCGTGTTCCGCCCATGATCCTCGTGTCAAAGAGCCTCTTCAAGCCGGTTCACTTTCCAAAGTGGAAATTTGAAGAAATTACGTCCGATAAGTTACTGTTCGGATCGAATATCACAAGCATGTACAGAATAATGGCGAGTGATGAGGAGGATGCCTACAGTGCACTTGTAGGTGCTGTTTTCCACGGGGAGAGGCACTTGTTCATTGATGTTCAGGGCTTGTTAGCGTCCTGGCAGATCTGGACGCCTGCGCTGAAGACGGTGGATGCGACGAAGCTGCGCGTGTATGACGATGATATGAGCGCGCTCGACTTCAAAATTAAAGGCAGAGGAGTTCTCGAGTATGTCAAGAAAGTCACCTTGCTTCAGCCTGAAGTGGACACGGTTCCTCGAATGTCAAACATTCCTGCCACATTCAGAGACAGAATTCTGATCACCGACGAGAAGTCTGCCCTTGTCTCCAAGCTGGCGCTAAGTCTTGTGACTCTGGCGAAAAAATGTGCAGCCGAAAGAGGTGCATTTCATATGGCATTACCAGGAGGAAAGACCCCAATACCTCTTTTCCAACACCTTGCTACATTCCATTCCATCAGCTTCCCGTGGAAATTCACTCACGTGTGGTTGACTGATGAACGTTGTGTTGCACTGGACCATCCAGAATCCAACTTCTACAACCTGCACGAAAACCTTTTGAAGTTCGTCAACATTCCCTTCCTCAACATTCACCCGATGCCCGTTCACCTGGGGAAGACTCCGTGCAATGACAGTGACGCAGGAGCGGAGCACTACGAAGCCCAGGTGAATCGCCATGTTCCTTCAGGCCGGCTGGATTTCATACTGCTGGGCGTGGGGACGGACACCCACACGGCTTCGCTCTTCCCGGATACGCCCGCAGTTCACGTCACGGACAAACTAGTCATCTACACCGACGGCCGAGCAGAGGACGAAATCAAGCGCAGAATGACTTTCACTCTGACAATGATCAATCAAGCCCACCACGTCGCTGTTCTGGTCACTGATAAGGCCAAACACGATCTCGTGCACATTCTATCAGATGTCGATGCCGACTTGGAGAAGCACCCTGTGACTGGGGTGAACCCCACTCAGGGCAACATGTCTTGGTACATTGACCATGACGCTCTGTTCGGTGACTTAAACATTTAAAAGGTGAACGAATGAATTCAACTATTATCTTTTTTGGAATATTATTTTTATACAGCTGGACATTCCACTGAAGCAACTTTCAATGCCTGAATAATGCGTCCGATTGCCGCCAGTGATAATCTGCCGTGAATTGAACTCTTGAATGAAAAATCGAGATTTCCTTGGTGAATGATTGTGTTTGTTATCTCTCAGTGTTTGTGAAGAAATACTTCCACGATCCTACTTTCGGAGCTTCAAAGCTGCGAAATGAGCCACCAGCCAATGTCCACTTGCACGCACGTCTCGGTGCAAACGAAGGATCCTGCAGGATTTTAATTTTTGATGCCTGCTCACGTCTTGAATCAGACTTGATTGAACTGCTTCACGGTGGCGTGTTTGGCGTGGATTCGCTGGTTGGGGACTCTTCTCTAACGAGCTGATTCTGGGCGCGAAGAACGAAATTCAGGCAAACCGAATCTGCCTCCGACAATCACGCGACGCCCTCGGTGCAGACTGACGACACCGAAAGCATCAGAAAACTTCCACGTGAAGAGCGTGTTTCTTGTGGCCTGCATTTTCACACGGGCGCATCGGAACGAGTTCGCTTGTCGAAACTACAGCTGGAATCCAATCGTTGTCGGTGGAAGCCGATGACAGTTGGAGTTCGTAGACAGACTGAGGTTACCGTGCGTCTTTGTGAATTCCCCTCGTTGAATTTCGTGTCTGAGAATTTGAACTCTCAACAAAACTGGATTGAAGAAATTGTTCGGCGTTGGGAAGGTACGGGTTGTACAAATTGTGTACGAGCTTGTCCTCTGCACGGGCAAATTATGAAAACGAAAAGGCAATTTTGTCTTTGGCAGTGTTGGCAAGCATGTTTCTTGATGAAGGAAACTGTCCATGAATCTGAAAAATCTGTTCGGATTGTGAACAAGTGAAAAAAGGTGTGCTTTCGCAACGCGAGGAAGTTTTTTTAGAAGCGCCGAAGCGAACGTGTCGTTGAGATGTTGATGGTTTGTTTCACAAAAGGCTCAAAAAGCATTTTTGTCTTGGTGGCTGCTATGATCTCGTCAGATGTCTAGAGATGTGTTTCACTGACTTTGCTGGAGAAAATTGCAGTTTTGGTGTCTACGTGAACAAAAGTGTTTCGACAGATACGACTGTTTCACTGCATGTCGAGAAGGCCAAGGTTATGTCCGGTGAACCGCGCAAAACTCATGAATTTTTCATCTCAGGAGAAGAACATGTTTCAGAGACATTTTGACCAAATATATTGCAGGTTCACGGCATGTCGATCTTGAATTTTTGCCAACTGAAACTTGCACAGTCACGTCTGCTTCATTTGATGCGGAGGTCGGCCTTCCCGAGGGACGTAGAGTCGTGCTGGGTCGACTGCGCTTTCAAATGTCAAGTTAATTGAATCCAGTCAACCAGTTTATGATGAGTTGTGTTGGCGATGATCAAAGTTTTTTACGGCTTGTTTTTATGTGGCGAATGTGGAAGAATGATGAAACCAAAGGTGCGTTCAAAAACTTTGTCTCGAACTGCTTTCGGCCATGACGAAAAGATCCAGTTCTGAGATCGTCTCGTTCGTTTCTGTTGTTCAGATTCTGCGGAGTCTCACACCGCATTTTGGTGTGTTTATTGATTGCTGTTGTGAACATGTAGCCAGCGAAAATATATTTGTTGCACATTGGGGCAAAATATTTTGTGAGTTCTGCCTGAGAGCCGCGAAGACACGATCTTCACCCACATTACCATTGGGTGGCGGAAGCCTTATGATTGCAAACATATTGTTCATGCTGGATGTTGACTCAACAAATGGACATTTATTGTGGCAAGAAAACAAATGTTGTCTGTTTAATCTGGAGAATTACAAGCACATTCAGTCTTTCTCCAACAGCAAATGGGTGGCTTTTTCATTTTTGCCGCAGAAAGCTGTTGGCTTTTCAAAGGAAATTATCCCATTTGGTGTCACAAAGCGAGACCGGCGGAGCGGAGTCATTGACAACAGACGTCACTAACTTTCCGCAGCTCTGTTGCGTATGTTGTGCGCAGATCAAAAGACAAACCTGTGATATCCCGTGTTTTTGGACACGCGCGGTCACAACAACCAAAAATCCTGCAGCCTGTGACCCACCCCTGTTGGTGCCTCCCCGATGTTGCACGGGGCACCTGCCTCACGCACAAGGCAACTGTTGCTTGCTACGACGTTCGTGCAGCATTTTCACAAGGCTGTTTCACATACCGATTTCTGACTGACGCAATGGCAAGGCAACTCCGAACGTTGACAGAACAAAAAACTGCAGACGTTCCTCACGTCTGTGCACGAAATGAAGCATCTTGTCGGCAATTGCTGTGGCGCCTGCAAGCATTGTCATCAGGTAGAAAATGCCTTGTCATTGCAATTGAAGGGCTGAACGCTGTTTTCTCTCACTGACAAAGATAAAAGACGTCCTGGCTATCTCTCAACCAAATGTAGCTGATCAAATCCTTGAGAGGAGAGCTGGTTGCTTTCTTCTGCCTGGTGGGGGACAATTCGGAAAACCAAGAATTCTGTGCCCTTGAGTCTCAACTTTGAGTGTCGATGCGATGGGTCAATGTGATCATTGGAGTTCGATGTGAAGGGTCAGTGCAACGGTGTCTGTGTTGGCAAACCAAAAATCAAGTCTGATAATCTTCAACCATTGGAAATTCGGCTGAAAAGCCCATTTTTTGCCTCGTTCTTTCGTTGTACCAAACAACAAGTTTGGGAGGACTGCAGTTGTGATGCAAGAGAAGGGAAGCTGTTCCTCCACGGACACTACCTTTGCCAGGTGAGGATGGACCGACTTGAGTCAGTCCACAAGGATTGCTGGGTTCACTTGATTCAGGTGAACCCCAGGTTGGCGCGAACAGAGACATGCACGTCACCCACCCGTTGCGCCCACACCACTTTCACTGAGTGAGAACTCAGTCCAAGTCCTGAACTCGTGGCCAAACAGGGAAAATCACTCAAACCATCCATCTGTGCAGGACTGTTTGGTCAACAAATGCATCTGTATCGATTTACAAAAGGAAAGGGTGTTTGGTGCAAGTTGCTCCAATCCCCACTTTTCATCCGTCAGGTCCCAAGAACCAAAAAGGTCAGAGTGTTGAAACAACTTCAAAAATTTTTCATATTCCAGCTTCAGCGGCCCTTTGCATGGTCAAGCACAATTCTTGTCACCAAAACCCCACCCTCTCAAACCTTCCTTTCTCAAAAGAGCCAGGCACTTGCAATGCTACTCCTGTGTGCATGGTAGAGTTATGGTGTCACACTGACGCACTTGCAGCGGTGTGTGTGTGTGTGAGTGTGTGTGTGTGTGAATCCCTGGAACCATTGTGTTTCCTGACAATTGAATTACCACAACATAACCTTTTTTTGCACTTCTTTCATGACATGCACGGAGACAGAGAGACGTGATCTTGGCATTGTTCGACAAGCGAACTTCATTGTGTCAAGCCCTTTGTCGTGGAAAAATGATGTTTCCAGGGAAACCTTTGCTTGATACCTCAGTCCCTGATGAAGACAAAGAAAAGGCATTTGATTGATCTCGGACCACAGGACATTGTTCTGTTTGTCATTGCTAGAGATAATGCCATTGCCAGGCAAACAAATTCCACACATGTACATTGTTATTGACCCAAATGAATTCAAAAATACCCAAAAGATCCAAATTTGAAATTCATCTTCACCAAGAAACAGGTGCTCACATGGTGCTCCCTTATAAAAAATTTTTTTCAACGTGATTTGTTTGGGCACTCAAAAATTTGAGCCACCTGAAATGATTGAGCCACCTCCTTAACCTGCTATATAATTATGTGCATGGATGTCACAGTGATTTAAAAATTCCCCAATTCCCCATGATATCATTATTTCCAAGAAACTATCATGAGCCTCCTTCTGCATCCACCAAAAACACACCTAAAGGAATGGAAATTCACAGGAAAGGAATGAAAAATCTAATGTTCTTACACCTATTTACACATAAATTAATTGAACTCAATTCCAAATAACTACTTTCAACAATTTCATAAAATCTCAAATTTATATGCCGCACTTTGACACACCTAAAAATATTATAGACATTTAAAAAAAGGAATGCTACCACTCAAACACTCAATAAATGTGCTGTTTCATCGACAGACATCTTTCACCAAATATTTGTACTGTTTGAGATACAGACCAATTTCTACAACCAGAAAATGTTCTTCTCCTTTCCCCTATTTTGGAAGAAACTGTTAAATTTCGTGAAGAAATCTTGATATACTCGAAAAAGAATCACACATCAGAGATTTGCAAGAAGGAAATGTGTTTTGAAAGTAGTTCGTGCATGCAGAAGGAAGGGAGTGCACAACCTGTGTTGTCAATAGCACACATGCAGTGCTGCCTCAATCCCATGGCAGTGGACAACCCTGTCCACAAGCGCTTTGCGGGAGAAGTATACACAGTGGTTTCACAAAAATCAGAACCATGACGCTCAGGGTCGATTTGTAAGGCGGGAAAGAACCGTTGTCTTTCACGGACACGACATAACTGGGGACCATTCCCTGAGCGACTCTTTGCTTTCTGATTTTGTGGACGATCGCAATTTGCTTTGACAGGCAAGGAGATCGAACCTTTTCTGTTTGAACATTTCACGCAAAAAAGTTGGCTTTTGGGGGTCGGGAGGACACAGGGAACATCTTTGACTCCGTACTTGTGAGGAACATACTTCTTGTGATGTTTGAACGGGAAACCTGTCTGATTCACAGTTTTCTCTGCACTTTTGACTCAGCGGAAATGGACATTGGTTACACCAGCGATAGAAGGCCAAGCAGAAAGGCACCTGGTGCTGGCTTCTTGGAAAAGAGATTATTATTTCTCTATCAGGGGCGACTTTTGTTGAAATGAGGTTCTTGTAAATCGATTAGATGCAATCTGCTAAAGAAACAATGCCCTAGAAATCAAGTTACGGCGGAAACAAAGTGAGGGGAATGTGGATTCGTGCATACTACGGCTACTTGCCTTGCTTTTACGAGATTGAAGAACTGTATCAATTCCCTGGCTGCTTTTCCACGGAGTGGTGAGCATGATCTAAGTACAGGAACGTCCCTTCAGTGTCAAAGGTCCCCTGTACATTACATTTGCGCAGTTCGGTCGAACGCAGTTCAGGACGGGAACAACAGGCAGAGGATGGGTCTCGTGTCGCCCTGGACGTGTCGTTGCGAGGATTTGGGCGAGACCTCACTTGACCACTTGAGTGTGCACCAGGCCGTTTCTTCGAGTCGAAAAAGCGACAGCTTTCAGATAAGCTGAGGTACTTGAACATGATCCCAAGAAGATGCAAGTGAAATTTCTTTGTGGCAATTTATCCGTACGCAGAGCTACACTCCTGACTGTGCTTGGCGACGAACTTGCAGAGAACAAGTCCGGTGAGCTGAGGTGACAAGCTCCCGCATGAGATACAGACATGAACTCTTAGCTGCGCATGTATGCATGAACCACCAAAACGAAACAGCAAGTTGCAGCGAAGATTTTTGATACGTACAAATCAATGTGTTGAAAAATCAACTTCCCGCATGAACCAATTAATTTTCCCTTTTGTGGTCTTGGTTGCAGCACATGAGGGAAACAAAAGCTTGACCAAATGTTGATTCCGGACTTTCCAATTGCGCTGCGATGACGAACACAGAAACTTTCACGAATGAGTAAACCCAAAGTTTTCATCAATGAAGAAGACAAACATCGCTCTTGATCTACATGCAACAATGCCTGTTGAGCTTGTGTGTTTTCGGCTTGCCTCTGCATCACCCACCCAGGTCTCATTGGCTTGCGCTGATCATCTCTCCTTCATGCCAGACGAGACGGACAGTCCGCCCTTATTTCCGAGAAACTGAGAAATGGAGGTTGAAGACATGAGATGAAAAGTAAGAACGATCACTCGCAGGCTTGTCTGCACAGAAGCTGCATGTGCTTTGTTTCCACAATTGGATGATAGGATCACAGCATAGATTCTGTGCAGAGTCCGCCAAGTGTAGGTGGCACTTGTTTCCCGTCTCTTTCCAGCCTCTTGTTTCTTGCCACGTGACGCGTCACGGCGTGATAGGATTGTTCGATTCTTTCGTGGACCCTGCAGTGGGAGAGGAGAGAAATCTGGAATCAAGGAACACTGCGCAAAGCGCCTCTTCGAAATCGATGATGCGGCCGTTGTCTTTCCCTTTGGATGCTTATCTTGTTGGATTGATGATCTAAAATATTGAAGCGACTGTATGTGAAAAAGATCCGCATTTCTATCCGCCTAATCAATTGATGACATGTCCTGCAGAGGCTCCCCAGCAATAAGTCTTCAGAACGCGTTTTCTCGCAGCGGCAAAGCTTTTTTGATCAACAGGAATTTGTTCAGGTTTGCAAACAGGTCTCCAATCTCCCAAAGTCATTCAGTTAACATTTCGCTGGGGTTCTATTTGGTCAATGTATTTGCGAGTCTTCTGTAAACGGCTCAACAAAGCGACGCCACTGGTTGTGAAATGAGATTCTGCACAGACAAACTCTTTGAGGTGATAATCAGTGCTGTAGGAAAGATTGACGGCAGCAAGTTTATTACAAAATATTTTATTGTTTTGATCAACTTTATTTCTACATAAGGATCTCTGAACAAAATTGCGTCAACGAGTTTCGAAGTGGAGTGTTTTCGATCTGAACACACGACTTGTTTGCGTGCAGGCATTCCCTGTGACACGAAGCGTCTGACATGTTCGAGGATGTGTTGAACGTTCTTGCGATTCCACGAAGGACAACAGACTCAGCATGCATGCAGAACAGACTCAGCTGTATGCATGCATGGTCTGGTGTTGTCTCTAATCAACGACCCGTGTCTCAACATTTGACAATGGACACGAAAATTTCTGCAATGGTTTGATACATCCTCGTAAATTGCACCCGTGGATGTGCACAGCCGTTCTCAGCGCAAAGCTGCGTTCTTACAGATGACCATGGACAACTTCGTGATGTGAACAAAAATGCGTTCCCTTTTTTGCGTTTGGTCGATCCTTGACACCCGCAAAATCGTGTTTTGAGGAATCGGTTGGAAATGAAATAGTCTCCTAGTCGGTATTTACATTGTGTCTACAACTTTGTTTTGAACAACTTTGCACAAGCCTGCGTGGAAAAAATAAAATGCAAATACAGATTCCAATGAAAACGATGGTAAAAGTCCGCTGAAAGAATGGTCAACCTGGAAAAATCTTGTTTTTCGCATTGAGATATGCGTGAGCTCGAAGAACTAATTCATGAGACAAAATGAACGGGAAAGAACCTTTCCAGGACTGCAAATCTGGCTGGTGCAGCTGGCCTTTCATCAGTTGTCACCAGTCAGAGTTGTGACCTGGAGATCATTGTCCTGTTCGGCGCGCGAGAAGCTTCACTTCCAGCCGTTCCTTTCCATCAGGCTCTCGACGAAGGTGAGGTGGGCGAGGGCGCATTGCTTGCGACTGGACGCTTTGCCTGCTTTGCAGCCGAGCTCGTATTCTTCGCCAAGCTCGAGCCGACAGAAAGAACACACGCCCCTCATAATTTCGTACTCTTGCACCGCCCGCTTCTCCCCTGTCATCTGGCCTCGTCTGTAGAATACAAGCGCAATAACATACTGTGACGTGCAATGGACGGCAAAGGTACAAAGTTTTGTGACATGCACATGCCCTCGGATGCCTGCAGAGAGCGCATGACCCACTGCACGTCTGGGAGTTTTGCAGCAATGATGCTTCACCAAAAACATTCGGCTGCAGTTATGTTGCGAAAATATCTGCCAAAACAAAGCATCAAGCGATCTTCCCCCCAACGGGCATGCAATTGTCCATTCAATTGACCGGAATTTCGATGAAAAGTTCTCTTCGTCCAAAACCGTGAGAACCACAAGTGAAGAAAATTCTGTTGCAGTCCAAAAGTCACAAAATCCTCGAATTTGTTTTTCCCTTGGGGCTTGCTTCCAAAATTCAGGTGCACACATTTTTGAAGACCAAGGTGCGTATTCTTTCCTGGCAAATTTGAATGCAAATTCCATCAGTTCGCCCATGCATGTGTGTCAGCTCGTAGAAAGTTCGTAAAAGATTAATTTTTAGAAAGAAGAGTTGTCGCCAAAATGTGTCTGGATGTTGTCAGAGTGTGATCGCTTCTGCAGGAAAACAATTCCATTGAAGAAGACTGCACTGGAATTGCCACAAGGTGAAGGCACGAAAGTGGCGTTGTTGCATGGAAATGTTTCCGAAGAACAATATCCGATTCTCTGAACATTGGGCACTCGGGCAGAAAGGTACACATGCAATGACAGCTCATTTTATACGCAAAAACAGGAGGGGGAACAAAATTTTTTGTTGGAACTGACCCGCTTCTGAAGAAATCGGGCGGAAGAGAAACTGCGATGTGCAGAATCGCCAGCAAAACGACGAGCAGTCCGCTTCCCAGGGTGAATGCTTTCATCTGAAATTAGCCAACAAAGAGCCATGAAATGGTGGGCAACAGAAGGTTCACTGAAAATACAATACAGCAACGCGCTGTTCCTTCCGAAGCCCCCGGGGAACAATCAAAATTGTCTGGTAAGTTGGTGAAGTTGTCGTACAACAATCCATGGGGCTCGTACGTACGCGTCTCTCCACAGTGCACTGATCAGGACACGGATCGAATGAACTTTTGTGCACGGTTGCAGAGATATCTTTTCATTCCTTTCGGGCTTGGAGCAAATAGCCATTGTTCTCTTCTGATCGATTCGACATCCCTCAAATTTGCTTGAAGGGCTGTGAAGTGCAATCTGCACAAGAATTTCCTCTCAATTGTGCCATGATCAAAGCCCATTGAGTGTTGGACCGAACGTGTCGCCTCTAGTGCTCTTGAGGTGAGAAACATCGAACACTAGACAGTGAAGCCACACTTCTTGCCTTGTTTCCTTCCATCGGGAAGCAAAGGTTTCTCCGGGATTGTGCTAATTCAAGCAAGAAGTTGCCAAATAAACTTAGACAAATCAGGACTTTTCTCTGCTCATCGTCAAGAAAATGTCAATTTTTAAATCTTGTTTCTCGGGCTAGAAAATTTTCAGCACGGTGTCAGACCAGGCCGAAACAAAATTTGGAATTCATGGTCTGTGTAGTTAGTATTTTGCGATTGGAATCACGGCTTCTTGTGTTCTTGTGTTCATTTATTTGTCTCATGTCTGTGTGTGTTTAGCCTGGTCAAAATTCGCATCGACCACTCTGTGCATGGCGCAGCTGGCGTCGTACATGTGTGGCGGTTACGAGTTTGTGTCACGCTACAGTTCTGCTTTGAAAACTCATCCATTGAGCTCAATGTCTGTCTTGGTGTCAGGAATTCAGGATGAGACACCAGCGAAACAAAAACGCACACCAAATCAATCGTTGTTTCGCTTTCATTGCCAGATTCTCAACGGCACTAAATGTGTGCTTCGTGGTCCAAGAACATTCAATTTTGATTTCGTTTTCGCGTGCTTTGACAAGAAAACACCGTGACTTTGTCTTGGCAGACGACAATCGGCTTTTGAAACTCTGGCTCAACTTGTGGGTCAGAAGGTGAAACGTGAACACATTTCCGTTTCTTCACGCTCTTCTGCCACGCTGTCAGACTCTCTTGGCAATTGAGACGCGCATAGATTGTGAAGCTTGGGCTTGATTTGAATCTGTCTGGAAAATTTTTATTTCGTTTTGCGAACATCTGACAGGCAGACGAAGCCCGACCATCTTCGATGTTGTGACGTGTGACTTGCTTGTGATGTCTTAGTGTTTCTGTTTTTTTCTCTGCATTTCAGTGCCAATTCGCTTGAAATCGAAATCAGATCCATTGAAACCAGACTGTAATCTCGTTCTGGAGACACCGTCCTGGAAAGCCCCACAGGATTTGGTTGTGTGTCTTGAATTAAATCACGTAACATGGCGTCGAAAACAATGAAGACGTGTTTGACTTTAAAAACTGTTCAAAGCATGCAACCTGGTGCGCAGTGTCATCAGTCACAGAAGGATTTGTGCGGACATCTGTGCACGGGTACGAGCTCGTACACCACTGTGGTTCCGCTTTGTGTGGACCGATCCACAGGACCCACAAAGCTTTGTGTCAATTTCTATGACATACAGTTGTCTCTGTTGTCTGGACACTGCGATTTTCGCAGACAACCGGACATACGAGGATCTCTCATTTAAAAGTACGAGGCGCAAAATTTAAGTAACCGCTGGAAGTCCAGATCTTTTGAGCGGCTCGACCAAATTTCTTGGGACTTCCTCAAATCTCTTGAGGAAGTCTTGTTCCTCAAATCTGAGCAATCCCAGACTTCAGTGAACTTGTCTGACCCCTTGTGCGACCCCATGAAATGGGTCACTGTCTGCCAGACCACCGCCGCTGAACAGTTCAGACATGAGTTGCGTTGTGTCTTGCTTTTTCCAGGTGCACATTGATTTTTGTCCATTCTTTGAACATGTTTCATGTACTTTTGCATGTGCTTTTGTTCCTTGTGAATGCCTCTGCCTCACCCAGGGTTGAGCAGTGGTCAACCCTGAAGTTTCTTGTCAAAAGTGGGCATTCGCCCATTGAGTGTTGGAGGTCTCTCCATGAGGTTTGGAAGGACGAAACCATGTCTCAGACACAGGTCCGTGTATGGCACAAAAGGTTCAGAAATGGTTCAGAAGTGACCGGAGACAAACCCAGGCCTGGTCGGCCAAGGTCTCAGCGCACTGAGCAAAACAAAGAAATTATTTTGGGGCTCATTGAGAGCAATCCATGCAGGAGCTTGTCTGAATTGTCTGATGCAACAGGAATCTCAACACATGTGGTCTGGAAAATTCTCAGAGAAGACCTGGGGTTCAAAAAGAAATGCGCAAAGTTCATCCCCAGAGACTTGACCGAACCTCAAAAGTGGACCAGAATGACAGTTGCTCAAGACAACATCGACCTCCTCTGTGCAAAAGATGACCCTGAGAAATTTGTGCAATCTATAATCACAGGAGATGAGACCTGGATAAGCACTTATGAACCAGACTCCAAGCAGCAAAGTCGGGCTTGGATGCCATCAGGTCCAACAAGACTCAAGAAAGCAAGGTCAGCATCAGTCAAGAAGACCATGATGACTGCATTCTTTGACTGCAAGGGCATTGTCATGATTGAGTTTTTGGCCCCAGGTGACACTGTGAAGTCTGAGACATACATCAAGACCCTTTCAAAACTCAAAGAGTGCATCCAGAAAAAACGTCCTGAACTGTGGTCTGGCAGGAATTTTATTTTGCACCATGACAATGTGTCTCCCCATACCTCAGCCCCAACCATGAACAAGCTCAAAGAATGGGGAATCACCACTTTGGAGCACCCTCCATATTCCCCTGATATGGCTCCATGTGACTTCGCTCTGTTCCCCAAACTTAAGAGCCATATCAGGGGAAAGACTTTTGGCAACCTGGAAGACCTGAAAAGTGCCTGTCACAAATCCCTCTTGTCATTGCCCCAACCCTTCTTTGCAGATGCCATGCATGACATGGTGCTGCGATGGCAGAAATGTACCATTGTCAATGGTGACTACTTTGAGGGTGACCATATTGTGGTGGAACCATTGTTCTCCAAAGGGTCAGACTCGGAAACAGGCCCATCATCGAGTGAAGATGAAAACTGAATTGTTTTACTGTTTGTTTCATTGTGGCAGCGCCACTCTGTTCAGATTGTCCATTTTTACATGTCTTTTTATGCATGTTGTTGGCATTTTTGAATTCTGATTCCTTTGTCTGTTGACACATTGGCATGCTGGTTACTTGTTGGCAAGTTCTTATTTTGGTCGAATAAACCACTTCCGAGCAAAGCCACAGCAGCGGTTACTTAAATTTTGCGCCTCGTAAGAATTTTCATGTCGATGGGAACAGAACATGACGAAGCCATTCAACCCAGATAGAGTAGAATGGGTCTTGTTGCACTTCTTGAACACCAATGGAATACCACACTTGGAGGTCAGACCAGTGCCAGACTGAGTCATGAGTAGAGCGAGTTGACCTCTGTGCCATGCTTGCGTAAGGTCGTTATGAAAATTCTTACTTTTAAATGATAGATCCTCGTAAAGTTGATTATTTTCGGGCATCAACATGTTCACGTCCGAGATACAAGTGATTTCCACAGCTCGTTCAGCTTCGGTCGGGTCCAGTTTAAAAACTAACACGACGTTGATCACAGAGAGTAAAAGCAGAGATTCTGATTTACAACCCCCTGTGTTGAGGAGAATAAAACTGTGTTTTCCGATATGGGAAATTGTGGTGATCAAGTTATTACGTACTAAATTATTCATTCGGCACCTGTTGTCAATGAATTCTCATTCCGCAAGAAGAAACTCCTCGTGGACAGCTGTTCGGCGACTCAAGTGCAACAATGCAAGCTTTGCAATCATTGCTTGTCGAGACCAGGAGTAGTCATTCAAAATCCAGTCCTGTATCCCATTCTCAGCCGGTCATGCTGGAGGACCGGAAACATCGTGAGCATTTCAATGACCGAAACAGGACGAACCACCCTGCAGCCCTGAGGCAGAGAGGGAGGGAGAGAGAGAGAGAATGAGAGAGAGAGGTAGAGAGAGAGAATTGTTACGGATTTTGTGGTTGGTATTCAGCGTCAGAACAAGTGGAAAAATTGCACGGTGTCCTTGTGTGTTTCAGTTTCCTATTACCGTGGGAAATTCATGTTCAGTGTGTAAAACTTAATGAATCCGTCGGTTCTCGAGTGTTTTCCTGCAAACAATCAACTGATTAAAATAGCTTTTAAACAACATAGATGCACAACGAACACCACGTGCTCGCAGTGCAAAGCTTTTTGCCTTATCTGCTCAACAAAAGATGAAAGTGTTGTGGATCTGCAGAGCTGTGGTGCAGCTGGCAGCCCACGGACTGCATTTGCGTCTTTTTCAGTCCGGTTTGTCGCACTTTTTGCAATCGTGCCACCAAAATGTCTTGCCACACCGAGGGCGTGAGATTTCCCACGATCTCCCACTGTCCGGGTAATTTGTTGACTGACAAGCACCAGAAAAAAATATTTCCTTTTGCTGAAAACTGTACCCGCATGCTGTGGAGCACGGTGCGCGTCCATGGAGGGGACTTGCAACCCTGTACAGAAACCGGCACAGCATCCTGTTTGTGCCCCCTCGCACTGGCATGCCTCTGTCTGTGCAAGCACCAAAACACACGAACGAAAATGCAACAAGAAGTCCCGGTAGCGCGGACCTGATGTTTGCGCCCCATCTTGCTGATGCCGCATGTCGCAAGGAGGAGGTTGTAGCAAGGTGGGGGTCATGGCCAAAAGGGGGTTAGCAGGAAGTGGCCAAGGTGGGAGTAATGGCCTTGGTAGGGGGTAAATGGCCCAAGTTGGGGGGTGATGGGTTGAGGGTTATGGGGTAAGGGAGGGGTAGAGGGGCAAGAACGGAGGGGTGTAATGGCTCCTGGCGGAGGGAGGGGTGCTCAAACTGCACGGACAGATGCATACACGAATGCTCCTGGGGGGTTTTCAGCCGTTTGCTTTGCCCAGATAGTCGGTTACTGCAACCATCAACTTCGTCAGCTTTTCGTGAACAATAAAGAGACAAAGACCACGCAAGCAACAAAGGAAATGGAGCTTCGATTCTCTTTACACTGGACTCAGCCGGCATCAGATTTTCCTGCTGAACATCAGGGATGTTGATGTGGAAAAATGTAATGGTGATACAATTTTTGCGTTCGGGAAACACGCAAACACACACATACACACACGCACGCACGCACGCACGCACGCACGCACGCAGAGAGAGAGAGAGAGAGAGAGAGAGAGAGAGAGAGAGAGAGAGAGAGAGAGAGAGAGAGAGAGAAGGAACAAGAAATTGGCAGCAAAGATGTTGAGACAAGAACACGAAAATAAAATGCAAAAGTGAAGCAAATTTTGGCTGAAATCAGTAGTGTGGACTTCAAGGGTCCATGCCCAGCATCCGTTGCGTGTCCTCCGTTTTTGATGAAGAGAATAGCCGAAGGCAGTGCTCGCATTGTCATGAATATCAATTTCTGTCTTCTGGTGCATGACCACCGCACAAAGGAAATTCAATACGTGTGCAGTGGTACCTTCAAAGGCCTCAGTATTCAGTGTTTTTGGACGTGTGGGCTTTCGTCTTGCGGTTCTTTCCGAACGACAACACCTTCAGTCATTTGGAATTGAAAAGACCCGTGGAGTGAGGGGCGTGCAACGTTTGTGAAAACACAGATCTTCAGAAGGTTCCTGGTTCCATTCGTTGTTGCCTGCTGAGAACACACCAATTGCATGCGCAGGACACATAACGAGCCATTGTTTCACATCATATTTCGCTTTTCCTAATTACACTCACCTGTGCGGATGTTCACGAAAAGGAGGTTCTGTCTTTTTTCTTTTTTCTGAAGCAGGTTATGCTATAGCAGCAGGAGAATTCACACTGTCAGGAAAGGGCAGCCAAGAGTCCTGGGGTGTCAGTGAACAAACAACGGTCTTTTAATTGATGGTGGGACTCCTTGGACCATTACTCTTTTCCAGTGCATTTGTTCAGGTTGACAGAAAATCCCCTGATCAGTGCACTCCGGTTGCTGCCGCTTGAATACTTTTGTTTTATCAAGGATCACACACTGGTGGGGATCAGAGGAAAGAGCACTCCATCAGACTGGACACTGTGGAACTGTCCAATGGGAGAATGACCGACCACACCGTTCGATTTCTCGAATACGGCTACTTGGCAAAGTTCACCCGCTTGTTTCTTCGTTGCCCTGCAAGGACACTTACATGCTTCGCTTTGGTCTTGTGCAAGCATGCATGTTTTCTCTGTTTTTGAATCACAACCCACGCGAAAAAGTTTTTGGCCCAGCATTTTCATTTCCCTCCTGGAAAAGTTCAAACCGCGGAATTTTGTCGAAACATCTCATCGGATCGCACTGGTATTCATTCGGAGGTAGACCACGAGCCAGACCCATCGGATCGCACTGGTATTCATTCGGAGGTAGACCACGAGCCAGACCCATCGGATCG
>JAAUXT010092941.1_pt1 | contig 33854 bp, 31 predicted proteins | sample 7278171 | NCBI WGS metagenome assembly JAAUXT01 (sample SAMN14350112, study PRJNA611818) | marine sediment metagenome | isolation source: surface marine sediment (1.8m) | place: French Polynesia: Moorea | collected 2018-08
CCCTTCGTTGTTGATTTCCAGCGCCCCTTCTCTGTAATTGGTGGGTGTGGGGGGGGTTTTGCCCCACATTTGTAAAACAGCCACCAAAATCTTCTTTTATCACAACGCACTTTTTTCCCAAATGTGGGCCCAACCCCCCCCCCAGTTAGACCCATTTTACACATACGGACAGATGGACATACAGACTGATGGTGATTACACTAAGCGTGTGGTAACACCCTTCGGGACCACACGCTTCAAAATGGTGTGTTTTGCAGCGAAACGAAAGACACCTGGTAGACCTGCCACAAAGATCGGGTTGCTTCGTTTTATCTTCTTGCGTTCGAATTATCCACCATCAATTCTGAGAAGATTCTACTGACTTACTCTCTAAACCTGATTTCAATATGAAGAAAGTCTTCGGCAAATTATCCCTCGCTCGAGGACACACTGGTCGTATTTGTGGACCCTCCTTGCCGGAGCACGGGTGGGTGATTGTTCCAGGCTGCGATCTGCGCTGCGCCGAGCTCAGTCCCTTCGCTGCTGCTGAAAAGATCCAATCACAAGTAATTTGGTCGTCTCACCCTGATCCCGAGATTGTCGAACCCACCACCACCTGCGACTTGTCTTCCCGCTGGCCAGTTCGCCTCGATCCCCCTTGTCGCAGCTCCGGGAGCGAATCTGAGCTGAAGAGCCGACTCAGCCTCCAGGTGTCACCAACGAGACGAGACACACGAGCAACCTTTGGGTCGTGTGTTGTTACTTTTTTTTCTTGACAAAAATTGTCCAAGGAGAAGACGCACCTTATGGTCAAAACAAACGAAGATGTTCTCATTTGTACCCACTTTGTTCGTTGGTGGTTTCATGTCTGGGAACAGTTGTTCACATGACGATTGCGTGCAATGTGTTTCAGTCAACTTGCAGCGATGGTCCGATGATGATTCTTACCGATGCCCCTGTGTTGGGTTTGATCAAACAATGTTCACGGAAACTTGAGCCTGAATCAAGAAAGCCTGTGCCTTATGTCGCGACGACGAGGTTGAAGCAAGTTGCTGTCCAGAACACTATCCAGAACAACAAAGATGGCTTGATTTCCAATTTTTGTCCTCCAGCAGTCTTTCTGAAAATAACGGCCCAGTATTTCGTGAAATAATCTGTGGTTCCAGGAACGCGAATTTGGGAAGTCCCAAAAAGTCCACAAAATGACGTGACCAGGACCATTTTCCCAGTGAGTGTTTCGATTCAAATTCACGGGAATTCATCAGCAACGACACAATTGACGGATTGCCTCTGCAGCACAAAGCGCACTCTTCCAGTCAAAGGCGTCACCGGTCTGTAGCTGTCGCACGTCCAAAGCCTGCTTCACTTTACGATCATAGCTTGATTCCGCGCTCTCATAAAACGCATAAAAATATCATACAACCAAAAGGGGAGACAATAAAACGATCAAGTGCGAGACACAGATGACGATTTTATGTTGGGCAAACTGTAAGGATGCTTTGATTGAAGCGTAGATCATCCCGGGGGCTGTTTCATTGTGTTGTGAATCAGCAGGTTTGACGGGGAGTCCGATTCAAACATCGGTGCGATGTTGTTGGCCCGACAATACGAACACCGGAGTCGGTCACCACCGCGGGCGCTGGAAGTTGCCTTCTCTCACCGCAGCGCTGTGCCAGCGGTCAATGACCGGAGCAATGAAACGCATATTAACAAGACAGTGGAACAGAACAGAAGACAGACACGGGACAACTCGCGCAACTTTAGGGTTCTTTTTGTGGAAATTTTTAGCGTGACAGTTGCCATGACACACAAGGTTCATCTGTTAGAAATTTTCATTGAGGCCGAACTTTCCGGGAGTACAAAATATCCTACCATTTCTCATGTCAAATGAATGCTGAGAACACAGTTTTTTGACCTTGAAAGCCCAGGACCCACACCCCTGATCTGAGATGAGGCCGAGTGTGATTCTGAAACAAAAGCGCACACAGACCAGCAACACTTATTCCAGTTTCTCCCCGTTTCTCTTCCCACATTTTCTGCCGTGCAAGAGTACTGTTGGCTCTACCGTTTCTCAACCAACGACTTCAAATCTCACACTTTGGAGCCTCAGGTCAAGATTTTGAAAGCAGCACGAACAAGAAGCCCTGATTCGATGGATCGAGTCCACTGCTCGCCGCTCACAGAAAATCTGTCGCTGGAGTCAATCCAGGCTCTTCGTTAAAGATGCATCGTTCATGCTCGATGGAAGACAAATGATCCTGGGTGGAGCGACTTTGTTTCTGGAATTTGGTGTCAACAATGACGAATCACAGAAGCCTGTGTCTTGGAGCACACCAATCATTTTCTCTCCGTCCAGCAGTGCGAAAATACAATTTGGCAAACAAACCCAGACTCAGAACAAACTTTGTAATCTCATTGACACCGTCATTAGGACCCAGACTCATTTTTCAAACTGCCTGTCCAAGTTGCGCGAAAATCGACTGCTCATTCGTTCAGCTTGCGAATTGAGCCCCAATAGAGAAATAATGATTTTGTTCATTTCCTTTATGGAGAATCTTCATTCAATTATGGGCCGCAGACCTGTCCAGTTTGGCTCGTGGATTGAGTTCAGTCTTCTGGAATGACTGTCGCGTCTGCGAGGAGGAGCGTGGAGTTTGGCTGTCTGCTACGCAGCGCCAAAGCCATTGGTGGACGAGTGTCTTCCAGTGTTCTGTTGAGCTGTGACGGCTGTGAAAACGAGAGCATAACAGAGTGAGGCGATGGAAGCGACCGTCCACTGGAAGGGGAATTTCACTGGTTGCTGAGTGTTGAAGCTCAGAGCCCCTTTCCCTTTCTTTGTGACGAGCCGTCGACTGTCTGTCACAAGATCTAATCTGTCGGGTCTGGCCCTCCACATCGCAAAAGGAAATCACCAATTTTACTCGAAAGTTTCAGCTGCGTCTCCCTCAATCCTTGGGACTGTTTTTCTTGATGAACCTTGGATCCTTGAAGGAATGGGGCCCCACAATTCAGTTAGTGCTTTTCAATGGGCCATCCATCGACTCCCGGACAGATTTGTCTCTCCGCATTGACACATCCAGAAAGAAATATGCCTCCTCCGTTCGGAATACCAATTCACCTGACATGCTGAAATGATGAGCCCAGAATTTTTTCGGAAATCCCTTTCATTGAGAGTTGGAAAACATTTCGGAAACGCTACATCCCGAAATACATTCATCGTTCATTGTGCTTCACCGAAAGGAACAACACCGGACATTTAGACCTCCGAGAGCAGAGCCTTGATTTGGCACGACGCATCCTGCTGTCCACGCTGATTTATTTGTGCCCCCTGGTTGTTCCTCCAACTCGAATCCTTCTTCGGAACTCAAAGCTTCACCATTCAACGACCGTTTCAGGAATCCGGGTGGCCACATTGAAAAAGGAACTGGAACAGGGAATCAGGCTTTGCTCAGAGCTTCTCTTTGAACATCCTCCTCCTCTCGGGCACTCCACGTCTAATGGACACCACTTCAAGAGCAAAAGGATGCAAAACTTCGAGTTGCACCAGAGAATGTTTCGCGTCGTTCTTGGTTCCACTAAAATTGTACAGGAACACACAAGTGATCTATTCTTCACACTTGTCTTCACGAAGAACAATGCACATAGATCTTGTTTTCGGACGTGAGACTCGGTAAATAGCATTGGAGACACCTTTGTCATGTTTGGTCACTGGCCCTGCGCTGTTTTCACGGTGTCCGGGACTCCACGGCCGCTGTCGCTCACGCATGTTTACTGCAGGATCCATTGACACTTTGCGCGCCTCTCTCTGAAGGAGCCTCCTCCGGAGCTCCATTGTGCGAGAGTCGTCGGGGATTGGAATCTCCCCACAATGAGCCGCTGCATGTCACGGAAATGGATCCAGCCCAACTTTACGCTGTCAAAGGGGGACACCATCCGGTTCTGCCTCTTCTCTCTGTTCCAGTTGTGGCATCGTTGGTCATTTGGCAATTTTGTTAATCATTTCAGAAAAAAAGAGTTTTGCCGTTTGTTGTTCGTGGAAAGTTTGGCTTGAAGGTGTGATTGATGTGGGTGAAGACGAACAAAGCCGGTCCAGTTCGAACATAGTAATTTGAGGGTGGAGAATGATGAGGGAATCAGACGGACTCTTCCACAGCGGCACATCTGCGTGGAATTAATCTCCGCCAAAAGCTCCGCTCGCCGAGTTTTTTGAACAGCTAGGCCTCAAATTGATATGCCCGGGCTTTCTACGAAGCGTCGAGAACAGCGCATTTCCATTAAAAGATTGAGGGCGCCAGGCACAAGACATCCTGACAGAAACCTGGAAAGAAAGACAATTATGTTCAAGCTGAAATTAATTCCAAATCGTGTCTGAAATCTGATCAAGTGCAGGAAATTAGAACAGAGAGGTTAACACAACTGTGAAATATTCAAAGGTCAAGCACGAAGTGGACAACGACGACCGTCGCGCACAGCTGAGCCGGAACTGCTGCAGCACGAAAGACAACGTGCCAGAACTTCAGCGTTATGGTGTAGTTGTTGTTGCTTGTGTTGTTGCTGTTGTTGTTGTTGTTGTTGTTCACTCTTTCGTATCTTGGAGGGTTGTACGAATCCACTTCTCCAAACTCGTCATTAGTAACACAGACCTGTGATTTCTGCTTCCCAGCTTGCGTCGAGGCGAGTGACATCTACGTGGCGGCGAACGGGGAGGACCGCGGCAACTGCGGCAAGTCTGCGGAGACGCCGTGCCGGACGCTGGGCGGGGCGCTGGCGCGCGCTCAGCACGGGGACGCCGTCCTGCTCGACGGGAACCGCGGCTGGGACACCAGCCAGTTCTGCAAGGTACCGTATCCACGACGCACCTTATTGCCCAGGAATTGAGCGTCAAAATTGGGGGTGGGGTACGTCTTACACAAGGGCATGAGTTTTTGTTGTTCAAATATCACCTGAAAACCCCCAAACATAGGTTGTTTTTGGGGTGCGACTGGTTTATGGGTGGACACAGGAAACTTGCCTCGGGGAGTTGGTCACAGGAAGACCAAACAACTTAGCAAGTCTACGGTAGAAAGAAACTTTATCAGCGAGGGTTTAGTGCGTACGAGTACGGGTGAAGTGTGTGGCAGCGCGTTGATACGAGTACAGCTGGAAACTCACAAGTTGAAGGACACAAAATACGAGTTTTCGTTTTGGTCAGCGCCCCCCAAATTGGACTTGGCGCAGCATGTAGCTCGCTTGCAGGCAAGAATGCAGAACTTTGCAGAACATGTCGGGCGGCTCATTGTGTTTCACAATTTAGTTCTTTTTTTCAAAAACTGAATCCGTTGCGTGACATTTTACGATGCAAATTGGTTTACGCCTATAATTTAGTAGGAACGAATTTGATGGCTCTGTGCCTGCAAAGTTAGTTTAATGAGACAAGATGAGAGGAAAATTGCAGGGGTGCGAATTACAGAGCTTCGTGACAGATAAGCTCAGTGCAGTTTTGTCACCCCAGGCAATAGGCTCCAGAAGTTCCCTTTTCCATTGAAAATTTGAGTCAAACACATTGCAAGCCAAAGTGAAGAAAGTTTTCCTCACGCAAAGAAACATGTGAGAAAAAAACCTCCACGACTGACGAATTCCGCAGGCTTCGAATTAATTTTCTTGAAATGAAATGAGGTGGAATGAAAGTTGCTTTGCTAAAAATCCAATGTCACTCTCAGTCCGCACGCACAACTCAACTCGAACCTGTTTCCCCATTGCAGAACACGCCAATTCACGTGAGCGTGGACGTGACGATCGCTCCGTACCGCGGCTCGCCCGTCATCGGCTGTCCGAGGGACGGACACCAACCCACGCTCTTCAACATCTCAGGTCTGAGCAACAGCCACGGCTGTCCAGGAACAATTCCCAGCAAAAAAAATTGGAATCTAAATCACGCAGATTCTGTTGTGAGTCTGTCTCGCTTCTCCGGAGACACACAGCCGTCTCTCTGTGAAGCGTGCCGTCAATTCTCCAGGGGGGAATTATTTTTGCAAGCGAATCTGTGTTGGGAGTTCCAGCCTGAGCTGCAGTGAATGACTTCACAAAAGTGCCGACATGTTGATCCCTCTCTGTACTGTAAATCAACTCGGAACCCCTCCTTTTCATTGTTTTCCGTGTCCTTGTTGAACTTGCATGATGGATTCCAAACAGAACTCACATGCAAGCCTGCCATGGCTGTCCGACCACACGTCTGCAGCCATTCACGTCTCACTGACACAGAGGAGTTAGGAGCACGTGAAGGACCTCACCACCCATCCTCGCTGACTCGTACCTGTGCGTCATCGCTGATTGTCTCTCCGTCTCAGATGCAACAGACTCCGGGGTTCCCCTCAGTGTGCAGTTCCAGCGTCTGAAGATCAGAAACAGCTTCTTCCTTGTCCTCGCCGATGCGAATCTCACCTTCTCCCAAACCCAGGTGAGCCGCTCGCCATCCGACTGAGCTTCACGTCCGACAAAACGCGTTTGCAAAACAGTTGTATGTTGGTGCGATGTTTTGGAGTTTTCAACTGAGAACTGAGAACGTGTGAATACGTTTCAACATTCACAGTGGGAAACTCCCATAGTCTGTACACAGGCTCAGACCAAGACAATATTTTGTGTGAAACTTAGCGCAGGTTCAATTCGAGTTTCGAAGTGAAGACAATGGACCCTGAAAGACATTCGAGAACAGTCAGCATGTTTTCCAACCCAGAAGACGTCCAGATTTCTTTTACAAGCCAAGTGGTCAGAGAGTGGTTGGAAAAACAGCAAGCTGAGTTTCATGAAAGAAATCGCGGTATAATTGTTTCTGCCCAGACCTCAATGTGTCAAAATGTCGTGCAAGGTGTGCATGGTGACCATTCTAGTCCTCCCGTGCAGATACTGGAGACAACAATCAAGAATCCGCAGTCAGGAGACGGCAGCATCAAGTCCCACAAACAGGCTTCGCTCCTGCCCGACTTGACTCTCACCATAGTGGACAGCGTGGTCCAGGGCACCATGGACAAGATCTGCAACGGGACCCTGCCCACCTGCCAGCCCACCTCTGTGTTCGACCTCAAGGTGGCAACACTGAAGCTGAACTACAGGTCAGTGTAGAACACGTACAATTCTCACGTTCCTTGCTGCGTTGTATTTGAACAGTTGCCTCCATTTGGTCACGAACACCTTTCATCAAAGGCCAAACAGGCGTCGTGACTTTGGACACAATACAAGTTTTTTCACTCCATTTACTCAAACTGCAGGCAAAAATTTAGAAAAAATCACGACGCTTAATTGCAGTCACTTGAGCGCATTGTGTTCTTCACCTCATTCCAGGAACGTGACCTTTATGGACACAATACAAGTTTTTTCACTGCATTTACTCAAACTGCAGGCAAAAATTTAGAAAAAATCACGACGCTTAATTGCAGTCACTTGAGCGCATTGTGTTCTTCACCTCATTCCAGGAACGTGACCTTTATGCAGACGTTTCAGCAGATGCTGGCGCTGCACCGCGCCGACGTGGCGATCCGCGCCTGCCGCGTCACCAACAACATGCGCTCCGTACCGGCCTTCGGCGGCATCTACATCACGACGTCCGCCTACAACGAGAGCAGCTTCCTCGTCGAGGACAACATCTTCGAGCAGCAGGTCAGGCAGCTCCATGGAGTCCCCAACCAGACAAATTTTGTGGTCGCCAAAAAAGTGTGCAAGTCTGCATGTTGAATTGCCGTTCTGGTGGCCCCTGAAGCCGCGCTCTTCGTCTCGAGTCTTCACTCAGCCACAGACCTGGAACAGACGCTCTGTGCGCATATGAAATCCATTCCCGTCCCCGACTGGGTTTACCCCGTCCGTCACACTCAATGCAGCGATAAAGCACCGAGGAAACTTTCTGACAGGACTCGTAAACCTCTGACCCACTTATCGGGAGGAAGGGACTTGGCCCTTAACTTGGGGACGGAGACTGCAGTAAACTTGTGGGGTTTCTTTATGAGCCACGGTGCCTCGGACTGAAAGGTAGAAACAAGGGAGTCAGGCGATCACGGCAATAAATGTCTTTGTTTACTGCCTACTATTCCCCACAGAAATGCGCCCTCATTGCTTCGCATTGAGTTTTTGAGTTCCTGCGCTCCCTTTCACGCAACAATTGCCCAAACGGCTCGCCATTTATTTCAGCTGAACGTTTGAACTCGTCGAAAAAGCCTTTCACAGGAGGACGGGCCAAGTTCCTGCGTTTCAGCGTAAATTTTAGGAGCTCCATTTGGTGCTACGAATGGAACTGAAGTGGCTGTTGAGGCTGCATACTCAATCATTGTTCCACATATGTCACCCACAAGGGAAAACCAACAGTGAAACAAGAGGACTGTGCTTCTGATGTACAAACGTTTCAATCTTGGACTTCTTGACCACAAGAACTTTTCTGGGGATCGCGCGTGGTTGGTTTTGGACAAATTAGAACTCGTGATGTGCACGCATGTTTCTCTATTTGCTGCATTGAACATTTGTGTCCCCACTCAAGCTTGAAATTTTGTCAGACCACACCCCTGAAATTTGTCAGTCCACGCCCCTGAGTTGTTTTGGAAGTTTGAACTTGAAGTTTGAACAAGGTCAACCACTTGCTTGCACTTGTACTCGTAGATGTACTGGTCAGGTCAGAGCAAGATGGCCAGCTTCCTGCATCTGAACATTGCTGTGTGTGTGTGTGTGTGTGTGTGTGTGTGTGTGTGTGTGTGTGTGTGTGTATGTGTGTCCGTCTCAACCTCACGTGGAGCGCCGCTGTTTCCCGCTGCAGATCAACGACGACGCGGTGATGAGTCTGATGAACATCTTCATGGGGGCGCTCGTGCTGCGCTCCAAGGTCGAGTCCGAGAGCGACGACTCGCTGACGTCAGCAGAGCTGCGCAGGAACACGTGAGTCAGGGCTGCGTCACGTGCGCGTGAGGAGTCTGCGCCTGCGCAGTTACGACAGGGTTCTCACACTGAACAATGAAGGTTCCTGTGAAATCACACAAGGCTAATCGAGACCTTTGGTTGAAAAAAAGAGTTCTGTGGTTTCACAGGAACATTTTTGTAAGGTGAGAACCTTTATTTTTACACTGATTCGAGCACAGAAGACAGGTTCTGTGATCGCAGAATTGCAGAACTTGATTTCTGCTCGACAATTGTCCAACTGAAGACCTGGGCAGAATTCTCTCTGGAGAATCTGGACCAGACCAAGGCAGCAGGGCCCCACTTTTTCGAAACACAAGTCAAAAATGCGATTGTCAGACGAATCATCTCACCAAACGCTTCTGTGCGTTCTCACAAAATTGTCACAGATCTTGTTTCATCTCAATGCAATCTGAAACAGCCTCGTATCTGATATCATTACTTCATTGACACAGAAGTTTTAGAATTCCATTATTTTTACATTGAGTCATCAAGTTAAGTGGTGTGGAAGATACGAAGTGACAGGTTTTGCGTCACCACAAGAAGCAACACCGAGCAAATTACGTTACAAGTTTTTTTACCCCACATCTGTGTCGCAAAGAGACTTGCTTTCCACGCAGCGACTTGAAGGAATTAAACACACGCAATTCTAGTCCCTGTCTGTGAGAGACCAAACCCACAGTGTCTCAAAAGAGGACTTTAGTTGATGGGCGTTGCACACGAAATTTGTGCCGATGACATGTTTCCTGCGTTAGTGAGAGAACACCAGTCTGAATGAGTGAACGGATCTCTTTACGAAAGGCGTGCGAAGCAGCTCGTCCTGATCAAACCCAGAACCTTGAGGAGTCGGACGGCTTTTGGACCCTCAGCTGATCTGTTCTTTTGAGCCTCCAGCCCATTTAAAAAACAAAAAGTGTGGCTTCATTGTCTCTTCAACCACCAACGTTTTGTGGAGTCGTGAGAGCAAAACTTCCAGGGCTTTGAAAAATTGTGCCGACATTGATGATGTCGTGTTCCTTCCTCTGCCGCAGGTTTGACGAGAACGAGCGGGGTCTGACGTTTATTGGGCCCTTCAAGCGCGTCTACATCGAGGACTGCCTCTTCTCCAACAACGTCGCGATGCACGCCGGCGCCGGCATGCTCATGCTCACCCGCAAGGTGTGGCACAGGGGTTGTGAAGTCCGATGAGTACCACAAGAAATGTTGTCTACCACGCTTGGCCGATTGCCTGATGGTCAGCGTGATGTTATTTCCCAGCAATACGAGTGAACCCTCGCTTCGTGAACAGTTTGCTTCGAAGTGGTTTCTTGCAAGACCAACTCGGAGATCATTTTGATTGTTTGGAAAGATGAAATGCTCATCTGTTTCATCTGTCAAAGACGTGTGTTCACGGTTTAGCAATTTTTGTTTTTCAAGGACACGAAAGTGACGGTTCACAACTGCACATTCCTCAACAACTCCGCGGGGTCCTACCGACCTGAGAAGGTCCGAGGCATAGAGAAAACCTTCCAGGTCAGTCAAAGAACAAGTTCACTTTTCGCGGCTGGACGATGTTCGGTCGCTCAGTTTGCGGCTTGGAGCTGGACTTGCGATTTGAGTCATTGTTAAAGTTCTGCGAACACGCGTTCTCTGCAGGTGTCCGGGGACGAGGTGAGGATCCACTCGGAATGCTGCAAGGGCGTCATCAGCTTCGTGGGGAAGGGCGGCGCCATCCGGGTCCAGCGTGGCGTCCTCAACATGACGGCGTCGTCCTTCAAGAACAACACCGCCAGGCTTCTCGGTCAGTCTTGCATCCGGGTGACTTGATTGGGTGTCAGAGGAACCGAATCTTGGTCATTTCACACCTCCTAAAGGCAACTGCTGTGTTGGTGTGAGTGGTGGTGGTGTGGAGTGAATCTCATTCACCAGTTGCAAGGATGTGGAGAGAACCAAGGGATCCAGAGGAATTCCGACAGAACGTTGTGTTGATCCATTCCTTCCGCAATTTCCTTACCGCAGGTGGAGCGGTTTTCGTGGACCGCGAGGGGAAATTGACGGTACACGACTCGTACTTCGAGAACTCGCCCGAGGGTCGCCACACGATGCAGGGCGACATCCTCTACTCGGACGGAGGCGTCGTGGTATCGAGGTGAGTCAGACGGCGCAGCAGGACTCTCCCTCATTGTGCGAAGTCTCTTTAGGGCGAAGCACCATGTGGTAGTGCAGTATATGGCAGCTGGACTGAAATGTCCCCTGCCCCCTCCCCTGTGGGACCCCCCCCCCTCCTGCCCATGGGACCCCCCTCCCCCTGCTAGGGGTGGGACCCCCCCAGGCAGGAACCCCCCTCTTGTGGACAGCATGACTGATGGAAGACAAGGAGGATAAGGAAGAATTGATGAACAAGGAAGAATTGATGACATTACTGACGCGGCAAGGGACTTCGCACTGCAGTTGCCTTGAGCACTGCATCTTGTTCTCGTTGCTATCATGCCACGTGTTGACTGGGCCCCTACGTGACGGTCACGGTCTGTCTGCTCGCAGCGCGCGGCTCAACGTGCTGACGGCGCAGAACCACGTGGCCGTGATGCGACACAGCGGAGACCACTGGTCCATCGAGGTGGCCGAGGTCGTCGTGCAGTGTCCGATCGGCTACCGGCTCCGCGTGACCAACACGTCTGCGTACGGGGTGGCTGAACACGGACTCAGGAGGTCTTACAAGGTGTGTTGAGTCAAGGGGTGTGTGTATCACAGAGCGACCCAGGAAACGTAGGTTGTTTCCTATTCCCCTTCTCTCCTTTGCCACTTTCCGACAGATACACCCGTACTTTGACCTCCCTCACTGACGTTTGTCTTCGTTTGCCTTCACCTGTTATCGAAAGAAATGACACAGGAACAAAGTCTCACATTAAGAGACAACAGACCAACAAACTTTATTTCAACGCCTCTGGCCATGGGATCAGATGCTATGAATTATAATTTCATCACGCTTTCTTACCAAGTCGTGACAACCAACAAGCAAAGGTTTACGAATCCAGTCAGAAAGTTTCCTTGGCATTAATTTGCACGATGACACGTGGAAATTGGCAGAAATGTTTCTCTCCAAGTTAAGCGCAGTCGTTTGCTGACACGGTTGCCAACAAACTGGCAAAAACAGGAAGAATGCCAACAGACGGACCAAAAACACTTGGTCCCTTTGCGTCATCCTTCCTGTACCGTCGTCTTTTCTCGTGTTGCGAGAGCGTCGCACGACGTACGCATCCGTACCAAGCCCCGACCTCCTGTTGACTTCATCCAATCCACCCGGCGTGTATTTCAGATGGACCAGTTGTCCTACTTCTGTGAGTCGTGTCCTCGGAACCGCTACAGCCTGGACTACGGGTACCTCAACTACAGCCTCACGTACAGCTCGTTCGCCTACTTCACGCTGCTCATCAACGGGCAGCAGCCCGAGGTGGCGTACTCAGGGTCCTACATCTACCACGACATCGAGTGCCTCGAGTGTCCGTACGGAGCCAGGTGCCAACAGGTGCGCCAATACCCAATAAACTTTTTTATGCAGACATGATCACCGACGAGTCATTCAGGTGTGTTGTCCTGTTCTGCTTGAGGTTTTCAGGACCATTTGCATATTGTTTGTTTTCAGGGTATCAAGGCGGTTCCGAATTTCTGGGGGTACATAGAAGGAAGGACGGTCAAGTTCCAGCACTGTCCCAAGGGTTATTGCTGCAGCACCACCAACTGCAAGGGATTCAACCGCTGCGCGACCAACCGAGGCGGAAAACTGTGCGGGAGGTGCATCGAGGGTTTCTCTGAGGTGAGCTGGACCCTACATGTAGAGAACAAGAAAACACAGAAAATACACAGCGCAGCACAGTTTGAAAGGCCAATGAATGATGTCTGTCAGCGAATCTGCAACTCAGTCATGGCTGAACTCGAATTGGCTGAGCTCACAGAATACCACTCTGAATTTAAACATGGGCGTGAGACCGGAGCTGGCACAGTAAACATTTACCACATGCAAAGTCTGGACAGTCAATACATTAGCTTTCTGCATGTCGCTGAAATTGTGACTGGAGGGCAGCGAGGATTCTTTTTCCAGCGAACCAGTCAATAACATTTGGGCCCCACTCTGAAGTTTTCCCGGGTTCACTTGACACTCGTATTGACCCAACCTTCGAATTGCAATGGACGGTCAGGCAGGGCACACATCAGATCGCTTTTCGCTTGTTTACCCAGGGAATTCTGGAGTGGTTTTGCCTGGGGAGACGGCGTAATGCTCCTTTGAGTGGACTATCAGCAGGTCCTTGGAGACATTCCACGGCAAGACTCCAAAGTTGCACGAACTTTCGAACATCTTCCAGAAAACAAGACTGTCTTGCATCGCTGTTTCTCAAACGAATGTCCTGAGGGAACCACCTCCTGGTTCTGGTCTCACATGCGGCTCCACGTTCCGTCTCGTTGCAGGCGCTGTTCTCGAGTCGCTGTGTGCGGGACCTGCAGTGCAACCCGACGTGGCTGTGGCCCTTCACGCTCATGTCGGGCGCCCTCTACTGCCTCTTCCTGCTCTTCCAGAAGGACGTCCGAGACATGATGTTCATGTCGGGCATCAGCATCAGCGACATCCCCTGTCCCAAGCGGAAGAAGAGGTGACAGCTCATGTTTGAAAAACTTCGAACGCAGAGTCAGATAGATTTCAGAAGCAGTTTTGTCCACGAAGGCTTGAGATTGAGAAAACAAAAAGAGTCGAACCTTGCATGTCAGATACAGAACATGGAGAAGAGTCGGAACACCGAACAGCAGACGCTGCCTCCTGTAAGAGAGTCACTTTGGCTTGATGGTTGTGGGGCCGTGAGATTCTCAACCCGCTTGAGCCATTCCTGCAAACATTAAATAGCTTCCAACCGGTGGTGGGACTCCACGGTTTCCCATAGTTACAATAAGTTTATTGTTTCCTTTGTTTTCGAAATTCTGCAAAAGAGCCACATGAATCCTTCCAGAGAAAGATCACAGAGCACATGTGCACAACGCACACTCATTGGGAACTTTTAGCAACAAGTCCTGTCCTTTTTCCAACGTGTCCCCTTCGCCAGATTGGTGGCACAGAAACCATTTGCTCACTTGTCATTCATTCTTGGTGTAACATTTGGTCATCTGTCTCACCGATTGGGGCACCGCACGTGAGGATTTCAAGGCCGTGCTAAACCTCCCTATTCTCTGGACCGTTGCAGCCGGTACGACCTGAACAGCGTGAACCACGCCGAGGACGCGGCGCGGCGCCCCCTGCAGGACGCCGCCGAACTCGACACGCTCGGCGCCACCGACGCCGCGCTTGAGCACCGACCCAAGATCAACAACAACTGCAACGGAGGTGCGGCGAGCCGCGGCGCATTCACACAGAATCATAACACAGACCTCAAACTTTCCCGAACTGGTGTCAATTGCCAACCTTTCGAACATATTCATTTGGGTTCGATTTGGCAGTCAACCTGGCACATGACGTCCCACTTTTCTCGCGGCTTTGATTGTGTTGCGCTTGTGTATGAACAGCGTCTGTCCCCTGTTTCCCAGGCAAGGCCCCGGACGACGCGGCGCCCGTGCTCGGCTTCCTCCCTCGGCGACGCGTCATCGCGGGCGACTCCACAGCCGACCACTCGTCCACCAACGTCGCACCCGGCTCAGGTCGGTCCTGCATGATGTCCACCAACCACCAACTCACTGTTGTCTGAAAAATATTGCGTGCCATTCTTTCGCTTCTGCTCTGTCTGTCTGTCTGTCTGTCTGTCTGTCTGTCTGCCTGTCTGTCCCACTCTCACTCACTCTTTCACTCACTCACTCACTCACTCACTCACTCACTCACTCACTCACTCTTTCTTTCTCACTCACTCACTCGCTCTCTCTCTCTCTCTCTCTCACTCACTCTGTCTCTCCCTCTTCGCCCAAATATGTTTCTTGCGTCACAACGAACATGAAGATCACTTTGTTTCCCCTTCCGCAGGCGGTAAGACGGCGCTGGCGTCGGACCGCGGCGCCAGCGGCGGCGGCGGCGGGACCGACACGGAGGAGGAGGCAGACGACGCCGACGCCGACGCGAAGCCGCCGCCCGACAACGGCGCCTCCTTCCTCATCATCCTCTTCTTCTACTTCCAGGTGAGAGATGCGTGAAAAGCACGTCAAGTGAACGCATTCAGTCATGCTGAGTTGGATAGAAATGCAGATCTGTATCACGATGACTGTCGCATTACCGACGTGAAACTTGAAGTTCGTTTTTTTTTCTTGAAAGTTTGTTTCAATTCCAGGATGCGCAGTTGCTACACCTGAAAACAGTTTTCGCCATTGCGGAAACCAGGAGTCAGAACATGATCAAAACGGTGCTGTCTGGCCTCTTCAAGTTCCGCATCGAATTTTTCCAGTTCATGGACAAACTGTGTTTCCTGAAGGGCATGACTCCAGTCCTCAAGCTGCTCATCAAGGCTGTCGTCGTGCCCTACGTCATCTGCCTATTCGGAGCCATGTATCTCGTGTACAGATGGGTGGTGTTGCTCCGGGGCAGCCACAAGAGCCCCACTGCAGTGCACCACGACATGGACAATGAAGATGAGAATGCAACGCCCAAACGCTCGTTTTCAATGCGACTTTCCCAAGGCTTTGTGCTGTGCCTCTTGTTCACTTATCAGAAACTCGCCACCACGAGTTTCACGCTGCTGAACTGTGTTCCCGTCGGCAGTGAGAGTGTGCTCTTCATCGAGGGAACGGTCACGTGCTATCAGATGTGGCAGTACGGGGTCATGGCTTACACCATCATCTGTATTGTGCCATTCTGCATGACTCTTTTGATCGGGCCTGGACTTTTGAAAGACGGCCTCATATCGCTGCCTCAATTCTTCATCGGCTGCATCGTCCCGCTGCCGTTCTTCCTCTACTGGATCTTCATCAGACTCACATCCAAGCGCAGTGCAAGATCAACGTCAGCGCTCAAGGCCAGCAACACTGTGGAACTGACCGCTGAGGCTCAAGCGGTCATTGCCATACTTCAAGGCCCCTTCAAAGAAACGGACACCAAGTACCTGGGCCCTACTTGTGGTCAAGGAGTGTTGATCGGACGTCGCCTGGTCCTGGTCATCATTGGTACTTTCATCACGGACCCCCTGATCCGCATGCTGCTCATGATGCTGGTCTGTTTCGTGATCCTCCTGCATCACGTTCACGTTCTGCCCTACAAAGACGCCAAAGGCAACGCCGCAGGCTCCATGTCCGCCGCTGCCCTGCTGGTCGTTGGCGGCATCAACTTGGTGAGAGCCGGATTCGAAGCTGCAGAGTACGAGCCCCAGGGACCGAACCACACCCTCATGAAGGTGTTCCAGGAGGTCGAGAACACCCTGATGCTGTGGTTTCCTCTGGCTATCATGTCGTGTGTTTTTGCTGCGCTGTTTTTCAAGCTGTTCCTGCTGTTTTTGAAATGGGCTCTCACTTCTGGGGGAAGACACATATCAGAGAGTCCCAGCACAGAAGTCACCGCTTTGTAGCCCTGCAACAAGAACGTTCAAAACTTTTGTATTGACAAGTCCTGTACATACAAATGTGTCGCCTGATATTTTGCATGACGTCTTGAGGTTTGTGTCGGTACATTGAGGGACTTTTCCACAACAACTCAACAAACATTCGACTCAGCACACCGTGAAAATGCGGATTTCTGCTTGGACGTGAGTGCAAAGACACAGAACAGAAAAGACTGATGCAGATCGAAGCAGCGTCACAGGTGACGCACACGTCTGTGCGCAGTCATGCGGACCCTTCCGACCTTCTGACAGAACTGTGCAGCGTCCAGCGTCCAGCGCCAACTCGATTTGGTTCACGGCTTCAATGCTTACCCGGTGCCTACGCCACTCCCACAAACGTTCCGTGCACTGAAGCCCACAACGTGCTCATACTTCATCTGCACATCTCACAAAAAGTTACCGAGTAACAAGACTTGTGATTGTTGTGCAACAATCTCTTGTGTGCACCTGTGGGTGACGTGTGTCAAACGTAACTTAATGGACAACTAAAAACGCCAACCAATTACATTTCAGCTCGTACCGATTGCTAATAAATTGGATTTTCGGTTGTTTACGGCTCGAGTGCAAGAGTGACATGCAAACACAGCGTCGCTGATTACAACAGCGAGATGAGCCAAATCCCCGTCTATTTCGAGCACTGCGAAGGGAGGCTCTCATTCTCCCATAGAAAAGAACGTTTCATGTGGCATCAATTCTGCGCTTTGGCCGCACTGGATTTGGTAGCGTTTTATTGCACTTGCAGGATGCACAGTGGAGGTCTTCCCTCGCGATCAGCGCTGTTCACTTTCACAGAAATGCCTCCTGCAGTCAAGGGTATGCCAAACGGATTCTTTTTCAGTTCCCTCAAATTGATCTGCGCGGGTTGCTTGAAATTTGCATTCGGCGGCTCTTGCTCTTCTTCATCTGTTACTCAAACACACAAGCGACAAACATCCGTCTTTCACAACCACACCACCCCAAACCGTGTTGTTGTCAGCTGCGAAAGACTGATTGACGGCACGCGAAGACTCACAACACCCTTTTCAAAGATTAATTCTCTGCAGAAGAAACCAACCAGCTCACAACCATAAAAATTTTGAGTTGTTTTCATTGTGCGCTTTGTTTCTGAAATTATTTTTGAAATGTACAAACAGAAACTTGTATTTAACTGTAAAATTATGTACCGTAAATACTCGACTCATGTAGAAATAAAATACTGAATGAAAAGACGCTCGCTGTTGCCATGCCATGAAGTTGAATCCCAACTCCATCTGTTCGACTTGTTCACTTTTTCAGAGATGACGTTTGTCAAGGCACACAGAAACACCTGGTTTCTATTTTGACATTTGAATGTGTCATCCAAAAACATGTAGACGGCTTATTGCATTCAAAAAATATTCAGACAGCAAATTGCTTTCTCCACGTTAAGTAAACTTTACAACAAAGCCCAAAGGCTTCTACCATTACAGCGATTGCTGCTGCTGCAGAAAAGCTCGGCACTGTGAGAAGAATCGAGAAGTCATGAGCAGGGCTCCTGTGGAGTGTGTGCACATCAGGCTGAAAGAACAATCAAGAACTGAAGCGCCGAGAGTTGCCTGTGTTCCTCCTTTCTCCTCCAGTTATGAAGGCAGTCATCTGTGGCACGTCACAAGCAACGTCGTTCAGGCCAATTCGCACCGACGTCTCGAGAAGAGCATTTCGGGAACCTCCAGTCTATTCTCCCTTTTGAGATCTGCTTCTGCTTCTGACCAACCCACCTCACTTCTGAAAGTGGAACAATGCAGTTAACGGTCCTCGTCCACCCCGGCCGGACCAGTGTTGTTCTCTTCAAAGGAAATTAACGGGTGGGAAACCCAGATCATCACCACTGGTACACAAGAGTCCATAAGTTGTGTATGAAACTGTCAGAGATGTAGCTGAGATTGGCTCTTCCTGAATTGTTTCCAAATCTTATTCCCTCCAGACAAATTTGGCTCTTTTCGTGTTCCACCATGCAGAGTCTTCCACATGTTCAATGTCTGATTCTCTCAAAATTTGATTTCAATGTGTGAACCCCGACAAAATCTCCCCAGGATCATCAACAACAGGGGCAGTGATGTTTTGGAAACAAATCTCAATCAGGATATTCTGCACCTTCCCCGTCTAATGCACGCCGCGGATCCCACAATTTTGCAGAAACAAGAAGACAGGGTATTCTGAAAGAAGCGCGTTCTAAAACTGCTATTGATGTTCAAACAACTTTTTTCCCAGAGCTGTCAACAAAGGGAGTGAAATACCACAAGACAACGTTCATATGCAGGAGGAGGAGGAGGAGGAGGAGGAGGAGGAGGAGTGCAATGTGGTCAAATCCATGGTTCCAAAACCACGTGGTGTGCTCACAACGTGAGGTTCTCACCCAGCCGTGACGAGTCTTGCCAAAAAGAGAGTCCTCTTTTGGTTTTGATAAAAAAAATTAAAAAAAGAGACAAAGCTCTCAAAGCGCTTTCCTTTGGGGATGTGCAACACAATGAGATTGGGGACAACCTTGAATCTACCAATCAGTCGCAAACGTGAAAGGACGACACAAGGTTTTCTTCCTCAGAGCGCAGAACTTAGCATTCCGTCACCGTTGTGAGGATTCTCTATTCGTCTCTCGAGGAGAAATCCTAGATCATCATGCAAATTTTCAGAGCTCCCAAAACAATCCCGACCCGCTCAGAGCACGGGGCGCAGGGAGAGAGCAAGGAGACAGTGGAGAGTTGTAAAACAGATGCTGAACAGATTTTGTTCCCGTGCTTGAGTTTCGCAAATTATTTGTTTGGACACGAAGGTCTGCGGTGATATCTTCACGCTTCATGTCGGTTTGATAGTCTTGAGTCTACGTGGTGAGAACTACATCCTGCAGGTTCTCACTTTATCAAGGTTGCAAGACCTACTCTGTAAGGCGAGCAACTTCACAGCAATCGTGGGAAAAAATGAGAAGAGACTCACGCACAGAGACACAGTTGGGTTTCAATGTTTTCAGCATTCAAATGAGCTGCTGTAGAACAGCGTTCTTGGCACACGAGGAGAGTAAACGAAGGTCAGCAGGTGGCCGGCCAGGAAGAGACCGAACAGCGTCGCAAATAATCCGATTGTCGACAGCTGCAGCGGCGCTTCAAGAGTTGCTCTGACCCAACGCAGGACAAGTTTCTTGATCTGCATTTCGTTTTGTCACTGTTTCAATTTCTGTGGCATGCGCGCCTGATGGTGCGTCCATGTGTGTGGTTGTGCGTGTGTGTGCGTGAGAGAGAAAGAGAGATAGAGAAAGAGAGACAGAGGGAGAGAGAAAGAGAGACTGTGAGTGGGTGAGTGGGTGGGTCGGTGGGTGGGTCAGTATCGAGGGTGGCTGTCTTCAATGGGCACCCAATTTGTCAAAACAGGTCAAATCGTCTTCACGTTCGTTACCTTGAGTCAAGATGGCGCACAAAATCGAATCTGAACTCAGGATCACCGAATCCGGCTTCTTCCTGTCTTCTAATCCTCTTGTTGGCAGCTGCAGGACTTCTTTGGTGAGACAGAAAAGGACTGATGCTTCACAAGAACCCAACCAGAGAACACAGGTCTTTCTGCAATGCCCTCACTGATGAAGGTCAAGATGGACAATTGCCACACATGTGACAAGACTTTTCACCACTTTGATGAGCACTCGTACACTTGCATTTGGCAAAGATCGAGACAGTCGATTGACAGATGAAACTCTCAGGTCCACACCCACGGCATTCACCACGCAAACCACTCTACGCTGCAGTCCTTCCTTGGACTCAGGCCACGGTCTTCACATTGTGTTCTGAGAAATGAAGCCAAGGTGAAAGCTCCAAAACAATTTCTAGGATATATTTTCTTGTCTAGTTTACCAACAAGAACGCACTGATGCCGTTGTAGGCCGCAATTCAGGCTGCAAACTTCATTAAGTTCCTGAAGCGTCAAACAATTTTTGCTGAACACTTTTACATTGAACATTTCTTGCACACCAGAAACAAAAGAAAATCCCAACTGAACGCACAACCAAGTGGCGATTTCGCTGGATGTGAATAGTCGTTGCACCTTGTCCACAACTACAGAGCTGTTCAGGTGCGGACGACAACAGCTGCAGCACAAGGCACGGCTGACATCTGAAGTTTGTGACGCGAAGTGTTTTATCTCGCTGCACTTGTCGTAGGTGTCGGCGGGTTCCTTTCTTCGTTGGCTGTTTGAAAACATTCACAGCAATGAACCAGATTTGTTTAAGGAAAAGACACAAGTCGATGGTTTTGTTGATTTCGAGACACCAAACGAAGACAGGTGCCAAAATCACACAAGAAAGCCGAAAGTGCAGAGGGCACAGGCGAGTGTTGGAGCACAATTCATTTGGTGAGTCTAGTTTGCCTCGTCTGACCATTGCGTCAAGTCCCCCCACCGCCACGATGTCTTCAAAGGCCATTCTGGACAAAACCTGATTTTGAAAGCCCTTGCACCCGTGCACAAGTGACGCACAGAGACAAACAGAACATGACTTTCAGATGCCGAGACATGAGCGTCAAGTGCACCACAGTTCACTTGAAAAGAGATGAGCAACATCACATCACAATTTCTTTCCCCTCCCCCCAAAAAAGCCAAAATCCAAGAATTTTGTGCAACATTTGTTTGTGCACTCCATTGTAAAATTTTTCGTGTGGATACGAGGAGTACTTTTCACGTCGAAATTGAAACGTGTGTTCCCCTGGTGTACTCGTGAAGAGCCTGACGTCCGTTCCGTGTGAAAGGCGCACCTTAATTCTTTAAACCCAAAAGTTGAGCATTCAAACAAGAGGTGTATCTTTTGCACGGGTTACGTTTACAAACACGGTTTCAACAGGGCATTGACACCAGAAAACAAGGTGCATTGGAGACACCGGTGCGCCTGGTGCACCGAACTACAAGGTGTTGTGACATCCTCCAAGCGAATCGACAAAAACACGCAGGACCAGCCCATCGAGCGACTTCCTTCGTAAAACCTTGCCGAGATTTTATCTGTGAAGCCAGATAGCATGCGGTGAAAAAATATTTCCGCAATCTATTCGATTTGCTACGCGGGAGATTCGATTTCGTGGGGTGGGGCACTCGGTGCACGTAGGATCAATTTTTTTCTGTTTTTATGGGTTGTTTACTTTGCTCAGAACCAACCTGAGAAGGGAAATAAAAGTTCGCAGTCAGTGCAAAATTGTCTGAAATTTTGTCAGTGGACGTCCAACCTTCAAACGCCCTTCCCAGGCGCTTTCTTCAACTCACAATTGAAAAAGAATCGTCTGCATGAGTTGGAGCGCCATTGAAACATTGACGTAGGATCGTTGAGTTTTGCCAACAACACCCACACTCGCAATTGTGTTTTCTCCTGAACCAACAAACTGATCTCTTCTGCGCAGATGTGTGGCACATTACGAGGCACCAAGTTCACATCCTTCACTCATGTACAAATCGTTTCACATTTTCCGGGAGGAATGGACCTGGTGTTTTTAGCACAAAATCACCGCTGATGATGCAAACATCGCAGGACGGACAACACTCTTCGGTTCACAGTGCTCTCCAACACAAGCTTTGCTCTCTTTAACTCATAGTCCACTTCAATTGACTTTGTACCAGCCTGCTTTCGTCTTTTGTGTGTGTGTGTGTGTGTGTGTGTGTGTGTGCGTGTGTGTATGTGTGTGTGTCCACTTGCGACACACCTTTTTGTCGGGAAAATTTTAACACAAGAAGTCAAGACAAACTTCGAAGTGGGTTTTGTACTTGGTTGAATGCTTTGAATGCTTTGTCAAATGTTTGGGTGAGAACAGAAATGTAATCATTTTTTGTGGACACTAAACATCAAATCATCCGTTTGCCAAGTTTTTTTGCAGCTTCAAAGTTCATTCTTTCAGACAATACCTGATCAAAGGGATTATCGCAGAGCAAATGATGTGGAAATTACAGCCTTACAATGAATAAGCTCTGTACTGACATCAAATGAGAATCTAGAAAAGCTAAATATTGACCCTGGATAAAAACTGAACAAACTGAGCTTTGGGACAGGAAATTGACTCCTACGAAATTTCTTGTGTGTTTGCGGAAACTGTTGTTTCACTTTGAGCCACATTCGGGACGCGCAGCCACTCAAAGCTGCTCGTCACCTATCGCGTGTCCCGGTCCCCTCCAGGTTAGACGGCCTCAGCAGGACTCCCTCAAATCCAATTCCACTCCCATTGCACCTGTTACTCGGCCGTAACACTCCCAATCGCGGGGCCAATTACAGGTCCAGGGAACAAATGGCTCAGGGCCATGAAAAAGTGAGAGTTGGCTGTGTGGGCAGGAAGCGGGGATTGCAGACAGATGTGGGGTTCCTTTCCTGCTCGTCTGAACGGGTTGGACCGCGTTTTCCTGGACCTACGTCCACGTGCAAACCCTTTGGGCTTTCTTGTTTGTGGTTCACAGATTCTTCAGAACTGTCACAAGTCGCTCGACCTTTTCATCAAAACGGCGTGTGTACAGACTCTTTGACAAGCTCCTTCTTGCGCTCCCTCGTTTGGGTCCATTGGGTTGGTTGTGTTCTCTGCCTGGACGGCCTTGCCTTTTCTCCAAAACTCTGGGGACAATTCAGCTGTTTGTGCACCAATTGCGTCCAAAGTGTCAAAAAACTTTTTTCAAGGTTTTCCACTCCATCATTTCAATATTGGCACGCACTCGCAGACTGAAATTTTAATTGCTCTGAAAGTACATCCCACTTCAAAATCCTTCTCAAAAATTCATCTCGTGCTGCGATTGAGTTTTCAATGCCAGTCTTCTATTGTCATGTCATATTGTTATTTCCCTCCCATAAATAGGACCAATTAAGTAAGCACGCTGCCGCTATCAAACGTGACAGGATGGTATTTCAGATCCGTTTTAATTCAAGCAGTTCCCCGTCAGAAACCCCTAATTGAATTAAGATACATTACAGCTGAAGCCAAAAAGTGAAAAATGGGTTGCAGAAAACGACAAAGCAGTCTATGCACGAAGAACTGCAGAAAAATAGCAAGAAACTCTCACTCCTGAAAAACTAAATGTTCTCACCCAGTGAAAGATGCTCTCATCCATTTGAAAAAGTGCAACAACCTGAGTTTTTTTTCTGCAAGAGTTTCTTGAGGTGTCTCCTGCATACAGGCACGCGTGGACAAATTTCTGCTGGCGTCATTCCAAAACGACAGTGGACCCGGAGCTCCAGCTTCAGTTTGGGGTCCGTGTACTTGGCGTCCGGGGTTAAACTCCACTTCAGCTTCAGATATCAACAGAACAACACCTGACCTGCACATCTGCAATGCAAGGCGAATTTTGCACCACAGAGCCCAGATTTTGTTCAATGTGGTTCTTTTGTGTCGAACCACGGAAACGGTGCTTTGTGACTCGTTTGTGCCGCTCAGAGTCTGCAAACAGTTTTGCTTCTTCCTCAACCACGGATAAAAATCTCTCTCACACTTTTGAGTTCAACACGTCCGCAGGATGAGTCTCTGAATCAGTCAGCTCCAAAATTGTGAAGTTCTCGTCGATTTAGACAGTCAGACAAGCAGTCAGTCACGTGGCCGAACAGATGAACAGACAGATGGGTGTTAGTCTGTGGACAAAAGACAAAAAGGAAACACAGCAGGAGGAAGGCAAGGATGACATATTCTCCCAGCAATCCTGGCTCAAGGTCGCAGCGTGCAGTTTTGGTGCGCGACTCTCTGACTTGAGCCAGAGCTGGAGGGACAACAGAAAATACGAGTACATCATTCACAAAGCAAACTCACTTCCAACAAAGAGACCGGCATTCAACAACAAACGGATTGGATCCGGATTTCAACAGCAGATCCTCAAGAATCTCACGAGAGTCGCATTCTGTGCTGTGAATGTAAAGTGCGCATGTAATGAGTGCGGGATTTGTACAAAGCGGGAGAATGGCGTGCGATTCGTACCGATTTAAGTGGCTTTCCTCCCCCACCACAGAATCAATAGTCAAAGCGAAGAAAAGGGCTTTCTGCAGATACCAGTGTCTACATGCTGAGGGGAAATTGCTTCTTGAGATGCAGGCACGCAAGCATCGTAAGGGCCTTGTGGTGACGCTCGTCCTGCAACGCACGCCATGGTGAATCCGTTTGGAAACGTACGTTCTCGTGTGCTGCTGTTGGCCGTCACCAACCGAAACCTTCACGGGGGTCTTTTCCTGGTTTGGTTGTCTGGTGACAACTCAAATATGTGTGATCTATTGGGCTCCCCCCCCTTGTGAAATCACTCTTCCAGACCTTGGGTAGAGAAAAGCGTTGTGTGTGGTTGCAGTGAGACCAGTCTGTTCTTGAATGAGTTGGACCGCGAAAGATACAATGTGCATTGTAACGATCCATGTTTTGTGACTGGCGGCTGGTCCACGAGTGCCTTGGGGTATCACACAACTTTCCACCTGTCCGAAAGCAATCCAGGAAGAATGTCATCCGCCCAGTCAGTGCAATTTTTCAGCTGATTCCTGCTGGGAACAACGAGGTTTGCAGAACACCAGCAAATGTCAATGTTTCGACACCAGAAATTGTCGTCCAAATGGGTGTTCCTGTCTGGCAGGACAAATTGACTTCCGTGGGCAGAGCGAGACAGAGACTGGGTCTGGTGCGCACACGATAACATTGAATGTCAAGAGGACTCGCCAACTGCCGGTGAAAGACAAAGATTGATAAAACAACTGCAGTGTTCGAAACGTCGAGGCAGGAAAAACAGGTAGAGGAGACCTGCCTCAGTGATCTGTGCACCCAACAGACCAGCGAAGCACGTTTGGTTCCTTCTTCTGACCAGACTCACACAACCCAGTGCACCAGACCAGAGCAATGCGCATGGAATCAGCTGCAGAAGCACAGCGCAATTTCCTGTGTGCAGAACGCACGTTTCAAACCGTGGGACAATCTTTGAAGTGGTTTTATCAAGGACTTTCCGTTCCCCTCTTTTTCTGATTTGTTACACCTGCCGTTTTCATTATTTTATTCTCCGTTATGAACAAAAAACTTGTTTCAGAGTTCCCTTCTCACTTTTCAAATCTTTTTTGTTGAACCAAGTTCCACGTGCTCACATCAGAAAGACGAGTAGATCTATCGCGACTGCGTCACTGCAATGCTTGTAATTCTGATACGTCTGCGCACTTTCTTGCCCGTGTTAGTTTGTGTGTAGGATCTCACAAAGCCTTCAGAGACTGAACGTACACGTCTATGCTGCCCAAACTGACAGGACATGTACTCGCAAGCGCGCTGCAACAAGAATCGGAGACAGGACTTTTCACGAGTCGCAATTTCTGATTTGCTTCTCGAAAATCCTGCATCTGCAGGGGGTCACACATTTTGGACCTCCTCCCCTATTTTTCTTGCCGGCACACACACGCAAAGCGGCCTGTGGATCTATTTTGAAGCTCAAACATGAACTGAGATGCAGACCATGTCACTCGCTCAACGCCCTGGAGTCGCTGGGGATTCCTAACGGCGACAGAAACAATGGAACCGTGTGACACCATTGCATCCAAAATCGACGACATGTTGGACATGAACAGCAGCACACTCAAAACTTGCCTTCTTAAACCTCGCTTGCAGAGAGCCATGCGTAGGTGTCCCGAGGCTGTTGTTATGGTCAATGGAGTAAAATGTTTCAAAAGCCCAAAAAGCTTCTTGATCCTGGCTTGTTCCTGGTTGTTGTGGTTTCTACAGGTCTTTTTTTTTGTTTTGTCCAGACTACCTTAACTCATGGTTTTCTTTGGAACTCGTTTGCACATTGACTTCAGGAAATAAGCCTGCGTTGTGTGTGTGTGTGTGTGTGTGTGTGTGTGTGTGTGTGTATGTGTGTGTGCGTGTGTGTGTGTGTGTCTTTGTGGTGGCGTTGTGCGCAGAGCTGCGTTGGAGAGTGCGCCGAAGGTGTCGGTGGATTTGCATTGAGCGACTCCATCCACTCAGCACCGTTGTCCACGCCAGGCCAGCGCTGACAATCGCGTGGCGTTTTATCCCCTTTTAAGCAGCGAATTGGTTCGTCCCAACATCAGAATGGTGAGAATCGAAGGTGTCTTGCAGTGCTTGCAATATGTGTGACTTGGGAATCTTTTTCGTCGTTGCGTTCATATATTGGTGGACAGAAAATACGGCAGTGACACTTGTTTCCCTCCGACAGCTGGCGTCACTTTCTTTGGTCTTTCCGTGGAAGGGTTTGTTGGAGTTCGTGTTGCTTACTTCTTAATATGTCCATCCAAGTCATTCTGCACACAAAAAGACCAGTCATTGATGTTTTGCTGGGCAACAGGATGCTGTGATCTGTTTCTTCCGACTGATATCAGTTTTCTGACGATACTCACCCTTTCCATTTTCTTTTCCTTTTGTTTTTGGAATTTGTTCCCACAGGCGCTGGTGTAAATTGAGTCTCCAGGATATTTAGAATTGTCAACGCATTCGACATGAAATACAAGTGTCGTAAATTGACGAAGCGACCTGCGAGAAAGACGAGCGTTGGAAGACACGCCGTCTCCAGTGAAGCTGCGATCGTTGTTAACATTGTGAAGCAACAGCTGAGTGAGTGAGTGTGTGCAAGAAAGAACAACTGGCTCCAGCTTCGAACGTCTCGTGCGTAGATGTTCTGCCTCATTCTTCTCCCGCGTTGCGCCTCGTTATTGCCGTACAAAAGCGCTTAAAAGCTGAAAAACACACCAGTCTGTTGGGATGTACAGTCGTCAATGTCAGTGAACCTCAACACCGACTTCACCGAGGGAGTACAGTGGTCGTTCTTTGAACGCTGAGGTAAGAGTTCCATCTTTTCATTTCCTGTTTTTCTCTTTTTGAGAGACTGTTTTTTTCACACATATACACGCATAGACACATACACACATACATACACACACACGAAACAACATCACACAACACATTCTGTTTCCACAAAGGGGCCTGAACTTGTAAATCCCCCCAAAGTACAATAGGAATCACCTGACAACTCCACGTCGGCGATTTGCGGACGACAGATTGGGCTGAGAAACAAAAAGAAACAATTCAAGTTGGGCACCAGAGAAGCGCAGTGTTAAAACCTTTCATGGATGAAGACTCAACATTCAAAGCCCCTGGTTGTGGTCTCAAACGACACAATTCTGTCAAAGCGGTTCGCCGGCCCCAAATAGGACCTTATTTGTGGGAAGATCTTGAGTGAAACCGAGTGGCCGTTCTCCGCGCCGTGATGTTTACCTCCCTTGACAGGTTCATACTCAGATCGAACCCACATCGATCTTGTGACCAGATCCACACAAATTGACATCCGCGTGAGCTTCAGAATTGTGGTACTGACATCAACGATCCACTGCACATTGTTTCTTGGAGCACGAAACGGCATGACTGTCTCGTGTACACACACACACACACACACACACACACACACACACAAGCTCACAGACGCACACATGCGCACATGCGCGCACGCAAGCACGCACACACACACACACACACACACACACACACACTCAGAAGGAAAAGACGCTCGCTCGTTGTCACTGATGAGCAGCTTCCATGAAACACAATCTGTTGGAGATTATTCATCTCAAAATTTTGGCAGGTATCGCGAGGCTGCTTTTCTGCAACGCATGAGGAACTCGATGCGCATATATGTCGGGACAATTTCCCTCGATGCTGCATATTTGAAACTTTGGAGCCTGATTCTCAGTTTCCAGACCAAACTGAAAAAGAATTGTCCAGTATGAAGAAGGAGTAAGAAGAGGTACGAGCAGCACCCTGAATTGGTCACTTACCCTCACACGAAGTTTTGGGTTTGCCACTGTCAATCTTTTTTGGACACTTTGTCACAGCAGAGAATCTGCAACTGAACAGCAGGTACAAAGATTGAGATGCACTGCTGGGACTAGCTGAAGCTCTGACCAGCTGATGGACACTGTCACCAACAGAAAACGCGCTGATCGGATGCGGCTGAGTGCTCACATCCATGCCGAACACAAGGGGCTTTTGGTCTGTGCTGGAACAGAGGAGAGTGGATTCCTTAGAACATTCTGTCATGTTGATTTGTAACTTTCCGACAAGGAACCAGTCATATTTTTCTGAAAACCAATCTCGTCGGCATCGCGACAGAATACGTAAGAATTCAGGTGTGCTTCCTTGTCCCGGACTGTCGCAACTTTGAACCTACTGCCTCGATTTTGTGAAGAACTCGAGCTTGGCTATCTTTCTACTCCTGTGTGGTGATGTTTTGTGTGCCAGGAAAAGCTGGCAAAAGGAATCAGTTGCGAAGTTTTCAACACTCTTTTGCTATACAATTCTACTTTTCTGCACGGTATCTGTGTCGAAGAACGCAGTCTTTGTTGAGCCGAAAAACGGTTGAATCCTACGTTCTGCGACCAAAAATACCTGAAGTCGACAGGTCGCACAGAAAGTTTTTTTCTTTTGCAATCGGAGTACAAAAACTGCTGCCACTCACACCTTGACCCCCCCCCCCCCAAGTACGTCATCATACACAAACACGAATCTTGGTGGGTAATTCTACCCAACAGAGTGTACGAGGTCGTAAACACAAATAACATCAAGAAACTTTCTGTCACGACCCTGTCGGCTCGTGTTCAGGAGTGTCCGAGGCCAGAAGGCCGTTTCCTGATTCGTGTTTCACGAATCGTGTTGATCTTCCCGAGTCAGGAGTTGTCAAATGAAGTTTGTTCTCAGATCCAGTTTCGACTTTGTATCCGTGTTCCGAGAAAGTGAAGCAACGCAACCGCGTGAGAAGACAATTCGAAAGCTTAGCAGTGCAAAGTGTGACAGGTCTTTCCTTGCTCGGCTGTCCTCAAGGCTCAATGCTGACGAGCAGACACTCTTCTTTCATGCCTTGTGCGAGATGACAGGTATCGGATGAAATTGACTCACACACGGTGACGTACATCAACACCTGAAACTCAGCCTGAGCTCTGATGTTTGGCCCGCACTGGTAACACGCTGCAGTTGCGTCAGTTTAGTGACTTTTCAAAGTCTTTTCAGGCAGTGAGACCGCCTGGGCCTCCATACTACTTTGGCGCCGAAACGATCAGCTACCGAATTCTGGGCTCTCCCCAGTGGATCTCATAAACCACGATATGGACTTAAGATGTCCAATTGGTGTCAGTTCACTCGAGAAATCAGTGTCCGAAGGAAGCAGTGGAACTGCAAAAACTGAACAGAAGAATTATAGTGCTTTTCAGCATATTTTGACAGGCAATTTGGCACGTCGCGATTGTGGAACCTGCGGCGCAGATCATTGAGCGCAACATGAGGATCAGAAAAGCAGATTTTCCAGTCCTAATTCGATTCCGATCCGATCGCAGGTTGGACTTGGACCCGAAGTTCGCAGCTGGAACTCAAGCAAATTTTCAATCACGCGAAAAGTGCAAGTTATCTGTGTGTGTGCAGAACATACGAGTACTTGTGTGCAATAAAGAACAAACAGCGGGAAAGGCATGAATGTATGTTTTTTTTTGCTCTGGCCAGAACCTGTCAGTTGCAACCTGCATCCACATTCACAAACCGAGAGGCCCAACCAAGATCCCAACTCCGACTTGAGAAAAACCCAAAGTTGTGGGTGCGTGGGAAGCTGGTTGCCCAAGAATCGCTGCGGGACATTACATCCGATGTGGAACTTCAGCCTCTCCGAGCTGCCCATTGCAGCGCAATTCAGGAAATAAGGCGCAGTTACGTAATCTGCAGAAGTCCGACTTGTCCCTGTCAATCCTTTCTGCAGAGGCAATGTACATTTTCCGCCTGGTGACTATTCTTCTGAAAACCAGGAAATATTTCACGGCTTTTTGAGCACTGATATTTCTTTAGGAAAAGTTTCCCTTGTCCGGGCGCAAGTGATTCCACTGAGCTCAAAAAGGTCACGGTCGCTGGGAACAGTCTATTTGTCCGTTGTTCTGTGTTTATTTGCACGTGAGAGACAATTTTCAAATTCAGTGAAAAAGTGTTTGTCTTTCAGCAACATACAGAGGAAATGGATTTTCAATCTTTTTTTTCCCTCTGGTGCGTGAAAGAGTCTGTTTCAACTTGCAAAGTCAAAAACGCGCTGTGGCCAAACTGAGGTTGTTCTGTGAACAGTGTACGAGAAGCCTGCGAAGACAGGGCAACGGCAAATTGAACTATTGTCCTGGCAATGTTCACGGGATGTTTTCAGTGATGGGGGAGGCAGACAGGATCTTCTGCTTTTGTCGGAAACTTGCAAGATTTTACTTCGACAAGAAACTAACATGTGGAGCGAAATGACATGTTCACCCGAGATGTGTTGATCTGAGCGTCGTCTTTTCTTGTCTCGACATTTGCTCAAATTCAGAAGTTCGCAGATCTGATTCGCGAGAAGGAATTGTGCAGCAAAAATACAGTTTATTTTTTCAGGAAGTGGGCAAGTATTTTGCCTTGCTCTTCATGCGCTGCTGTTGTTTGCCAGTATCTTGGATCAGAGACACTTGGTTGCAAAATTTTTGGAGTGAGTGACAGCAATTTCTGGGTGATTCGTCAATTCGTCAACTGGATTTCCACGCGTGTCTCATTGACCCGAAAAACGAGTTTCTCCAAAGCTACGTCTCAAACACGTCATTGTTCTGTGACTGACGTTCATTCCCAGATTACAATTGTACTGACAAATTATTTTGGCGTGCTGTCTGCTTCAAGCAAACGACCTTCAAGAAGTGCATGTATGATTTCAGATCAAGTTATCATTTTGTTCGTCAAATTAGCGAGACCTCGTCAGAAGCTGACAACTGCGATCCGCCACACGACCGATTCGCAGAAGTGATTGCGCGACAGTTTCAATAAGTTATTCCGTATGTTCACATCCTTTATGAATCGAATCCCGCATCTGCAAATCGAATTGCTTCCCAAATTGGTTTGATTACAATTCCAGACAAAATCCTTGGTTTTGTGCGGTACAAACTAGGGTCTGGAAGGGAAAATATGAAAGCTGCGGAAATGGTGCAGACCTGTCCACATTGCTTCCAGAAAACTGAAAATGACTTGAAATGTGTTGGCCCTCTCCCTTCAAACGCCGTAGAGTGAAAATGAACATGCCATCGTTGACGACAGTGAACAAAAGATCGTTTTCGGCAAAAAAGATTCAGTGAACTGGAGGAGCGCACTTCGTAGATTGAGAAAGTCAAGCGAAAGTGTGCAAACGTGTCCCGTAGAAAAACAGCACTGGGTTTTTCAGAATCCACGCACTCGTTCCACCACGCGCAAGTGGTGTACACCCTGCAAAATATCGCAACTTTTAGTGCGAAGCAAAAAGGATTCACTCCAACTGGCTGCTTACACAAGCTGTCTCAACACAGCCAGAGACAGATTCAGCTGTGAATCCACTTGCTCTGATTAACTAGGCTCCCAGGAAAATAGTTTTACGTAGCAGACATGCGTGGCCATACAGGAGAATTAAGCACGGCAGAATGAGATGGGTGGGGACTTGGGACGAACTGTTGGAGCGTTTGCTGTGGAAGAGCACTTAGCGGTGTGCCGAAATTTTTTTTTGTATACATGCCACTTTGGGGAAGATGTCCCATCACGTCACGTCACATCATGTCACGTCATGTCACGTCCCCCTCCCCCCCTGTAGGGGGCTATTGGTGGCTGTTGGTGCTAGCCTGGGACATGGTCTGCTCAAATGGTCCACCAATGTACAAAAGTATATGGCATCTGGGCCAAGATGTCCCATCATGTCATGTCACGTCACGTCACGTCCCCCCCTTGTGGGGGCTATTGGTGGCTATTGGTGCTGGCCTGGGACAAATGGTCTGCTCAAATGGTCCACCAATGTTCAAATGTATATGGCATGTGGGCCAAGATGTCCCATCACATCACATCACGTCATGTCACGTCACGTCCCCCCCTATCTCAGCAACTGCTGAAGGTACAGACTTGTTCTAGGGCTTGTTGGAAAGGTCTTTGAATCCACATTTCAAATTTTGAAAAATGGAATTTCCATGGCAACCTCCCTAGCAACCAGATGCAAAACTCCTTAGCAACCAGATGCAAATGGCTAAATCTCAGGTTCTTTTGTGATAGAGACATGATCTATGGCTCATATGCAAGGTATTTGAAAGTAGTTTGCAATCAAGTTTCAAAAGAATCTCCATGGCAATCTCCCTAGCAACCAGATGCAAAACTACTTAGCAACCAGATGCAAATGGCTAAATGCTGAAGATCAAAGGGGGACATCGCACCCGCAGTTGCCTTAGCACTGCTTCTCTTGTTTTCGCAGTCTCAAGGATTTTGTGCTCCTGCGCCAAATCTTTTGTTCTATTTTCTTCTTGTGTGTATTTCTCAAAGTTGGAGTTGGTCAGATTTGCTACGAGCAGCTCCCCTTGGATCCTGGAAACCACCAGATGGTCTTGGGTCCTGCGTCTACCCCTCAGCCCATCAGACCCTGGACCCATACCAGCCATCCTGGATCCCAGATCCTTCAGGTCCTGGACCATCAGAGCCCCCTCAGGTCGCGGATCCAGTCCGAAGACCCATTGGATCCTGGATTCATTGTGTGGTGTGTTTCTGTCATCCTGGACACACCCCAGCCACCCTGGAACCCAACTCCTTCGGGTCCTGGATCACCCGAGCCACCTCAACCCGCAGATCCACTCCGAAGACCCTTGGATCCTGGATTCACCGCGTGCTTCTCTCATATCCCGGACCCACCCCAGCCATCCAGGACCCACCCCAGCCATCCTGGACCCACCCAGCCATCCTGGACCCACCCCAGTCATCCTGGACCCACCCAGTCATCCTGGACCCACCCCAGTCATCCTGGACCCACCCCAGCCATCCTGGACCCACCCCAGTCATCCTGGACCCACCCCAGCCATCCTGGACCCACCCCAGCCATCCTGGACCCACCCAGCCATCCTGGACCCACCCCAGCCATCCAGGACCCACCCTAGCCATCCTGGACCCACCCAGCCATCCTGGACCCACCCCAGTCATCCTGGACCCACCCAGCCATCCTGGACCCACCCCAGTCATCCTGGACCCACTCCAGCCATCCTGGACCCACCCCAGTCATCCTGGACCCACCCCAGCCATCCTGGACCCACCCAGCCATCCTGGACCCACCCATCCATCCTGGACCCAGTGACCCTGGATCCACCTTGACCCCCTCGGATCCGGCGGAGGGAAACTTGGAGGACGCGGACGCGGAGACGGTTGGTGACGCGGACGCGGACGGGGTGACGGGGACGCAGCTGGCGCCCCGCGCGTTTCTTCCGTCGTCCACACAAAGGGCGTCTCCGTCTCCGTCTCCGTCTCCGTCTGAGGACGGAACTCCAGGGTCGGATCCACACTGCGGCCTGAGCAGTGAGAGGTTCAGGGCTGGTTCCCAGTGCCCCCACAGCAGACCCAGGGCTGGTTCACAGTGCCCCCACAGCAGACCCAGGGCTGGTTCACAGTGCCCCCACAGCAGACCCAGGGCTGGTTCACAGTGCCCCCA
>JAAUXT010052007.1_pt1:0-32500 | contig 33846 bp, 41 predicted proteins | sample 7278171 | NCBI WGS metagenome assembly JAAUXT01 (sample SAMN14350112, study PRJNA611818) | marine sediment metagenome | isolation source: surface marine sediment (1.8m) | place: French Polynesia: Moorea | collected 2018-08
CAAATCAGAGCGAGCCAAATCAGAGTGAGCCAAATCAGAGTGAGCCAAATCAGAGTGAGCTAAATCAGAGCAAGGCCAATCAGAGCAAGCCAAATCAGAGCAAGTGAAATTTCCTCAAATCACCGCGAGCTCCATGGAGCTATTTTTGACTTCAACTCGGAGCAAAGGCAGATCCTTGGGCCCTGGTCTCCCTGACTCTGGAAAGTTCTCCTGGTGAGACGGCTTTCACATCACGATGTCCCTGGTGCCAGGGCAGCGAAGCTGAGGGCGTGTGAGTGTGTGTGTGTGTGTGTTTTTGTGTGTGTGTGTGTGTGAGAGAGAGAGAGAGAGAGAGAGAGAGAGAGAGAGAGTGCGTGTGTGTGTATGTATGTGTGTACGTGCTCACTGTGTTGAGTCCCCCACAGCGAGGCACGAGGCGCGCTGGAGGCGTTCAGCGGCGGCGCGCAGCTGGGCGGCCCGATGATCGCCGCAGTGCTCGGGAACCTCATCGCCTTCATCGCGCTGCTCGACCTCGTCAACCAGACGCTCACGTGGCTCGGAGCGCGCGTCGGACTCGTCGAGCTCACGCTGCAGGTGCGTGCGTGTGTGTGTGCGTGTGTGCGTGTTCGCCCCGTCTGGCCAGCCAAACTCGCGGCAGGTGCGTGTGTGTGAGCGCGTTTCTGCGTGCGTGTGTGTGTGTGTGTGCGTGTTCGCTGCGTCTGGCCAGCCAAACTCACGGCAGGTGCGTGTGTGTGTGCTGTGTTTGTGCGTGCGTGTGTTTGCGCGAGCCTTACTGTGCGAGCCTTCACTGTGGGACTGGTAGAAATCACGCTGCAGGTGCGTGCATGTTTGTGCGTGGGTGTGGCACTTCTCAGAGGGGCTCGCGCAAATGTGTGCGTGTGTGTTGAAACTGAAGTCTTCGTCCCAGTGGTACCAAGCCACTGTGCGTTCCGCCCAAGGACCATTGCACACACCGCGACATTCGAGGACCACCTTCGCCCAGCCACCACTGTCGTTCTCTGTCGCATGCAACCACACCCTTCTGACGCCAACTGAAAATGAAAGCTGCAGCAACTGTGCGGGAAAGGTCTCGCTCGGTGTGCAGCTCAATCAGTCTTGCTGTGAAATGCGCGTGCGCACATGTTGCGCCGTCTCACTGAAGTGCGCGTGCGCATGCGCAGACGCTGCTCGGGTGGACGCTGACGCCGCTCGCCTTCCTGCTCGGCGTTCCGTGGGAGGACTGCGACATCGTGGGGCGGCTCATCGGCATCAAAACCGTCATCAACGAGTTCGTCGCCTTCATAGACCTGTCCAAGTACATCGCCAACAGGAAGACGGGGACGCCGCCCTTCATCTCGGTAACGCCGCCTGCATCTGCCGAACTTACGCGTGTACAAGTCGCACCACGCAATCATCCGTCGTATTGACTCGTGTTGACGTCGCACTCAGGTGCAAGACCATCCCATCATTGACCCACCGAAAGCAGTCGTGGATCGGTGGACAAGCGAAACAATGGCTTTGATGGTGTGGTTCGGATGCCTGACCCTGCTGCACTCGCCGCTCTGTTTTGCTTGTCATTGTTTCGCTCGCAACAACTTCGTGTTGTGCGCATCAAATGATGGCCAATTTTAACCTGTGCGTGAGACACACCCCTTGTTTTGGTGATCAACACGGCAGATCTCAACTCAAAACAAAGAAACGCAGTGCGTTTTTCGATCTGGCTGCACTGGTGCGTGCACAGTGATGGTTTGAAAGCCCCACGAGTGAACACGGAAATCGAAATTCATTTTGGACCTGCCATGCAGCTGTCAATGCTGAGGTCCTGGGTATGAGAACTGCCTCTCCCAAGCGCTGCGTCTGTGACGTTTCGCCCGCAGGTGAAGGCGGAGGCGATCGCGACGTACGCGCTCTGTGGCTTCTCCAACTTCGGCACCATCAGCATCATGCTCGGCTTCTTCGCCGTCATCGCTCCGGCCAAACTCAGTACGGCGGGTCTGATTCACTGACTGCATTGAACAGTTTGGTTTCCACGTGTGCGGCAGGGACAAATGCGTTTCTGTTGCAATTCGTCAGAGAACAGCCAACAGGCGCACGTCCCGATTTCTTGCTGAATGAGTTGAATATATTTTCACGTCGCGACCCTGCCACGCCCACCTCGCGTCGCTCCCGTGACGATCAAAAACGTCACGTGATGACGTTTGAACGCCGCGCACGCGGCGGGGCCCGGACGTGACGCTTCATCCCTTCCCTCTGCAGGCGAGTTGTCTGCGGTGGCGAACAGGACGGTGATTGGCTCCACGGCCGCCTGCCTCCTCACCAGCGCCATCGCAGGTACCGCCGCCACACGCACAGTCGCCCAAACCCAACACGGACGAGAACACACAATTCTGTTTCTCCAGAAATATTTTTCTGCCATAACTGTCTGCTTATGTACAAGAACACGCGATTAGATTTGAGCGTCGCGTGGCCACAACCTTTGCACACACAGTGATTAGAATAGTTCAGACCTGCGACGCTCAGTTCAGACCTGCGACGCTCAGCGAACTGCGGGTAAAACTCAGGGGACAAATTTGTCGAACACGTCACCCACTCTCTGCTTCAGACGCTCACGTGTCCCTGCGCAACGCGCCAACGCACATTCAACACAGTTCGATTACATAAACAGTGCAATTCCACAGACCTAGAGCCCCTCCCCCCACCCCGAGATTCGACGACCCCTGATCCTGCGACAACAAAATATTCCAAACAGAAACATGTCAGACTTAAATTGCTTGAATAGATCTACTGACTTTATACGTGTGCGTGGTATTTGCCTATCATTCCGGTATTCAGCGACGATCTGAATATTTGGGTGGGGCCAGGTGTCAAATTTTGGATTCGCTTCGGTGTTTTCAGGCCTGCTCTACGTAGATTGACGAAAACGCATCGACAGGAGAACGCGTCCGCACACTGGATCCCCGATTTCTCAGATTGAAATAAAACACCTGCTGGTGAGATCCATTTGTCGTGCGGTGTTGTCAATATGTGCAGTGCACACACGTTTCGAGTGACATTGCATGTAACACACTCTCGAGGCACATGGGCCGGGCAGAAGTGTCCCAGCACCATGCAGCTGCTGCTACCGTCCCAATTGACGCAGAGCTCCGTCACAATGCGCGCATCTTCTTTGCAATTCACAAATAAGCACACATCCGGATTGGTGAAATTGAGTACAAAATCCGTACAAAGAAAAATGTTGCAGAACTGGCTTGAAGGTTTGTGTTCCGCCGACTGCACATTCAACCGCATTTTCCCGTCCATTCTTCGCCTTGTCCTCTGTGCACGTGGTGTTCAGCTGGAGACGCCGGTTTCCATGGCTACTTGAGGTTGAGTCCGATGCGGTCGCGCCTCGCGCTGAGCGGCCCGCGCGACAGGGAGGGGCTGTTGGGCGCCGAGCTGTACCCCCCGCCGCCCGGCTCCCCGCCCCCCGAACGCCGCAGCTTGCTGTGGATATCGCTTCCCTGCCGCGAGAAGAGCATGACGTCGTTCATCTTGCGGCGGTCGGGCCCCGCGACGGGCGGTAGGGAGAGCTGCGCCGTCAGCGCCGGCTTCGCCCCGCCCCCTCGCGGCGTGTTGGGGAGCGAGGAGCTCGTGATCGGGGGCGGGATGTCTCCCTGGAGCGCCGAGGGCTGAGCCTCGTCCTCCGCCGCCTCCTCCTCCGCGGCTTCCTCCCCGTCCTGCGCCCTCCTCGCCGGCACCCCTCCCTCCTGAGGCCGGCGGCTCAGCCGAGGCGTCGTGGAATCCTCACACCCGTCCTGCCTCGGCGTCAGAGCGTCCGGAAGCTTGCCCGGTTTCCGGCCGCCTGGCTCGGGCAACGCGTCCTTTTTCCTGTACTTGGACGACTGTTCCAGCAGTTTGAGGAAGGACGAGGACTTCTCTCTGAACGACGCTTTGTCCGACATCTGAATACTGAGCTCATCGTCCTGATTCAGTGACTCGTTCGATCCTTCGTTATCTGACATTTTGACCCAAGAAATGACTCACTCCTGTCCCAACCCAGTTCCTGCACACCTAATTCTCTGCACAACTTTGTTTCTTTGGCCACACATCATGGTCGCTTCGGGCCGTTCTAACAGCACATATCAAGATCCCTGAGTGACGCCACACAACAGCGGATCAGGCAATTACAGAGAAAGCCGAGCTTCTGCAGTGACACTTGTTGCGCACACAAACAGGGTTTATGTCTCGATCGTGAAACCGAAGCTGCGAACCGAAACGCGACACGACCAGTCGACACTGACCCGAACAATACGCTGCAGGAAACGAAATTTACCACTGGAAATGCACAACAAACAGTTGCAACACAGTGGGGTGGGGTGATGATCACAGAAGATCAAACACTTCTCCACAACGTTCCAAGTCAATTTTTATCTCAAATTTATTTCCACACACAGGCTTTTTCCTGACATGGAGCAATACAAAACTCTCAACGTGCGAGGAGAGAATGAGACGAAATCAATGACAATCACCAACAAACCATCACAAGACGCATCTATTGATGTGTAACTCTGAACAGTGGATCTGCAGGGACCCAGCCACCCGGCTGCAAAGACAAAGCCAGGACCGAACAACTTTTGGATCCTCCTCGTACGTGGCAGTGAAGAAACCTTTTTCTCACCATTGTGTCAATCGTTCCTGGTGCTGGCCTCTTTCAGGCGAATATGCACGAGAGACAGACCAAAACCGCATTGCAGCAATGTTTTCAGGCTGCAGTATTGTCGTCGCTGCGTCGGACATTTAATGTCAGTGAAGTTTTCAGTCTCCGCAAAGTTTGATATGAAGTCGCAGTGTCCATCCCGTCACTAACTGCTTCACGGCGTCGCGGGGTCACAGAAACGCACACACACCGAACTGTACTCACGGCGTCCGCCTACGCATCCGCTTCCTTCTTGGTCTGTTCGACGAAGAAGTCCCTGACTTGGTCCAGCGCCCTGTATCTGTGTGAGATGGTGTTCTTGGTCTCCTTGGGCAACTCGGCGTAAGTCTGCGTGAAGCCGTTGGGCTGGAAGCAGGGGTCCCAGCCGAACGTCCTCGGGCCCCGCGGCTCCACTATCACCCCGGGAGTTTTACCCGTGAACAGCTTGACGTCGTCGCCCTGTTTGCCGCTGAAGTACGCGAACTGGCACAAGGCGTACGCTGACTTGTCGGGGAAGCCGTCCAGCAGTTTGTACAGTCCTGCAAATCAACGAGAATCCAGCGTGTTGGAATGGATCAAGCAAGGAGGTGCCCCCACCGACCCAAACACATGGGAAAGGGGCGGGGTAACCCCTTGGAAATCCAGAAAGTTGGAAGGCCCACCAGAACTGATAAAGTCCAAGAGTTAGCGATGATGGTGGGGTTGGGGGGGGGGGGGGCATGGGGCAACCCAGAAAGTCGGAAGGCCCACCAAACGGTTTTGGTGTTGGTGGTAGTAGTGGGGTGAGCAACCTGGAATCATGTCCAGCTCACTGACATACGTACGCCGTCGAAGCAATATCACCGTAAGCAGCTGACAAACATGTGATGAAGTTCATTTTTGAAGAACACGTGCGACGAAAACCGTGTTGGACTCCAAAACACCACACAGTCAACACCAATATTCTTCACCCAACGCAACGCCGTCAACTCAAAAGGGTTCGCTCTGCTCACCTTCGGGCTGTATTTTCTTGAGGAACCACTTGACGTAGGGTCCGGGCAGGCCGTGCAGCGCGTTGAAGCAGAGCGACGTGTCCTCGGTGAGCACCGGGCCCGGGATGCGCCGCGCCGCCTCGCGGCACTTCTGGATCGACACGTCGTCGGGTTCGCCCTGGTACTCGGGCAGGTCAAGGTCGTGACTCACGATCTGAAGTCAAAAGACACGGCAAGTGAGCACCTTCAGGAGGGGCGTCAGCAATCGATGGAGCAAAAAGACCTCGGGAGAAACGGACAAAATGTCGTTGCTTGGTCAAGTCATAGCGACGGATAGTGTGCGTGTGTGTGTGTGTGTGTGTGTGTGCCTGTGTGTGTTGTGTATGTGTGTGTGTGATTGCTCGCTTGTGTGTGCTCGTACGTGTGTCTCACTGCTCACCTTGTACGGGAATGTTTTCCCCAGGATCTGCACCACTTCCTCCAGTTTCCTGATGTTTCCCGTCACAAACGTGATGCTCTTCGACATGTCTCCGTCTGGAGTGGGGCAAAACACGGGGTTTGTGCAGTTTCAACGACTCGACAAGATTATTTTTCGAAAGCTACTTCCCTGTTTGTAATGAACCCAAATGTCTTTGTTCGTGGGATCCGAGGTTTGTCTGGAGACAAGTATCATTCCATGTTAAAACAGCTGTACAAATTTGAAAGGGAATCTTTCTTACAAGAAAATGCCGTGTCTTCCGTTACTTCAAAACTCTGTGCTTTCTTGGAGTGTCTCGCGACTTCTGAACCGTTCTGGAATGGTTCTGTGCAGAACGGTTTGCGATGGAATCGTCCACACACACACACACACACACACACACACACACACACTGGAGCCTGACCTTCCGAGGCGATCTCTGTGCCTGAGTGCGATGTCTCTGTTTTCTGTTTCTTCACTTCGGCCGCACTGTCTCCCGAGTCTGATCGTCTCTTCTTCGCTTCAGTCGACATTGTGCTGTCGGAATCAACCGTCACAATCTATTATGTAGGACACTATTATCTACTTCCCATGCCCTGTGGAATTTCGCCGGTCCGAAATTTCTGCTTTTCCACCCATAGTTTCGACGTTGCTCAACGCGATTACCATTCTGGAGAGTCTAGACAACTTTCCTGACACACTCCCACAAAATCCCAACGAATCATCTGAAATATTGGTCTGAAAGTGACAAAATTGACTTGAGGTACTCACCTGTGCAACGTTTCTTGACGGCATCGGAAAATGTTCTCCTTACAGAAAAGTCCGTGGCGGGAATGGTGTTTCGCGCTCACAAGAAATCCGCGTGAAACAAGAACACGGATTGGTGTGGACACGTGCCGTGGTGAACGACTTGAAACTTTTTCCAACCACCAAATTAGTCACCAAATTCTCTATTTTTCCTTCACAAAGGTGTCGTCACACTTCAAGAGTGAACATTTTTGTCACGTTTTCTCAAAATTTTCTCAACTGGGTTGGGTCATCAAACAACCCCCTCCCCAAGTTGAAGCAATGTTTCTTGGGTCGTACAACCCTCGACCCACCTGCCATACCATTGTCAAAATCAAGGCTTGGCACGAACGCTTACCCTGCATTTTTTCCTGCGCCAAACGGATCTCATGCAAAATTCACGATGCGAATGCTCACACACGCAAGCGACGTGTACAAAGGTCCCCAAATCTGCATGCACGCAAACTTGATTAGAAATATCACCTCGGCAACTGATGTGCTGAACTGTTTGCACAAGCGTAACTTAGTACGGGTTTCCTTTTCGCAACGGAGCCATCAGAGCAAACAAAGGTTGGCGCACGGGGCTGCGTGACTGGGCTCCGTATCTACGCAATCGCTTCAGCAGCTTCATAGAGCACGAAACCAAGGGTGAAAGCGTAAATACAACGGCTATTGACAGCAACAAGCACAACAGAAACGTCGCCCGAGGGACAGACTCCAGACCCAGACCGCGGTTCCTGCAGGATCGAGCTGAGATTTCTTTGACCATGAGGGAGATTCTTCACGTCCAGGCCGGGCAGTGCGGCAACCAGATCGGAGCCAAGTTTTGGGAGGTTATCTCCGACGAGCACGGGGTCGACCCGACCGGAACCTACCACGGCGACTCGGACCTGCAGCTCGAGCGCATCAACGTCTACTACAATGAGGCGACGGGCGGCAAGTACGTGCCCCGCGCCGTCCTTCTCGACCTGGAGCCCGGGACCATGGACTCGGTCCGCTCCGGCCCCTTCGGACAGATCTTCAGACCCGACAACTTCGTCTTCGGGCAGAGTGGGGCCGGCAACAACTGGGCCAAGGGGCACTACACGGAGGGTGCTGAGCTCGTCGATTCCGTCCTTGACATCGTGAGGAAGGAAGCGGAATCCTGCGACTGTCTGCAGGGGTTCCAGATGACGCACTCGCTCGGCGGAGGAACTGGGTCCGGGATGGGCACGCTGCTGATCTCCAAAATCCGAGAAGAGTATCCAGACCGCATCATGAACACGTTCTCCGTCGTTCCCTCGCCTAAGGTTTCCGATACCGTCGTGGAGCCGTACAACTGCACCCTGTCGGTGCACCAGCTGGTGGAGAACACGGACGAGACGTTCTGTATCGACAACGAGGCTCTTTACGACATCTGCTTCCGGACGCTGAAGTTGACGACGCCGACGTATGGTGACCTGAACCACCTCGTCTGCGCCACCATGGCGGGCATCACCACGTGTCTCCGTTTCCCGGGGCAACTGAACGCCGATCTGCGCAAACTCGCCGTCAACATGGTTCCGTTTCCGAGGCTGCATTTCTTCATCCCAGGGTTCGCGCCACTGACGTCGCGCGGCTCGCAGCAGTACCGCGCCCTGACGGTGCCCGAGCTCACCCAGCAGATGTACGACGCCAAGAACATGATGGCGGCATGCGACCCGCGCCACGGCCGCTATCTGACCTGCTCCGCCATCTTCAGAGGCCGTATGTCTATGAAAGAAGTGGACGAACAGATGCTCAACGTCTGCAACAAGAACACGAGCTACTTCGTCGAGTGGATCCCGAACAACGTCAAGGTGGCTGTGTGCGACATCCCGCCCAGGGGCCTCAAGATGTCCGCCACCTTCATCGGCAACTCGACCGCCATCCAGGAGCTCTTCAAGCGCGTCTCGGAGCAGTTCACCGCCATGTTCCGTCGCAAGGCGTTCCTGCACTGGTACACCGGGGAGGGGATGGATGAGATGGAGTTCACCGAGGCCGAGTCCAACATGAACGACCTGGTGAGCGAGTACCAGCAGTACCAGGACGCGACGGCCGAGGAGGAGGGAGAGTACGACGAGGACGAGGACGAGAACGAGCCGAACGACCAAGAAGACGAGTGAAGCGGGGACCCGAGCGCGGGAACCAGAGCCGAACCCGCGGGGACCAGAGTCGCTATGGGCACGACGGCGGAAGCACCACGTTTCTTGTTGTTTCGTTGCACTTTCACATTTCACTTGAACCATCTTCTCACACGAAGTTAAATCTTCTGCTCTGATCTGTTTGGAATTGACCCAGGCCAAAACTACGGACTTGGTCTCAGGACTGACAATCTCACCTGACACAACGCTGCACACTTGCGCAACCTGCGCCGCACTTGTCAACGGAAATTGAAACACACTTGGCGGAAAAGACTGAGCATGTCAATTCGTGGTCAATATTGAAACAATCTGTCACCTTTGAAACTGAACTGAGAATCTCGTAAATCAAACAGAACGCCACGTGCAGCGTCATTTAAGATGCAGAATAATTAATTTACTCGTATTGTACACACGCCATAAAGCCATACGCTCTTAACAGTCGGGCCCGACTCAACATAAAAAATTCATGAACACTCTTTGCGTCTCCACAGGAGCAAACACCCAGTCACAAAAAACAGGCGTGTGCGACCATAATCCAGAAATCGAACTGAGTGCACAGTGTGTTGATGTCGTTTATGTTCCACTGTGTCACACTTTTGTGTCCACAATAAACTTTCTAAACGCAGATCAACTGAAGCGTTCGAACTCGCGCAAAAGCGGCAGGCGGGTCGTTTGGGAACGGCTGGGGAGGATCCAGGGCGGGGCTGCCTCTGTGACCCCAGAACTCCCGCCCCAATCATGTCCTCAAATTTGAAGTCGGGTTCCAAGGGGGCAGGCTCCACTCCATAACCACGCCCTGGACCCGTCCCTGAAGCGAAGCCCCCTGCGTGCTGCATGGCATTAGATCTTAATTAAATCTTCTGATTGCTCTTTTCCGAGATGATGGTCTTTATTCTTGATTGTACACCACAACAAAAATCAACAAACATTCGTGACTCCGGACGGCACAAAATTTATAGTAAACAAAGCAACAACTTTCAACAACTGAGACACTCGGACAGGAATAGGATAATGGAAATCGCACCCACCCGTGCGCACTCGTGACGCACCTTCAAGCCCGAAATTGAGCATCAAAACACAGTATACGTCTGAAACGATTACAAGACCACAGTTTTCAATGGGATCTGAACACCAGACAAGGCCATGGTGGGCCATGGCGTCTTGTTCTTGAGAGCGACTTTTTGTCGGGCGGCCGAAGGTATCAAAAGTGGGCGACGGCTGAATCAATTTCCATTTCCGTGGTCGACACACTTCCCTGTGGTCGTTGGAGAGAGAAAACTAATCAAGACACACCGGTGACGTCGACGTCTGAGCTTCACACATGGCCCTCTTCCGCCACACAAGCAGGTGCGGAAGCGTTCTCCAGCCGTGTGTGAATCTCTGGTGTGATCAGAAACCCACGCACTCACACACGTGTGGCAGACACACACTTGGAATCATACCACAAAAGTGTGTTCGCAACAGTTGCTGCAGATCCCTCACTCATTCAGTCTGTATGAAAGGCTACACGTGTGAAACCATGACTCACACACCTTCAAGATTCTGGAAAGCCTGATAAACGTTCAGAAACATCTGTTCAACACATTGAAATTTCAAATTGTTTGTTTCACCCGAAGGTTTCAATCCTTGTCACACCCATCACTGATTGAGAAAACCTTGTCAGAGCTGCGTACAAAAACAAGAAAATACGTAAGACCGGTGCAGAAAGCGCATCTTGCAGGTACAACGGACATGTCATGGCGCACGATTCGAGCACAGAGAACGTCCGGATTCACAACACACCACAGCAACACGACACACTCGTCGTCGGCAAGTCTCGATTCCACGGATCAATAATCGTTTCATGAGGAGGAAATTGACGACAGAGACATTTCGTTCGACACGAGTTTTCCAGCGGATATTTTCTCTTTGCATACACTCGCATGCACACACACACACGTACACACACACACACACACACACACACACACACACACACACACACACACACACACACACACACACACACACACACACGAAGAATTATTTCTTTCGGTACACCTGTCCCAGCGAATTCAAGCTGCCAATTTCAATAATCCTCCCTTTGTTGTGACCGTTATCTTGTTGAGATTGGAATAGTGTTCAAAATTTCCCTCCTTCGTCGAATCTCGGCAAAATTCAGTCCCACCTCACTCCTGTTTTGGAACTTCGGCTGGGGCAGGTGTCACCACACATTCGTGCTTCGGTGAAATACTGAGATCTCCACAAGTAAGACTGGGCTGATTCGACTCAAAAACGAGAACCAAAAATGGTGCGTCAATACTGACTTGATTGAAAGTGGACGGAACGGAAAGTTGTGCTTTGCACATGAAGATCAAAGACAGAGTGTTTGACAGGCACACTAGTTCCAATGGCAAAAAATGCCAACAGGTTATAAGCTTCAGAATGTCTCGCATCAATGATTGTTTTCGTTTTGGACGGCTTTCGATTTCCATCTGCCACACTGGACTGGACTGGCCATGACACACTCATCACACACAGAATCTCACCATTCGTGTGATAACAGAGACGGAAGCATGACGTGGCGTTACGTGACGTGGCGCCACCTGGCGTGACGCGCACGATTATCTCCTCCTCCCTCTACTTGACAACGGTTTCCGTGCAGCTCACTGTCCACTTCTCTCGCTCGTTCAGGGGCAGGATCAGGTGTCCGATCTGAAACACATTCATGCCAAAACTATGTGTTCTCAATTTCAAGGAACTTCACCCCCCACCCAACTGGGGAGCTGGACACACACACACACACACACAAATCGTCAGGAAACATTTCCACGTTGAGATACTTTTGTATCACCAAGGCACCAAGCTCTCGAAACAGCACCAGTTGACCAGTTGTCAATACTGCAATGAAAATCGCAGAGTTTGCTTGTCATGTAAAAAGCGTCGTTTCTGTACCGTGGTGGATTTGGACGGGATCTCGAGCGTGTAGTCGAGTTCGCCCCGGTGGCTCCTGCAGTTCCTGCTCTTCCCGCAGTCCAGCCTCAGGTTCACGCGGCTCCGAGACTGAAAACACGACCGAGTCTTTTTGCGTCTTCTTTCTTTTTTGACCCTCGGTTTCGATCGACGCCAATTCAGCGTACGGTTCAGCACAGTGGCATGAACGTGAACAAAGTTGCACCCTTTCATCCGTCATGATTTTCGACAAGCTACTCAAGTTGAGATGCACTCGGATCCAGCAAGAACGTGCGAACAAGGTTCGGAAAGTCCTCTGCAAAATCGTGTCTACGCAAGCCGTTGGACGCACCTGGTTTTCGACGACGTACCACGCCATGTAGTCAGTGACGTAGCAGAAGAGCGACAGGTCCTTCATACCCTTGACGCGCGTCTGCTCCCCCTGCGCGACACCGGAAACACGTGGTCACAGGGAACATCGGAAACACGTGCATCACACGGGGATGAATGTAATCGAGAACGCTTCCCGTACATTTTGCGCACACCAGCCGTTTAGTGTGACATATTTAGTCAATGGCACCGACGTTTTCCGAACATACTTGTACGTCTACAGGTCATTTCTCCAAAAATTTTTGCTGGTGTTGAAATACCAAGGCAGTGGGACAAGGGTGAAGTCTGGCTGCACGTGGATGCATTCAGCCTGCCAAACCCGACACGATACCCCATCTGTTTCTGCACAGGAGGACTGAGGAAGATGGAAAATACTGAGAACAGGTCTCAGTGTGATCGGACCCGCCCTGCAGGCCCACTCGTGCCGATAGAGGGCGGAGGGAGGCGTGTTTACGTTGTGGACGGCGGCGTCGCACACGGCGCCCTCTAGCTGACTCCCGCCCGCCTCCAGCGCCACCACCTTTAGCTTGGCGTCGCAGCTGTCCGTGAACACCTCCAGCACGAACGGCGCCGCCTGAAAAGACGCACAAATTACCGTATTCACCCTGTGTGAAACAAGCACATTTTGCCCTGAAAGTGATCATCAAAAGAAGAGGTGAAATTTTCACATGGGCAGGAGTTTATCATTTGACTGGGACCTCAGTTAGAAAACAGAGGGAAATGTTGGAGTGCGTTGAGTGAGACCAACACAGGGATGACTACGGTTCCTGTTCCGAGTCGGAGTCGCGGAGGTTCGGCGAACAAGTCAGAATGGTACACACAGAGGAGCCTTCCCTTTGGAAAACTGCGTGACAGCGATGTCTCGCCCACTCGCACAAACATTGCGCCACCCAAACAGGGACCCAATTCGATTTACGGCGAAAAGGACCGTGGCACACTTGTACCCAACAGACTGACTGACAGCGAAAGTGCCGCGGCGCACGGAGCATCCAGGCACCACACAAGCGTGAGGAGGCCGCGCCATGCACCCCGTCAGTACGAGGATGGCGACCACGTGCGTGGAAACCTGCGCCCCGTGGAACGAAAAGGCCAGACTCGAAATCAGGAGACACGGGTGTTTGGCCATTGCTTTCACACCTTGATGTCAGCTGACACAAGCACTTGGAGGCTTGATGTGTACCTGGATATTTCAGGTAAGAATTGAAATGAGGAGGCATGAGGCAAAGAACACCTGCTGCCAGACCTGCCTGACCTTCGGCATGGCCCTCCCTCACCCATGCCTCCTGATTTCGGATGTCTGGCCATTTCGTGACACCGGCGCCGCGGAGCCTCACCTCGTCGACGACGAGTCCCTTGTTGTAGCCCATGTTGGAGAGCGTGACCCAGAGGTCGTCCGTGTCGCCCTGGTTGTCCTCCGCCTCCATCTGATTGAGCTCGAGGAAACCCGCGCGCGTCAGCTCCCCGTTCCGCAGCTCCACGTTCTCTGTGGGGAGAGAGAGACGCGCAGTGAGAACAAGAACACCGGCTGGTGGGGACACGCGCTGCCGCTTTGCGTTCTCTGTGGCAGATGAGATGCACAGTGAGATGCAGATACTGTGTCACCCAACGCTGCTTTCTGAAGCAGCTTGTTGGCTTGTTTTTCACTGGGTGCATCGGTCGTTGCGACGCGGTGTCCGCTGACTTTCAACACCTCCCCATCACAAGAGACAACCAGTGTAAAACATATCTCCAAGGGACCATCCTTCTTCCGAGACTACTGACCAGTTTTTCCTTGGAATCAATGGAAGTTCTTCTTGTGTTAAACAAAGCCACTGCACAAAATTTGTGAACATGTTCATCCGTGAACATTCAAGTTTGTTTCCAATCCAACGGGGACACTTCTTCCATCCCAGAGCCAAGAACGAATCGAATGGCGGAAGACACGTCTTTTCTCTCAAAAACTGTGATATTCACAGGAAAAAAAGCCTCCTTCGTTGAAGCAACACGAGGTGTTGTCTTTGTGCAGCCAAAATTAGATCTATTGAGAACCCGAAAAAGCAGAAAAACAACTTTGATTCTGGGAGGCAAAATTTGCTACAATGTGCTCCAAAGGCTCAAACAGAGAGGAATGAATTGTGAAAACAAAATTGCGCAGACAATTGGTGAAAAAATATTCGTGACGAATGTGGAGATTTCATGCTTACCATCAGCTGAGAAATTTGAAAAGTGCAGGCATGTGTTAATTTTGTTTCAAGTGTGACGTTTCACAGTGAATCTGAGACTTGAAACTCAACAAAGGCATCAAAGCGGCATCTGCCGCCGCAAAAATATCTTCTTCTACGCCCATGCCCCCTGCTTCCCGCCCTTCCCACGGCTCCACCCCTGCTCCCTGTCCTCCCCGCCGCGATTCCGGCCCACTTCTCGCCCTCCCACCCTCCCCACCCCGCCTCCACCCCGCCCCGCCCCTCGCCTCGTACCTTCGACGACGTCCCACTCCTCGTCGGCGACCTCCTCTCCGCTCGTGCGGATGTTGAACCAGTTGAACTCGTCTCGACTCATGAGTCCGTTCCCGTCCAGGTCACACAAGTCGAAGATGTCGGACAGCGCGTCCCTGAAACGGAGACGCAGCCAGGACTGCAGCTTCCTGTTCCGAACAACTGCGTACGTGCACAAGAAAAACGTTCACCAGATCCGACGCGGACCACCACCATCTCCTTCGTCTGTTCTCAAAACAAGAACACCTCCGGTACCGACACACGCCGACACGTGCTTTGATCCCAAAGCCCTTCGAACTGTCCACATGAACTCCCTTGAAGATAACAAACACACGTCGACACTTTGGCAAGTCGGCGTGTGCAACTGTTTGGTTTCCTCGACCTGGCGTTGACAGAAAGTGCAGCAACTGTGGAACGCCACTGTCAGGTGGCGCCACAAGATGGCGCCAAAAGATGGCACCACCGCTGGCGGTGAGACGGCGCCCGGACTCACTTGAAGGCCTTGGTGAGCACGTGTCGCCCGTCCGCGTCTTTGCGCACGAGTTTCGTCTCGACTTTGGGTTCGGATGCGCGTTTTCGGAGTCGGCAGCCCGACGTGAACGGGAACAACATGTACTTGCCCTTCTTCAGCTCGCACTGGATGCAGTATTTCTGGAAATACACACAAACGTCAGCTGGTTTCTAATCGTGCAGACCAACCGTGGCCTCGCAACTCCTGCGAGCTGAATTTTGCCTTTCTTTTGTGTTCATAGCACCAAATACAAGAGCCCAACAAATGAACAAGAAAACCCAACCAGGTAAGAGTTTCTCATCCACAAAATTCACTTTGTCCTTGAGGGCAATGACTGCGACAAACACACGATGACTTCGGGTCAAAACGAGAGGACTTCCGATCAAACCAAGGTGATTTCCGAAAAATAGATCTACCATACCGTCTCGTGTATAAGACGCACTTTTTCACCCCCAAATCAGACATCAAAAGGAGGGGTGCATCTTATACATGAGTATGTTTTAATATTTTGAGATACAAAGGAAGAAATTCAGTTGAGTAGAAAGAGACTCTTCTTTCTACAGTTGGTTTTGAATAAGATCCATCTGAAAGGCTAAATTAGAACATAAATACAAGATTGACTGAGGAAAATAGAGAAAATTATTTTTTGAAGTCAAGTAAATAAATTTTAAAAATTAATTGGGATAGATGAACTTGGGGTGCGTCTTATACATGAGTATGTTGAAAATATGCAGTTTGGTCAATCAAAACTTGGGGTGCGTCTTACACACGAATGCGTCTTATACACGAGACGGTACAGTATATCACTGACTTCCGCTCAAAAGAGGGAACTTCCGGTCAAAACGAGACAACTTCCAGTCAAAGCGACAAAGCAACGCACCCCCTTGTTGTCCCTGTGCGCGGTGTGCGCGATCAGCGCGTTGTCGCGCATCACGAAGAGCATGGTGTCGACGGGTCCGGCGGCGAGCTCCCGCGCGCTGCTGTAGTCTGCAATAACAACACAGGCAAACTGCGCATGCGCCACGCAAAACTCAAGCGTCGTTCACAATGGCAGCGTCTAGCGTTGCGTCCCCGTGCAAGACAAACAAAAGACGCCCGTTGACGTATTTGGTGATGCAACACACTGTGTGTCCAGAGTGAACAACAGACTTGAGTTTGGGTTCCTGATCTACGCGGAAACGAGCTTCGACTTCAATCTGGCAAAAACAACGGTCAAGCCTTCAAACAGGAGGAAACACGCACACGTTCTTTGATCAAACCATGCGCACCCCTACAACAGGCAGCCAGACACGCACACACACACACACACGCACACACACACACACACACACACACACACACACACACGGACAAAAGTGTGCGACGCACCGCCGCTAGGTCTGAGAGTGAAGGGCTCGATGGTGATGTAGACGCTCGAGTCCTTGGGCAGGTCGAGGCGGAAGATGTGCTGCACCACCGTCCCGTCGTCCTCCTCGAAAAAGAACGCGCCCCGGCTGTGCACACGGCTCCAGTTCTGCAGCAACAGGAAACCAAGGTCAGGTTCCATTTACCCAACTGAGCAACCGAAATTCTGCCCGTTCATTAGCTTACAATAACAATATGCCAGGGTCAATCAGTGGAGCAAATTTTAGGTTCGGGGCGAAAGAAACAAATACGAACACAGCCCAAGGCAGTCTCACGATTTCAAATCGTAAAACCTGTAATATTGCAGTGCACACTCACTGAGCAGTTTTCGCTTGAACAAAGCGAAGTACAAACAAAGTGCGTGCCACCCAAATTCACCGAGCACGAAGTGACCACACACTGGGCACACAACCCAGACAGATGAGCTTTAAATTACGCGGATCGAGTGTGAACTCCACGCAAAATTCCGAAACGACCTTCACCTTGAGGTTCTTGGGCTCCGGAAGCTTGGATTTCAACGACGCCACCGACGGTTTGTCTTTCGTGAGAGAAGCCGTCTTCGACAAATCCCCTGAAAGCAAACAGTTCGATGCAAGAATGATATTTTGCCTGACGTGAAGTTGGTTGCGTGGTCCTCACGTATCACTGGCACTGAAAATAAACTGATGCGATTGTACGCCCTCACGTAGAAACGTTCACGACTGACGAAGCGAACAACAGCTTCGAAAGATGAATCGAACACCTTCAGATGATTGCACCATTGGAAAACAACTGCATCTCGTGCACAGAAGCATCATTCCGACATCTCAAAAAAGCAAAGATTTTTCAGCGGACAAATCAGGCAGCGAGAAAATGTTCACATTCCGGACAAATCATCGACGCGGGGACGGGGCTCATTCAGCGGAGAATAAACAACAGATGATTCACGGCATCGAACGATTGCGCAAACTCCTCTGTTGAAGAAAGGCTTCTGCACTGCAAAGCCGGCCATTGGTGAAGAGTGCAGCCTTGAACCACAGCAGCGACGAAGGCTTTTCAGTCAACTGGCAGGCACTACACTGTGTTGCTCAACTCCGATCGTTCTCGCTACTGAATCTAGCACTGGACAAAAAGCGGATGAGTCGTGAACAAGCTGGCACCAGGCAAAAAACACACACAATGAAGCGAATGCGGGGGTCAACCACACACTCATCAGCCCCTGCAACAAGAAGCTCTGATCAAACCGCATTCCGAGGGGGCACAAGCGAGCGATCGGGGGTTCAAGCTAGGACCCTGCATTCCTTCCCGCACCATGCATAGCAATACCTTCTGTCGCCTCCTCTACATTCTCCTTCGCCTGCTTTTCCTTTTCCTTTTCCAGGGTACTCTTTCTGGGCTTGGGCTTCGGAGGGGACTTAGACTTGGGTGATTTTGACTCATCACTCGTTGTGCTTGATGTTCTGCCACTGGACGAGCTACTGGTGGAACCTAAAAAGCCGTGCCTCGTGTTAAAAATCAACCACAAAATTTAGAAAACGAGACGCATTGAGTTGTTGAGATTTGAGAAATTTTACACAACACAATGTGTTCAATTTTTACGAGTTTAGCACGTTTCAGAAGCGACAGTGCAAAGTTTGTTCCCATCTCTTCACAAAAGTGACACAAATTTGGAGCTGACGAAACTGCGCGTGGGTGCGAATTACACAGACACGCCTGTGACAGGGGCAGGGAGCACCACGGGAGACGGGGAGGTGAGAAAAGCTCGTGTCATCAAACACTCCACCAACAAGCAAACAAGCTTATCAACTAAGCTTAACGTCTCACTTGATTTGGTGGATCTCAGAGACGCTTGAGACCCCAGGGCCGAGGCCTCCTTCTCCTCCCGGGACTGGGCGGGAGACCTGAGGGAGGCTTGAGAGCCCACGGGGTCGTTTTTAGCCGTGGCTGATCTCACAGACACCTGCGAGGAGGAGCCAACGTCCACTTTCTCTGCACCTACTACTGCTTGTCAAAACAAAACAACAAGAAAATTTCAATTTTGGTCTTGAGATCCTGACACAGTAGATTTCTCTAAAATCACAAAATTTGTCAAAAGTTTTCGCTGTCCAAGTAATCACTACTTTTCGGAGTTAGAGTCTACTGAATATAAGTAGCAGCAGAATCGGTGCAGATGCTCTTTCTTAGTCAGTGCAACTTGCTTCAACCTAAAACGTACAAGTTGCTTACCCTTTCTTGGGGTTGGACCTTGTTTTGTTGGCTGCAGAGAGACTTGGGAGCCGAGAACTATATCGTCGTCATCGTCAGTGGTGTCCTCGTCTTCTGTTGGGGCGGGGCATACAGGGACCACACCCACAGTGACACCAGAACACAAGGTTCAGTGGCGAGGACATGGAGGGAAAAACAAGAAAACCTCACGTTAGTTCATGTCAGTCCACACGGTGCCTGGTCAAACTGTTGCCAAAATGGTTCTTTCAGCTAAAATTGCTTCAGCACATGTGACTAAAGAATCCAGTCTGCCAGCAGGTCGATCTTTATGTCCAACAAGCTGATCAACAAAATCTGTATGATGCAAAGACTTGGTGCGTTTTTTACCCTTTTTAAAACTGGCCGCGCCCCGTTTCGCACTTTTCGGACTGACCGCTCCATTTACTCTGCTTTTCCTCGGCTCCTCCTCTGAAATTCGACCAAAGAATCGAAAGATTAATCCATGAGCTCTCCAACTGCTGCAAGTCTTGCGCGCACCTGCACTTCAGCGCAAAACGGAAAGTGAAATTCCTCCGAAATCAAAAACAGAAAGTGCAGTTCGCGATGAAGCAGCAGAACCCGAACGCGGAACAGTCAAACACAAACACGCAAACAAACAACATGTTAGTTTTCAGCATTCCATACTTCACACTGCTGGTCCAAAAATGCGTCCAGAGCACCAGGTCTACAAGAATCATAAATGCCGTTGGTTATGTTCAATGAAGCGTTGTGGAACACACACAAATTCAATGATCCACAGACCGAGAACTTCTGCCTCTGAAACAGTGAAGTTGAAGAACAAGAGGTGAAGGCCACGTTGTGATGGTGACGTCACTGCAGTGGTAGTGACATCACGCTGTGGTGGTGACGTTAGTCAGCGTCCGAAACACCAACGTGACGCGTCGTTGGCGAGAAGCGTCCACGTCACACGTTGACGCTGCTCACGCTCAGTGTCGTCGTCGTCGTCGTCGTCATCATCGTCGTCGTCGTCGTCGTCATCGCTCCCCTCCGCCTTGAGCGTCGACGCCGTCGAAGCGACGCTGGCGTTTCGCGACGCGCGAGGCTTCGGCGTCACCGCTCTGCTGGAGCCTGGCGCCAGGGATACAAGCTCACGTGACTCTGTACTCGACACTGATCTGCACTGCACAGAGAATAGCGCGGTGTTCCGCAGTGCCTCTGCAAAGTTCCCTTTCAAAGTACTGAGAAGTAAAACAGCTCTATTTTCCAGTGCGTAGATTATCTGAAAGTTCGCTTTGCGTAGAACATCGTGAGAAAAGATACTTCTTGGCCAACCACACCAGCTCACAGCAAACTCGAACACTACAAAGCAGAACACACCCAGAAACGTTGCTTTGCGCAACCAATCTGTGAATAAGTGAGTGATGGCAACACTTCACCAACCATCACAACGACCAGTGTTAGCCACACGCGTTAGTCTCAAACACCACACGGGAAAACCTGCAAAGTTAGACTTTGATGAGTAACACGTGAGCATGCGCGTCAATGTGGGAGCGAAGCTGCCGGTGACACCCGAGACTTACTCGGCTGAGCGGAGGCTGACGACTGAACGGACGACAACGACGTCTGTGAGCCGAGGGCATTCTCTCTCCCTGTGAAGAAACAAGCGATGAGAGACCAAAGCGCTCCTGGTTTTGGCTCATCCCAAGTAACAAAATCCCACGTTTGCATCTGAAGTGACAGAGGTGTGTGAGTCCTACTCGGCGGTGGCGTCGCGACGGGCGTCCGGGAGGAACGCGGCGTCCGGGGCGGCGTTGCGGGGAGACGCCGCTCGTTCCCGCCCGGACCCGGCGACCGGCGCTCGACCGGCGACTGACGCCCACTACCGTCCTCCCTCTCGCCTGGCACCCGAATTTCCTCCCTTTCGCCTGGCACCCGAATTTCACTCTGCAGCGACCCTGTGGACGGTTGTCGACCGTTGGATGTGGGTGTTGAGGCGCGTTCGGCGGGGACCTGTCGGCGTCGGCCTCGCTCGGCTGGAATCGGCTTCTCGCTCTGCAGGGACCCGGTGGACGGGCGGCGGCTGCTCGCTGCGGACGCCGACGTCGGGCGACTCGCCCGCTGCGCCGGCGGAACGCGCTGCTCGCTCTGCACGGAGCTCGTGGACGGGCGGCGGCTGCTGGACGCGGACGCCGCTGGGGGGCGCTCCGCCGACGACGGCCGACCGGAAGTGTCGGAGGCGCCCGAACATCGGCGCGATCTCACCGTCACTGAAACCGACTCGAGACGTGCACACAGATCCCACGAACTTTTCAAGGTGGGGCCATATCACGGATAGCTCAAACAAGAAGGCTGTACATTGAACACCAGCGCCTCCACGTTCCCTGGGGAAGATTCCAAGTGAATTTGTGTGGTCATCACACTGATGACCAGACACCAGACAACCCCCTACCACAGGGCATCACCCACAGAGAACCTCAGCCTCGGCTATTGTTCGTGTAGCCCCGCACGTTCATCGCTCGCCAGGTGGCGCCTGTGTGAAAATGAGAACTCAAGGTCAGTTTCTTCACAACTCTGAAATACCCTCATTGAGCTCCAGCAGCGGTGCAACCCTGAAAGCAAAATTCAGACTCGACCACGAAACACGAACCAAGCCGAATCAAACAAAAAGGCACTTCACTCACAATGGAAACCTGAGTTTTCAGTACAATCCGGTGAAACTGAAACTGGTCGAACCCAGGCCTCGCGCACAGAAAACGGCGCGATACATCGCCAAGCAGGGGCGTATTCGATTGGATCGCAAATTTCGGGTTGAGTTTGCACCCACCCAAAACTGACTGAACCATCAAAAGTGAGCCTCTACTGTTTGCGGTGGAAATTTCATGTTGGGGTGGTCAGTTCTGTTTCGATTGGTTGCACACCAACCGCAAATTTGCGGTGAGTTTCGGGTCAATCGAACACGCTCCAGATCAGCCAATCACACAGTACGACACAGCCACTCGCGACACGCAACCCAATGGCTCGCCCCGCTCTGCGTGTGTTGAGTCTTACTCGGAGACTTGGCGGTGTGTCTGGGGGAGGTGTCGGGTTTGGAGCCCCTCCCGCCGCCGCCGCCGCCGTGCAGCTTCCGTTCCAGCCGCTTCTTCGCGAGCTTCATGCTCTCGTCCTGTGTCGACAGCATCATCTTGCAGAACTGAAACACAAGGCGCGTTCATCAGTCATTTTGTCAGTTTGTTTGGCTTGAGTCTTTGTGTGTACGTGTGTGTAAATGCAGTGTGCGTGTGCGTGCGCCCGATACATCACACTTGGCGTGCAGTTCTTTCAAAGCAGCGCGAGACCTGCTCCTTGCTGCGTTTCCACTGTGCGCTTGTTCTCTACTCACTTCCTTGTAGTCGAGCTTCCCGTCTCCGTTCTCGTCCACCTCGTCGATTATGGCCTGCACCTCCTTCCGGTCCATCTTCTCGCCTTTCTGCAATTTTCCCGTGGGACTGCGTGAAGTCTCTTCGAAGCAGGTGCTCAAAACAGTCATGAGGGAACCAACAGTACAAGGCACCATAAGGAGCTCCCCAGTCAAACAACTTCGAAAACCAACTGAGCAAAACAGTGGACCAGTCATATATCTGAACACATCACTTGAGTTCACTACCTGACTGGTCCCCGATGCCGATCCTTCCTCCCACCATTCCGTCTCACCATTGTCCCCCAGAACACCCAACCCCCTCACACCGTCTTCATGACTTTGAATACTGACCATGGACAAGACCTTGAACACGCACCGTAGTCATGACCTTGAAGAGCTCGTCGTTGGTGATGAACCCGTCCCCGTTGATGTCGATGCGGCGGAACGCCTTCACCAGCTCCTCGCGCGTCGTGCGCGGCATCTCGGCGCACATGTCCACGAAGTCTTCGAACGTCAGGTAATCTGCGGGACAAGAGCAGACACGCGACGTCGCAACTTGAGGCCAGGTTCACACAGGTAGCGTCGCGTCGCACGTCGTTATGGAAGTCAATGAGCGCTGCATAGAAAGTGACGATACAGCGGAAAACAGGGGTTGGTTAGCAGCTGGATCTTTGTCGAAGAGTTTCCTCGAACTCCTTTTGTTTTTGAGTGTGAGGTGTTTGAACACGCGCGCGCACACACACACACACACACACACACACACACACACACACACACACACACACACACACACAAATAAGGCTGCGACTTCAAAGCAATTGTTGGCAGGGATAGGCTTGTCATGCTATCCCTTTCGTACCCGAACGAGTGTAGCAGATCTGTGAGCGCACCTGTTCTGGGTTTCCACAGTTTGTCCATGGCTCTTCTGGAGGGATTCCTGCCCGCCTGTTGCAGCACTGCAAACAGCGAAAAACAGCCTGCACTGTCAAACAGAAGAAACCAAATCAGACAGATAAAGTGACACCACTCCAGCACTGGGGGAAATGTCCTCCGGTCGATTGGCACAACACAACAAACGCGGTTGTTTTTCGGCACAGGTAGGAGACAGTAAACAATTCCATCAACGCCTCGGGCACAAAAGAGGAAACTCACCTTGCATCAGTTTGTCCTTGGATCTGATTTTGTCGGACAGATCATCAAACACGACGAGGTAAGCCGCCTTGCAGTCGTACAAGAAATTCTCGTCTCGCTTGACGCCGCCCCGGGCGCTGCCGCCGCCGCCGCCGCCGCCTCGCTCGCCCGACCCGGAACGCCGCGCCGGCACCGGCCGAGCCGAGCCCGGCCTCCTCGACGACGTCGACGACATTACGTCAGACTGCAACACGTCGACGTGAGAACGTCTGCGTGACACGGGACAGCGTGTCCACTGGAGCGGAACGCAACGCCGCACCGAGCGAACCGAGTCTGTCCTGCCTGTCCGACATCAAGATCCGTTTCGTTTTGCAAATCAATCCAATCCGCTCTTTTCAAAAAGAAACGAGTTTTCACTTCCTTAGAAATGGTACTGCGAACTCAAAGTAGAAAAGCAGCTTCAAGCGAAATTCCATCGCGCAGTGCGTTTGTTACCTGACAACAAGACAAAAAGGAAAACATTCCAAATCTCCCTTCTCAATCACTCTGACATCACCACAATGAAACACGTTTCGAGGCTATTGATCCCAGGGGATTTCTGATTATAAATCCCCCAAATCACAAAGAACCCAATCTCAAATTATGCTCCATTGATTTATCCCAGACACAAATGCTGAAAAGTAAAAGCAGACGTCGAAATATACCTGCGAGTTTGCTCACAGTCTGTCCACGGCTGTGAGCCTTTTTTTTGCCTTGATCAGATTTCACCTCTATCGACCACACTTCGCAATTGCAGGTCTACCACACTGACGCCAGATCTAGATCCGCGGTGCTCACACATAGGTTTCGTTCTTTTTTTCCGCTCCGAATGACTCGGAGTGCTCACAATGCAGTGAACCAAACGGAGCGATCTGATCAGTCCAGAACGTGAAAAAGAAAGGCACGTGCTGACCACAAACCTACACAAAGAGTCAAAAACATTGCCGTCCCAGAGATTCGTCTTGACACCAATGACTTCGAACCTGACCTGAGGAAGCCTTCGTTCATCGTCACTTTCACAAGCGCGCGTCTCCAGACACCATGACACTTCTATTGCGCAGCAGTAATAGAGGATGGCATGTTTCTGGCAAATTTACCGACAACTTCATTCTCCCCGCAGACGAACCGTGGTTCTGTTTGGGAGCTGTTGTCATAGAAACCAGCCTGCTCAGCCGTATGGATTTTTCAATTTCCGAAATTTTAAGCAGGGTGTTATGAAGTTGAGCAGATTTTTGAAGATCCACTCGAGTCGCCGCAACGGCACGAACGTAATTTCGCCTTGCATCATCGAACACACCGCCTCTTCACACGCCAAGGTGGCTGCGTAAGAACACTCAAGATTCCTCGATGACATAACAGCTTCTCTGTCCATGGTGTCCACGAAATCCGGAAGTTTGGTGTGGACCTATTCGTTTCTTTTCAAGACGGACAAGTCCTCAATCATTGAAACCATGAAGCCTGTAGGTGCAATAGATTTGGACACAGATCTAGACCGTGCAAGGACTCGTGTCAGCTGCATGGAGATCTACCCTCCTGAAATTTGCGCCAATCACAAAAATGGCTTTTCAAAGCACTGTACAGATCTAGTTCTTATTGAAGTGCACAGTCAAGGAGGCAGTCCCACCTCCCACAGTCGCACCCCGGTTTGACAGCCCAAGATGACCCGAATCTCACGAACTGAACGTTTTGTCACCTGAAAGGGGCCCTCAGCTGGTGTACAACCCACAAGCCTGTCGAAGCTTGTTTACGTTCCTCACACCTGGTTTGTGGCCACATCCAGGTGACACCAGGTCAGATCAGCACACCTACCTCTTCCGTTTAGCGTGTATCTCAGTTGCGCTCATCGAGAACATCAACGAAGCGTTTGCTGTGACTGAATTGTTCAAATTTTAGTGTGCGCTACCCAAAAGTTTAGCTTTTTGGCGTTGGTCTGCTAGGATATTTGGCGCATGCGCACTGCAGTCGGAGCCGCTGCTGCCATCTACACGTTTTCTAAGATCTACAGTTGCGCAACGCTTCCGCTAAGTTTTCTCGTTTCGCAAAGTGCGGCTTGTTGGGTCCTGGCGCACCCATCCCCAACCTTCAACCCAATCACGAAATTGAGAGAATCACGTTTTCGCTTTGATATCTCTTGTGGAAAGGTGAACCAAAATTCCTCCGTGCAGTTCAGGCCAGAGCAGAACATTTTCACAATTTCCTTCAAACGATGTTCGAAGACACCGGACCTAGCAAGAACGGCAACACAAAATTTCTCTGCTGTATTTTATTCCACTTTCTCTGATTTCTTTTTGCTTGTTCTGTTGTGTGCTGCACGATTTCTTCGCTGTTTTACTTTAGTGTGGTCGGCAGTGGCGGTCAATCGAATTTGTCGGCATCGATCCAACATCAACCTGAAAAGAGGACAAATTGAGGTGAAAACTGAAAAAGGTAGTCCACCTGTCAGGGTTCTCTTACCGAACACTTGGCCTGACAGAAAACTTCCAGACTTTGTCAAAGTTCTTTTTCACACGGTGGGAGGGGGTCTGTCTTCCATCATTTGTCCTGAAGCGTGATTGCACACGTGAAGAAGGCAGATCTTGTCTCAGACAAATGACTTGTTTGTCATCACGAATTCGCAGCAGGATCAACTCACTGTTGGTAAGAGAAGAAGCCGAGGAAGACGAGGAAGTGCGCGCATGCGTAGCAGGAGACGAGCACCGCCCACAGATCCGGCAGGGCGCGCGGCGGCGCCAGCGCCAAACTGCTCACCGTGAGCACAGCGCATCCCAACAATGACACGCCGAACTGCAACAAAAAGACAGAACGCTGGAACTCCGCAAGACAGAGAAACGGTGTCGGAGTGTCAGAATGCCCTGGTTGTCAAAAGTGCACAGTACACTTTTGACTCGGACAATCATCCGAGTGAAAACTACCCAAGACCAAGGTCAAAAGGTCAACATGTGGTACTCCAAATAACACACCATACAACATGACAGCAGGTACTCCAAATCACACCATGGCAAGAAAGTTTTTAAATTTAATATCATTTCAAACAAGGATTTTGCAAAACAAAAAGAAGAAAGATCTATACAGTTCTGAAGAGTTTCCTAAAATCTACTTTTGATTGAAACATCCACTGTCATTGAACCTGAATAGTATGTTGTTTGGAGTACCTCATACTGACCTTTTGACCCTGGTATTTGGGTAGTTTTCACTCGGACGATCGTCAAGTGAAAAGTACACAGTTACGTTTCAACACCGGGTACTTCTGACCCGCCAACAACGGTTGATGTCATTGTGACTGACAAAATACGTACAGTGAAAATTACAATTTCCCGCAGGCGAACGTCTTGCTGTGGCGTGTGGCTTTGAGAGTTCTGCACACACGTGTACGCAACAGCACCAAAAAGCACGGAACTGGCAACGAACGCCGTCACCAGTCCGTCCTTGATCAGCAGTGGCAACATGCTGCAAAAACAAGAACACAGAACAGTGTGGACACAAGCTGCAAGAACAATGCAACAGAAATTTCCATCTGATGAGGAAAGCGAGTTCTGCCGCGGCGCCAGCGAAAAGTGATCGAACACTGCGCGCACAAACTAAATATCCACGAACCTGAAAGTTGATATCAGGAGAAACCAAGAACAAGCGAATGGATGGTCTTCGATCAGCAAACACGCAGGTCTGCAAATGTAAATTCAAAGTTCAAGTGAACACAACACGATGCACCACAGCTCGCACAAAATACGATTCCTACGAACCAAACTTACATGGCCGCAAGCAGAATGGACTTCTCATGCACTTGGAATGAAAACAGGAAAAACACGAGTGAAGAATTGACCTGAAAGAGAAAAATGTATCACCAATGGTCAGTTGAATTTGAATGACGGGTTTGTTGGAACGAACTCTTTCTCCCTGCGTGAGAAAATTTATTTTCTGTTGTTGACTTACAAATTCTACAAGGGTTAGAAACGCAGAAGTTCACTCACTAGAGCGTATTTGAAGGATTTGATGGACGGATGTTTCAGCAGATGAAGGGATGACGGAACGAGTCCGAGGACTGTGGTCACCAGGCTGTAGAGAGCAGTGTAAGATAAACCCACATTGTTGTGCACAAGACAGAGGAATCAGACATTTTCTTGTCTGAATTTCGCTTTGAACTCACCACACGGTGACCAGTGTTTTCGTCTCCAACAGGTGCCTCAGTTTCACAAGAACAGACAAACTGCACCAAAAGTTCGCAACTTTGTCCTGAAACAACAAGCCACAAGATTCCACAAGGTACGAAAAAGAGCGAACGCTGACATAATGTCACAAAGGAGTTTCTGTAAAATTGCGAGTGCTTCAAATTACTTCGTAAATGCCTCTGGAGAATGGGAAGAGCCTGTGCAGAACGTGAAGAACGGACTCCTTGCTGGAGAGAAAAGGCAGCCAGCAACACGCAAACGTCACAACCACCACGAGTCCCAGTTTAGTCAACTTCGCAAGCCTGGAAAAGCACCGCAGAAATAAATATCTGTGTTCTGACTGGGTAATACCCAGTCTTGAAGTCGTGAGATTCTGATTTGAAGTTTGTGTGTCACCGCAATCGTAACATTCGGCAACAGAGTCTTACCAAAATTCCTTGCCCTGCAACGCCGAACTCAGGAGATAACAGAAAAAAGGCATCGCGTGATACAGCTCCATCTGCTTGTAGTTCAGCGCGAGACAGAACGCGATGGACCCCAACAGGTCTCTTCCCCTCTCCAGCAGCAGCACAGCCCAGAGCGCCAACCCCAGGCTGATGCAGTTGTATCTCCAGCAAATCAAGGAAAAATTTCATTTCTGTCGAGTTGTATGTTGTGCCAGTACTCTGTGTCAAAACCATAACAACACGCAATGCAATCGGAAGATTAAAGTTGACAGCGAACACCGGAGTCAAAGGATACTGAAAATGACCGTGGTCGATCAAGATCAGCCCAGGATAGAGAAGCACCGCCGCTGCAGACATCAACTGGAGAGAAACATCAACACACATCAGTGAGCTAGTTCACTCAAGCAGTGAGACAAGGCTCATTCTCAGTCGTCCAAATGAACGAAAGTTACCTTGGTGTTCTCCAGATCTTTTCTTCCGTTTGCAAAGAAGACAAGGACAGCAGGTATGTAAACAATGATATCCAGAAGGACCACTGAAATGACATGTGAACTTCAAACAAACTGAGTAAATGTTGATCTCATGATGTGTTCCTCACCGCAACATGTTTCAACACGAGCAGACAACAGCGACGAAAATCTTGCCTGAGTATCTCATGAACAACTTGTGTGCGCCGCTTTCATGTCCTCTCGATGCGTGAAGTTCAACCCAAGAGGAATTGATCTTGTCGGCTCTGCAAAAATTCCACTCGTGCAACTGTGTTGCGGACCTTCAGCTTGCAGGAAGAACCGCGACATGTGTACACGTGTGTGTGTGTGTGTGTGTGTGTGTTTGTGTGTGTACACATACAGTGATGAAAGCAGAAATCGACACTTCAGACACATCGACAAGCCAGAAAGTGACGTACATTGCGCCCATGGCGAAGCTGTGATACGCTGTCAGCGGAGGGTAATCCAAACCCCAATACTGCAAATCGTTGTCTTCGGTTTGTCGATACCTGCAACAAACATGACGGGCTGGTCAACACACTGTTATGGGCAGGTTGCTCTTTGGTACATGTAATTCACTCGCAGGCCGGGATTGCACGACGTGCCCTGCTCACCAGTCATGGACCGGCAGATGAAACGTGATTTCCATCCAGTGTCTCTGCGCTTCGTAGTCTCCAAACATGGGACTCTTATTCTCGCCTGAAATTCAACATCGCACTGTCTTGAGAACTCTGAAACAGCTTCGAACCATCTGACGTGTCCACTGGGCGATAATAGAGTTTTACCTGAATAGGAATTGAGGGACACGCCCCATCTCACCAATACACTGCCTAACACAAGAACTGCCACGTTGCCGTTGAACCACTGCAAAGTCATCGTCTAATCCGTCGTACTTATGTAATGAAATCCAATTTTTCAATTTCGCTTGAACCGGTTTGTTGTCCGCTTAACCTGGCGCCCGCCTTCAGGACTGGTGGGGGCAGCACCTACATGGAAGGTTTCCCGCGTCGCGCCCTGTCCTTTGGACTCAGCAAAGGAATTGACAGGCCAACAACTTGACGACCTTGCTGTCTCTGTCTCTATCGCGCTGAATGGCCTTCTTTCGGAGGAAGCATACACCGGAGATTCTATGAATTCCCCTTGTTTTGTGGCAGGCAGTTTCTCTGGTTCAAGACTGGAAAATTCGCAGGGGCAACAATATTAGTGAGTTTAAACAGCGACGTTTGGTGCCAAAACTTCAAACGCCGCATTGACTTTGGGACCCTTTACACAAAAAATTTAAAACAAGAAACCTTTAGTTTTGGGTCAATTTTGTTCAAAAATGATTTGCAAAGGCAGAAGCACTTCCTTCCAAAATGTGGAAAAATCGAAGTATGCAAAAAAAAAATTGACGTTGACATTGACGTTTTCAATTTCAAACGTCGTATTTAAAGTCCCCATTCTCAACCGAGCACGACCGTCTCAATTTGGAAACAACTCCCTCATCGAGTTCCACAAGCAAACAACGCACAGGAGTTTTTCGCAAACTTGTCGTGTTTCAAAACATGAACTTCCGTTTCAATGCCTCTGATTTCTGTCTCCTGGAAAACAACAGCCACACAACATACTCAGCGCTGTACTTGCACACATACATGTGTCCACATTGCATACATGTCTTTCAATCGCAGTCAGCTCAGAGTTGCTCGCACAACCAGTGCGGATTTCCGTGACTGCACAAAATCAATCCTCTTTCAGTTCAAATGCAGACAAATATCATTCAGTTCTTCCCAGGCACAATTTCAATTGTTATTCACCACACAATATGAAAATACTGCAGTGCAAAGTACAATCAGCAAGTTACTGACTTGTGAATGAGATGAACCATTGGAATGCTTCACCGATGAATGAGTGTAAAATGGGGTTTGATCGTGAATCGAGTAACCATGGCGAGATACGGAATGACAACACACGTCAATTGATGCTGACTCCACGTGCACCCAAGTGCAAGGATATCAACTTGTCTTCTTTCTAGCTTCACACACAATGGGATAAATCCAGTCGTCTATGTACGTGAAAAATGGTTCGTAGAATCTGTGTCCGTGAACGTGGTGCGTGAAGTGTCTGGGTGACCCTCCGATCAGTCCCCAGGGTACGACTCTGTGCAGCCCCCAGGGTGTGTCATACCCAAGGTGATTCTCCATGAGCCAGTACAGAAGGATGGGTACGAAGAAGAGCCTCGTCAGAGGGTGGCTGCCCATCAGTTTCAGTGATTCATTGGCGCAGAGAACGAGGGCGACCCTCTCCACGACGGTCATCTTGTTGCTCACCCTGCTCGTCAGGACCTCGTGATCGTGGTGAGGCGCGTGGATGTGCTTGTAGAGAAACTTGTTGCTGTGGCAGGCGAGGTGAAGGACGAAGAAGGCTGCGTCGTAAACGATGAAAGCGCCGAGGAGGTGCGTCGGGATCTGGGCGGTGGTCGGGGCGGTGGTCGGCAGGGCCCGGGTGTACTGAACCACGGACGCACGTCTCACGTCCCACTCCCTCGGGTCTACGCCCACGTACTTCTTGACCATAAACGTATCCAGAAACATAAATGGAGCTGCGTATACCGCAGCCTCCTTGATATGTCCCAGCCACGGCAGATCATCCCAGCGTGTCTTGGGGTCAATTTTGTATCTGTCCAGCCAGGGAACGGCATCCATGACTTTTGGCACAAGCAGAATCAGAGGGTACACCATGATCACCCACAATGTCTCAAAGTAGACGCTGTTGAACAGCCATGTTCCGAGTAGCGTCACGTAGAATTTGTCCACGAGTGACTGCAGCGTCTGGGCGTTGGCCACGCAGGTCGCAGCGAGGACGCAGATCGTGGCCCTCACACTCCACGTCACCCCGACGTCCATGTTCCTTTGAAGTCTCAATGAGGCCATGGTTTCCCTTGAATCCTGTCGACAAGCGCCAAACCCCTGCAGAACAAAATCCTTGTTGAAGGCAGATACAATTGAAGAAAGTCGTTTAATTTCCTCCACGCACAGCTTTTGCCTTCCTTGCCACTGGTTCGGCTTCAGTTTATATTCACTCTGATGAAGCCAAAGGACACACCGTATGCAATTCGCAACAAGTAAAATTTATGTGTATGTAGCAGGGCATGTCGAAATTTAGTGAGGGGAAAGCAAATACGAGCACTGCGTGCTGTGGGCCGTGCATCTCAAGAACACTTTGGGATCGGGTCACAGAGAGATGGAGAGAGATGCTTCTTGTCTCGTGTGTGCCCGAACTTCAGAATTTGTTTCGATGCTGGCATCTGTCTGTCTGTCTGTCTGTCTGTCTGTGCAAAACTAATTGTTTGTTTCTCCTGGTTTTGGTGAGCGAACTTGACAATAATCGCACGTGTGTCATGTGTGTCGCGTGTGTGTGTGTGTGTGTGTGTATGTGTGTGTGTCTGTCTGTGGTGCCGTGTCGTATCGTGTCGTGTGTGTGCATGTGTGTGCGTGCACATGTTTCTCAAACAGCGATTGTTTTCTGCACTTCCCCAAGTCAAATATGCCACACATGGTTGCCAGAGCATTTGTTCCTGTCGAACGTGATCCAGTTTTGTATTGATCTGGAATGAACGGGTGACGAAGCCAATCCTTCTGTACACATGAATTGTGTATGCAGGGTGTTGACTGAATCATCGACATCATTTACGAGCTTTCGTGCAGTTTTCATGCGCAGCATGCACTTACCTTTCAAAACCTGAACACAAAAAATTGTTGTTCCAGTGCCTCAGTCCTTTGCCTGCATTGCTTTTGCCACCAAATCTCAGGGGCTTTCTGTGCTAGACAGTGTCTGAAGAATAGACCGGTACTCAACTCAAGCGACACTGAAAACCAATGCACCGTGTTGAGGTGTCACAAAATGTGTGTTTCTCTTGCTTTTGCGGGCAGTTGTTTCCACGCATGAATTGCC